>Ga0102590_1002376_pt1 | contig 22502 bp, 28 predicted proteins | sample AraplaMF_Col_mMF_FD_76859 | JGI IMG/M metagenome (GOLD analysis project Ga0102590, IMG submission 76859) | Arabidopsis root microbial communities from the University of North Carolina, USA - plate scrape MF_Col_mMF | ecosystem: Host-associated > Plants > Roots > Endosphere | place: USA... | reverse complement strand
CTGTCGTACCTGACCCGCCTGCCGTTCGACACGCTGAAGATCGACCGCTATTTCGTGCGGACCATGGGCAGCAACGCCGGCTCGGCCAAGATTGTCCGCTCGGTGGTCAAGCTGGGGCAGGACCTGGACCTGGAAGTCGTGGCCGAGGGCGTCGAGAACGCCGAGATGGCCCGCGCCCTGCAGGCCCTGGGCTGCGACTACGGCCAGGGCTTCGGCTACGCGCCGGCCCTGTCGCCGCAGGAGGCCGAGGTCTATCTGAACGAGGCCTATGTCGACGGCGCCGCGCCGGTCAAGGCGCGGGGGTAACCGCCAGCGCCTTGCTTCCGCGAGAGCGGCGTCGCCGTAGGCGACCGAGGGGAAGGGGGCCCCCTCATGGCCGTTTTCCTGTCCGCCGGCCGCCGCGCGATCGCCGCCTTGCCCGGACTCGCCGGTCGCCGTGCAACGGTCTCCTTCACGGGGTTCGCCGCTCGGCGAGCTATCGTCGCCTTGGCCGGACTCGCCGACCGCTGCGTGGTCGCCGCCTTCCCCGGGTTCGTCGGTCGCCGTGCAATGGTCTCCTTCGCATGGGCCGCCGAACGCTGCGTGGTCGCCGCCTTCAGGGGGCTCGCGGGCCGGCCGGCGTTGGGCTCCTTCACGGGGGGAGGGCCCGTGAACGGCTCATTTCGCAACACCAGCGCCGCCGCGGTCGCCCGCAGGCGCCCTATCCGGTCCTGATAGGCCGCCAGCAAGTCTTCCGGCGAGGATCGCGCCGCTTCCTCCCGGACGAGCATCCAACGCGCCTGGGAGCGTCCCAGGGCGGCGGGCGAGACGCCCGCCGCCAGCACCGCCTCGTAGGCGTCCGCGGCTTGGCGGTCGGCGACGGCCAGCAGCGGATCGACGCAGACCATCTGGGTGGCCATGCCGGGGGCCTCGCGGCAGATCGCGGCCTGTTCCGTCGCCGCGCGGGGGTCGGCCAGGGGCGTGGCGACCACCGGAGCGGTGAGGGCCGTGGGCAGCGCGGCCCAGGTCTCGGGGTGGGTGGCGACGACGGTCGACGGGGCCACGACAATCCTCAAGCGCGGGGGGGACGTCGCCGGGGGATCGGGGTCGAAACGTTCAAGCGGGCGAACGGGCGGGGCGGTGGGCGGCGCGTCGCGCACCTCGCTCAGCATCACCAGCGCGCCGGACATCCCCAGCAGGATGGCGATCGACAGCGAGAGGGCCGGAGGCCGACGCCTGGGCGGCGTCGGATAGAGCCCCTGGCCCAAGCCTTCCTCGTGCGACGATATCAGGCGCAGATAGGTCATGAGCAACGCCCAGGATCGGACGCACCAGAGAGCGCGCCAGTCGATCCGAACTGAAACCCGGCATGTAAATATAGAAGATCTATATTTGGGAAAAGTCAATCTTTACTACATTACGTAGTAAAGATTATGTATTCCGAGGTTGTTAGGCCCGTCCTGCCTGCGACGACAGGTGATCGGCCGTGATCCCGATCTTGGCCAGGGCCATGGTCCATTTGTTGTCGTAGTCGTCGCCGAACAGCAGGGCCTCGTCGGCGTCGCAGATCAGCCAGACATTGTCGCGCAGTTCCTGCTCCAGCTGGCCGGGGCCCCAGCCGGAATAGCCCAGGGCCAGGATGGCGTGCCGCGGCCGGCGGATCTTGCTGCCCAGGGCGTCCAGGGCGTCGCGGGTCACGGTCAGGGCCAGGCCGTCGGCCACCGGCACCGTGGAGTCCGGCGAGACATAGTCGTCGGTGTGCAGCACGAAGCCGCGCTCGCGCTCGACCGGGCCGCCCAGCATCACCAGGTCGCCGCCGGCCTCGATCTCGGGCGCGATCCCCAGATTGTTGAGCAGCTCGAACAGGGTCAGGCCCTCGACCGGGCGGTTGACCGCCAGGCCCATGGCCTGCTCGGCGTCGTGGGCGCAGACGTACAGCACGGCGCGCTCGAAGCGCGGATCCTCGATGCCGGGCATGGCCACCAGCATGTGTCCGGCCAGGAAGCCGGTCTGCACGCCCTTCGAGTTGTCGACTCCGGGATCCTTGCGCGACGTGTCCATGATCAGAGGATCGGGTTGGAACGCGTCGGTTTCAAGTCCAACCTTCGCTTGGCGATCCGCTTCGGGGCCTTTATCTCGATGGCGCGCGCTCAACGCGCGTTTTCTGTTTTCCGGACAACCCACAGGACACCGCACATGGCGATCAAGGTTGGCGACACGCTTCCTTCGGCGACTTTCATGACCAGCACGGCCGAGGGCCCGGCTCCGGTCACGACCGACGAGCTGTTCAAGGGCAAGACCGTGGCCCTGTTCGCCGTCCCCGGGGCCTTCACCCCGACCTGCTCGGCCAAGCACCTGCCGGGCTTCAAGGAGAAGGCCGCCGAGCTGAAGGCCAAGGGCGTCGACACGATCGCCTGCGTCTCGGTCAACGACCTGTTCGTGATGAAGGCCTGGGGCGCCGACCAGGGCATCACCGACGAGGTGCTGCTGCTGGCCGACGGCAACGGCGAGTTCACCCGGGCCGTCGGCCTGGAGTTCGACGGCAGCAAGTTCGGCATGGGCCTGCGCTCGCAGCGCTACTCGCTGATCGCCAAGGACGGGGTCGTGGAGACCCTGAACGTCGAGGAAGGCGGGGAATTCAAGGTCTCATCGGCCGACTACATGCTGGGCCAGCTGTAGGGCTCACGGACTGTAGACCCGAGAAGGGCGGCTCCATGCGGGGCCGCCCTTTTTCTTTGTGTGTTGAACACTTGCCCCCTACAGACCGCGCAGCGGTCAGGTGGGGGCAAGTCAGTGCGCGCCCAGCGCCTCCGGGGTGATCGATTCCAGGTCCGCGGACCCGCCCGTCACCGCCGCGACCTGTCCCGGCACGGTCGCCAGCACGTTCTCGCCATAGACCCGGGCCAGGGCCAGCCTCAGGCCTTGCGGCTCGGCCAGGGCGCCCTTGGCCAGCATCCAGCCGCCGACCGTGTCGCCCAGCAGCTTCAGATAGGCCGTGGCGCCCGACAGGGCGTCCGGCATGGCCCGGGCCCGGCGCTCGATGAGCCAGGCGGTGGCCGAGCCCACCGCGTCCAGGGCCGCCTTGAAGCGCAGGGCGAAGCCGCCCAGGTCGCCGCCCGCGGCCTCCAGAGCCTCCTGGGTGTCGCGCATGTCGTCCATCAGGTCGGCGATCGCCTGGCCTTCCGACAGGCCTAGCTTGCGGCCGATCAGGTCGATGGCCTGGATGCCGTTGGCGCCCTCGTAGATCGGGGCGATGCGGGCGTCGCGATAGTGCTGGGCCGCGCCGGTCTCCTCGATGAAGCCCATGCCGCCGTGCACCTGCACGCCCTGCGAGGCGACCTCGACGCCGACGTCGGTGGACCAGGCCTTGGCGATCGGGGTCAGCAGTTCCTCGCGCAGCTTGGCGGTCGCACGCTCTTCCTCGGTGGCGGCGTGGGTGGCGAGGTCGGCGGCCACGGCGGTGGACAGGCAGATCCCCCGCGCCGCCTCGATCCTGGCCTTCATCAGCACCAGGGTCTTGCGGATGTCGGGGTGGTCGTAGAGCCGCGAGGGCTGGGCGCCGGTCCAGGCCGAGCGGCCCTGGGTGCGCTCCAGCGAGAAGTCCAGCGCCTGCTGGTAGGCGCGCTCGGCGATGGCCGTCCCTTGCGCCCCGACCTGCAGCCGCGCGGCGTTCATCATCGTGAACATGTGGGCCAGGCCCGAGCCCAGCTGGCCGACCAGCTCGGCCCGGGCGCCCTCGTACAGCATCACGCAGGTGGGCGAGCCGTGGATCCCCAGCTTGTGCTCCAGCCCGCCCACGCGCAGGGCGTTGGCGGCGCCCAGGCCGCCGGCCTCGTCGACCATCACCTTGGGGGCCAGGAACAGCGAGATGCCTTTCACGCCGGGCGGGGCGTCGGGCGTGCGGGCCAGCACCAGGTGCAGGATATTGTCGGCCGCGTCGTGGTCGCCCCAGGTGATGAAGATCTTCTGGCCCGACAGGGTGTAGCCGCCGTCGCCGTCCGGGGTGGCCATCGTCGTCAGGGCGCCCAGGTCCGAGCCGGCCTGGGGCTCGGTCAGGTTCATGGTGCCGGTCCACTCGCCCGACACCAGGCGGGGCAGGTAGAGCGCCTTCTGGCGGTCGGAACCATGATGGGCCAGGGCCTCGATGGCCCCCAGGCTCAGCATCGGGCACAGGCCGAAGGCCATGTTGGCGGCCTGGACCATTTCCAGCACCGCGACCTCCAGGGTCTTGGGCAGGCCCTGGCCGCCGTGCTCGGGCGCCGCCGCCAGGCTGGTCCAGCCGCCCTGCGCGAACTGGCGGTAGGCGTCGGCGAAGCCGGGCGCGGCGCGGACCACGCCGTTTTCCAGTCTCGCGCCGACCAGGTCGCCGGTCCGGTTGAGCGGGGCCAGGATCTCGCCGGCGAACACCCCGGCCGCCTCCAGAACGGCCTCCACCGTGTCGGCGTCCGCCTCCGGGAAGGCGTCGGCCAGGCGGTCGAACCCGGCCACGTGCTTCAGGGCGAAGGCAAGGTCGCGGACGGGCGCGCGGTAGGTCATGGGACGGTCCGATCTGGCGGGCTCAAGTGAACTTCGTTTAGATGCCGCGGCGCGCCTTGCAAAGTCGCTCGGATCACGGCTTCGTGAAGGGCGGCCTCTTCATCCCCGGGCCAAGCTTCCTAAGTTGGGGGTTCAGCAACCGCTGCTATTACAGTTTGGAGACTGTCCCCTCATGAATCGCCGCTTCGCCTCCGCCCTTCTGGCCGGCGCTCTTCTGACCGCGTCCGCCGCCCTTCCGGTCGTGGCCTCCGCCCAGGTGGCGACCGATCCGGCCGCCGCCCCCGCCGGAACCTGGACGCTCGACAAGCGCCACGCCAGCCTGACGATGAAGGTCACGCACTTCGGCACGTCGCACTACACCTTCCGCTTCGCCCAGGGCGCCATCGACGGTTCGTACGCCTACGACCCGGCCAAGCCCCTGGACACCAAGGTGTCGATCACCATCGACGCCACCAAGGTCGACACGGGCCTGCCGGACTTCGACAAGGAAATCGGCACGGACGCGAAGTTCTTCAACGGGACCCAGTATCCCAAGATCACCTTCGTCTCGACCAAGGTCGAGCCGGGCAAGCTGACCGGCGACCTGACCTTCCGCGGCGTGACCAAGCCGGTCACCCTGGACGTCAAGTACAACGGCTACGCCAAGACCCCGTTCGGCTCGCAGATCATGGGCTTCTCGGCCACGGGCAAGATCAAGCGCTCGGACTTCGGCTTCACCCATCTGGTGCCGATGGTCAGCGACGAGGTCGACCTGGCGATCGAAGCCGAGTTCAATCCGAAGAAGTAGTCTTTTCACCCACGCTCCTCATCCTGAGGCGCCCGCGCAGCGGGCCTCGAAGGACGCACGGCCGTCGCATTGCGTCCTTCGAGGCTCGACCCAAAAGTCGAGCACCTCGGGATGAGGTCTCATGAATCCGGGCCAGCGCCTGTCGAGACGAGGACGACCATGACCGCCGAAGCGCCTATCGAGACCCCTTCGGCGGCGGGTCGTCCCGCTCGCTACACGACCGTCGCCATCCTCCTGCACTGGCTGATCGCCGCCGCCATCGTCTTCCAGGTCATCCTGGGCTGGCGGATGGGCGACGAACCCAAGGGGCCGGCCACCTACGCCATCTTCCAGCTGCACAAGTCGATCGGCATCACGATCCTGCTGCTCAGCCTGGCGCGCCTGGCCTGGCGGCTGACCCATCGGCCGCCGCCGCATCCGGCGACCCAGCCGCGCTGGGAGACCCTGGCCTCCAAGATCGTCCACGTGGCCTTCTACGTGATCATGATCGGCCTGCCGATCACCGGCTGGATCATCGTCTCGACCAGCAAGCTGACCATCCCGACGGTGCTGTACGGCGCGATCCCCTGGCCGCACCTGCCGTTCCTGCCCGAGCTGGCGGCGGGTCCCAAACACCTGTGGCACGAGATCGGCGAGAACGGCCACGGCCTGCTGGTCAAGACCACCTACCTGCTGCTGGCCCTGCACCTGGGGGCGGTGGCCAAGCACCAGATCCTCGACCGCGACGAGGTGCTGGGCCACATGGCCCCGGGCGCCAGGCCGGGCTGGCTGGAGCCGCGCGCCTGGCTGGCCGCCGCCGGCCTGATCGCCGTGGTGGCGGCGGGCTATCTCTACAGGCCGGCCCTGAAGGCCAAGGCCCCCGCCGCGCCGGCCGCCATCGCCGACGCCCAGGCCGGAACGCCGAGCGCCGAGCCGGCCGCCCCGGCCGAGGCCGCCACCGCCGCGCCGACCCCGGTCACCCCGTCGGCCGAGACCGCCGCGCCGGTCGAGCCGGACAAGGCCCTGAAGGACCCCGTCGCCTGGGCCGTGGCCAAGGGCTCGACCCTGAACTTCACGGCTGCCTGGGCCGGCGACGCCATCGAGGGCCAGTTCAAGCGCTGGACCGCCGACATCCTGTTCTCGCCCGAGGCCCTGGACCGCTCGAAGCTGACCGTCAGCATCGACATGGGCTCGGCCGCCACCGGCGACGACCAGCGCGACTCCAGCCTGCCCAGCGGGGATTTCTTCGACACGGCCAGCCATCCCAAGGCGACCTTCACGGCCAGCACCTTCCGCAAGACCGGCGAAGGCCGGTTCGTCGCCGATGGGACGCTGGACCTGCGCGGCGTCAGGAAGCCGGTCAGCCTGCCCTTCACCCTGAAGATCGACGGCGACACGGCCACGGCGCGCGGTGTAACCACCCTGGACCGGACGGCGTTCGGGGTTGGACAGGGCGAATGGGCGTCTACGGATCAGATCGGCGGCAAGGTGAAGGTCAGCTTCGCCATCACGGCCAAGCAGAAATAGACGCCGCGGCCCGGGCCCTCCGCGACGGCGGCCTGGTGCTGCTGCCGACCGAGACCGTCTACGGCCTGGGCGCCGACGCCTCGAACCCCGCGGCCGTGGCGGCGATCTTCGAGGCCAAGGGCCGCCCGCGCTTCAACCCGTTGATCGCCCATGTCCACGACATGGAGGCGGCGGCGCGCGTCGCCGCCTTCGACGATCGCGCCCGGGCCCTGGCCGCCGCCTTCTGGCCGGGTCCGCTGACCCTCGTCGCCCCCGTCCGCGACACGGCCGCCGTCTGCGACCTGGCGAGGGCGGGGCTCGACACCGTGGCTATCCGCGTGCCCGGCCATCCCCTGTCGCGCGCGGTGCTGGCGGCGTTCGGCGGCCCGGTGGTCGCGCCCTCGGCCAACCGCTCGGGCCGGCCCAGCCCGACCACCTTCGAGGACGCCTTCGCCGAGACCGGCGACAAGGCCGCCGCCGCCCTGGACGGCGGGCCCTGCGAGGTCGGGCTGGAGTCCACGGTCGTTGCCGTGCTCGACGGCCCGGTCCGCCTGCTGCGCCCCGGCGCCGTGACCCGCGCCCAGCTGGAGGCCGTGGTCGGTCCCCTGGCCGAGGCCGACAATGACGCCCGGCGCTCGCCCGGCCGCCTGGCCCTGCACTACGCGCCCGACGCGCCCGTACGGGTCGACGCCGAGGCTCCCCGCGAGGGTGAGGCGTTCCTGGCGTTCGGCCCGTGGCCGGACGGGGAGGGGGTGTTCAATCTCAGCCCGACCGGTGATCTCGCGGAAGCGGCGGCCAGGCTGTTCGCGTTCCTCCGCGCCGCGGACCGGACCAAGCCCGCCGGCATCGCCGTCGCCCCGATTCCGGACGAAGGCCTGGGCGAGGCGATCAACGACCGTCTGAGACGGGCGGCTGGGTTCGTGGGATAAGAGCCGATGAAATTCCGCATCATGTATCTCGAGGACAAGTCCAAGGGCCTGAACGGTCCCGCGCGGATCGGGCGGGTCAGGCTCTCCAAGACCGGGGAGACGTTGTACTACGGCGGCCGCACGTTCGAGGCCCTGCGCAATTCCGGCCTGAAGGCCAATTTCCTCGACGTCGAAACCAACCAGCCCTTCTGGATCGCCAAGGCGCGCAAGGGCGGCGACGACCGGCTCTACAAGGGCGCGGGCGATCCGCCGGTGATCGACGAGGACGTGCGCGAGGAATACTGGCGCGACGTCCGGGGCATGCCGGATCCGGCGGCGAGCTAGACGTCCAGCGCCGAGCGGACGTCGGTCAGCGGGAAGTCGTCGCCCTTGTAGAGCAGGGGCGCGTCGAGCGACTTGGCCAAGGCGTAGGCGAAGCAGTCGGCAAGGTTCAGCTTGGCGGGATGCCGGCCCTTTCCGAATTGGAGATAGGCGTCGAGGGCCAGGGCGTCGATCACGGGTTCAGAGGCGATTCGCACCCGATAGTGGGAAAGCCATTCGTCGAAGCCCTCTCGCGAAACAAAATGGCCTCGGCCCGTCAGAACGACGCCGGTTTCGACGTAGTTGATCGGAGAGATCAGAATCTCGCTCGCGGTCTCGATGGCCTGGATGAACGCAGACCTGTTCGGCTCAAAAGTCCCGATGGCCACCAGCGCCGAGCTATCGACAACGATCCTCACGAATCCGACATGTCATAGCCGGGGATCTCGTTGAGCTCGTCGAAATCGGCCTTGGTGATCGACGGTAGAAGGCCAGCCAGCGCTTCGGGCGTCAGATACTTCTTCGTGATCGCGTCCATTTCCGCAACGCTCCGGGGGCGATGCGGTCGCACCTCGCCGCGCTTGGCCGCTAGACGCTCGCGCACGGCCACCTCGACAGCGGTGGTCAGGCTCTCGCCGGTCAGTTCGGCCAGTTCACGCACCGCGCGCTCGGCCTCGGGGTTCTTGATCAGGATGCCCATGACGGTCTCCGTATAGACGGCAGTATATACTGACAGCGACCGTCCAGAAAGCGTATCCTCCGCCGCCATGACCAAGCCCGTTCCCGCCGACACCCTGTCCCGCCTGAAGGCCGTGCTCGGCGAGGGCGGCTGGAGCCAGGACCCCGACCGCCTGGCGCCCAAGCTGCAGGAGTGGCGCGGCCGCTGGACCGGCGAGACGCCGCTGCTGGCCCTGCCGCGCTCGACGGCGGAGGTCGCGGCGGTGGTCGGGATCTGCGCCGCCGACGGCGTGGCCATCACCCCGCAGGGCGGCAACACCGGCCTGGTCGCCGGCCAGATCCCCCGGGGCGAGATCCTGCTCTCCACCGAGAAGCTGACCGCCGTGCGCGACGTCGACGCCTTCGACGATGTGATGGTGCTGGAGGCCGGCGTCACCCTGGCCAAGGCCCACGAGGTCGCCCTGTCGGTCAACCGCCGTTTCCCGCTGAGCCTAGCCTCGGAGGGCTCGTGCACCATCGGCGGCCTGGCCTCGACCAACGCCGGCGGCACGGCCGTGCTGCGCTACGGGGTGATGCGCGACCAGATCCTGGGGATCGAGGCCGTGCTGCCCAACGGCGAGGTCTGGAACGGCCTCAAGCGCCTGCGCAAGGACAACACCGGCTACGACCTCAAGCACCTGCTGATCGGGGCCGAGGGGACGCTGGGGATCATCACCGCCGCCAGCCTCAAGCTCCATCCGCGGCTGGCCTCGCGCTGCGTGGCGATCGCCGCCGTGGCGACCCCGCACGACGCCATCGCCCTGCTGGCGCGCGCCAAGGACGAGACGGGCGGGGCGGTCGAGGCCTTCGAGTTGATGAGCCGCCTGGGCGTGGCCTTCGCCCTCAAGAACATCCCCGGACTGCGCGAGCCGCTGGAGGCCGTGCATCCCTGGTACGTGCTGGTCGAGACCGCCTCGGGCGAGCCCGGCGCGGCCGAGGCGGCCCTGGAGCGCCTGCTGGCCGGGGCGCTGGAGACCGGCCTGATCCAGGACGCCGCCATCGCCCAGACGGAGGCCCAGGCCCACGCCTTCTGGGCGGTGCGCGAGAACCAGTCCGGCGGCCAGAAGCCCGAGGGCGCGGCCTGGAAGCACGACGTCTCGGTGCCGGTCTCCAAGGTGGCGGACTTCATCGACCGGGCCACGGCGGCGGTCGAAAGGCTGTCGCCCGGCGTGCGGGTGGTGGCCTTCGGCCATGTCGGCGACGGCAATGTGCACTACGACGTGCTGCGGGCCGACGGCGGCTCCGACGACGCCCATGACGCCCTGCGCGACGACGGCGCCCGCGTCGTCCACGACATCGTCGCGAGCCTGAACGGCTCGATCAGCGCCGAGCACGGCCTGGGGGCGATGAAGTCGGAAGAGGCCCTGCGCTACAAGAGCGCCGTCGAGGTCGAGGCCCTGCGCGCGGTCCGCGCGGCCCTGGACCCGCGGCGGATCATGAACCCGCGCGTGCTGTTCTAGCTTTCGGACTGGGCTCTAAGCCGCGTCGTCGGTCTGTTTCGCCGCCAGGGCCGCCCGTTGGGCGCGCCGGACGCTGACGCACACGAAGATCGAGGCCAGGGCGCCGACCGGGATCGTGGCCTTGTAGAAACCGGGCTGCTGGCCCGGACCCAACAGGTTGATCGCCGCCGGCATGAAGCCCCACTCGCCCGTGGACGCCCGCATCCAGAACGCCCCGATCCCGACGAAGCACAGCACCGCCCAGGCGATGCGCCATTTCAGGCCCGGCGTGCGGATCACCAGGAACAGGCCCACGAACATCGCCAGCGGGCAGAGAAGGGCGGCTAGGAGGCCCAGGGCGGTGGGAAGGGTATGGGGCATCAGAACGCGGTGTCCACGGGCGGAGCGGCCTTGGGTTTGGCCCAGACGCCGGCCAGGATCAAGATCGCGCCCAACGGCAACGAGAAGAACAGGATCCAGGGGTCGAAACGCGACGTCCCGTTCAGCACGCCGGCGTTTATCAGCCCGAAGTTCAATTTCCAGGTTACCGCGCCGTTGAACCAGTTGATCTGGAAGCCCAGGACACAGAACGCCGAGGCGATCACCCACAGCCACTTGCGCTTGAGGCCTGGAGTGCGGATCACCTTGAGCGCGGCGGCCAGCATCAGGCCGAAGCTGGCGAGCATCGCCGTCAGAAAGATGTAGTGGACCGGGGATTTGCCGATCAGCGAGAAGTCGAGAGCCTTGAGCTCCTGCGTCGTGGCGGTCTGGATGTGGAAGCCCGTGACGGTCCAGGCCTTGGCGCCTTCGGGGCGCTTGAGCGATACCTGGGCCAGAACGACCTTGCCCGGATAGTCGTACTCGTGGTTCAGGGTGGCTGTCTTGCCCTGGCCGACCATGGACACATAGTTCCAGCCTACGGCCTTGCCCAGGCCAGGCTCGCCCGTGGGAATATACGCCTCCACCTTGGTGATTTCGGCGTCGGTCGTCGGGGTCATGAGCTCCGGCGCCAGCTTCGCCTTCAGCGCGGGCGAGTGAGTCCTCAGGTCGCTGTAGACCGCGCGGGCCATGGCGTCGGTCTCGGGGTCCAAGGCGGGCGCCTTGCAGCCGGCCAGGGCCATCACCGCGACGCACATCGCCATCAGCCCCGCCCTACGCCAGGCCGCTGCGAAATCAATCATGCCGTCCCCCGAAGCTTTACTATCGGCAACATCGCGGCCGGCAAGGCCATTGTCCAGCGCCACACTAGCCCTGGCCCTTCCAAGCCTCTATCTGCACCGCCATGCTGATGGTCATCTCCCCCGCCAAGTCGCTGGACTTCACCGCGCCCGCCCAGGTGCTGCCGCTCACCACGCCCGAGCTGAAGCCGCAGATCGCCGAGCTGGCCAAGGTGGCGCGCAAGCTGACGGTCGCCGACCTGCGCCGGCTGATGCATATCTCCGAGAAGCTGGCGACCCTGAACCACGCCCGGTTCCAGGACTTCGACGCCCAGGTCGAGGACGGCCTGCAGGCGGTGATCGCCTTCAACGGCGACGTCTATGCCGGGCTGAACGCGCGCGAGCTGGACCGCCCGGCCCTGGACTGGGCCCAGGATCACCTGCGCATCCTGTCGGGCCTGTACGGCGTGCTGCGGCCGCTGGACGCCCTGCAGGCCTACCGGCTGGAGATGGGCACGCGCCTGAAGACCAAGAGGGGCGCCAACCTCTACGACTTCTGGGGCGAAACCATCGCCAAGACCCTGAACGCCGCCGCCCGGGACCATGCCGACCCGACCCTGGTGAACCTGGCCAGCCAGGAATATTTCGGCGCCGTCGACGCCAAGGCCCTGAAGCTGCCGACCGTCACCTGCCACTTCAAGGAAGAGAAGGGCAACGCCCTGCGGGTGCTGGGCTTCTTCGCCAAGAAGGCCCGCGGCCGCATGGCCCGGTTCGCCATCGACAACCGGATCGACCGCGTCGACGACCTGAAGGCCTTCGACCTGGACGGCTACAAGTACCGCGCCGATCTCTCGACGCCGGCCGACTGGGTTTTCGCTCGCCTCCAGCCCTGATTTCATCTACCGATGAAATAAAAGAGGCTCGCGGATCGCCGGTATACTTGGGTGGATGCGAGCTGTATGCTGCGTTGCAGCATTATGAGCGGTGAGCCCAGGGAGACGCCGATGGCCGTGGATTTCGGTTTGCAGGGTCAGGTCGCGATCGTGACCGGTTCGACCAGCGGCATCGGCCACGCCATGGCCGACGCCCTGGCCGCCCAGGGCGTCAACATCGTCCTCAACGGTCTGGGCGAGATGACCGCCATCGAGAAGACCCGCGCCGAACTGGCCGAGAAGCACGGGGTCGAGGTGCTTTACAACGGCGCCGACATGACCAAGCCCGGCCAGATCGCCGAGATGGTGGCCGCCGCCAAGGCGGAGTTCGGCGAGCTGGACATCCTGGTCAACAACGCCGGCGTCCAGCACGTGGCCCCGATCGAGGACTTCCCGGTCGACCAGTGGGACCTGATCATCGCCATCAACCTGTCGTCGGCCTTCCACGCCACCCGCGCGGCCGTGCCGATCATGAAGGAGCAGGGGCGCGGGCGGATCGTCAACATCGCCTCGGCCCACGGCCTGGTGGCCTCGCCGTTCAAGGCCGCCTATGTCGCCGCCAAGCACGGCATACTGGGCCTGACCAAGACGGCGGCCCTGGAGCTGGCCACCTTCGGCGTCACCTGCAACGCCATCTGCCCGGGCTTCGTGAAGACCCCGCTGGTCGAGGCCCAGATCGTCGACCAGGCCAAGGCCCGCGGGATCTCGGAAGAGGCGGTGATGAAGGACGTGATCCTGGCCGCTCAGCCGACCAAGCAGTTCGTCACCTTCGACCAGCTGAACGGCATCCTGCTGTACCTGGTGTCCGACGCCGGCGCCTCGGCCAACGGCGCGGCCTTCAGCGTCGACGGCGGCTGGACGGCGCAGTAGTCCCGGCCGGGGACATGCCCTCGGGCGTGTCCCCAAGTCCTGGCTCGGCGCTAGCTGATGGAGACACGCCGCGAGGGCATGTCCCCGATCGTATGACGGAGTCCGCATGCCCATCGGTCCGTTCAAGAAGAAGCCCTCGGGCCCCAAGCCCATCAGCCTGGCCCTGCAGGGCGGCGGCTCGCACGGGGCGTTCGAGTGGGGCGTGCTGGACCGCCTGCTCGAGGAGGAAGACCTCGACATCCTGGCCGTGACCGCCGCCTCTGCCGGCGCCATGAACGCCGTCTGCCTGGCCCAGGGCCTGATCGACGGCGGGCGGGACGGGGCCAAGGCCCGACTGGAGCGGTTCTGGAAGCAGGTCAACCGCAACGGCGGCCGCAACGTGTTCGGCGACACCAGCATCTGGACCAGCGCCTTCGCCGGCGGGGCCGACTGGATCAAGAACAGTCCCGGCTGGCGGCTGGCCGAGACCTTCGCCCTGTCGATGAGCCCCTACGAGTTCAACCCGTTCAACCTGAACCCGCTGCACGACGCCCTGGAGGGCGAGATCGACTTCAAGGCCCTGCGCGAACGCTCGCCGATCAAGCTGTACATCGCCGCCACCCAGGTGCGCACCAGCAAGGCCAAGGTGTTCCGCGAGACCGAGCTGACCGCCCGTCACATCATGGCCAGCGCCTGCCTGCCCCAGGTGTTCCAGGCGGTGGAGATCGACGGCGAGCCCTACTGGGACGGCGGCTTCCTGGCCAACCCGCCCCTGTGGCCGCTGTTCTACGACGACACCCCCGACGACATCCTGCTGGTCAGCCTCAACCCGTTCGTCCGCGAGGAGACGCCCAAGACGCCGGGCGAGATCATGGACCGGCTGAACGAGATCACCTTCAACGCGGCGCTCGCCAGCGAGCTGCGGGCCATCGGCTTCGTGCGCAAGCTGCTGGACGAGGGCCTGCTGAAGGACAACGCCCGCGGCCGCTACCGGCGGATGCTGATGCACGCCATCACTGCCGACAAGGCCCTGGCCGACCTGTCGCTGGGCAGCAAGTTCGACACCGAGTGGAGCTTCCTGACCGACCTGCGCGAGCGTGGCCGCAAGGCGGCCGACGACTGGCTGGGCCGCTGCCTGACCCAGGTGGGGGTCAGTTCGAGCTTCGATCCGAAGGACGGGGTTCCGTAGCGGAGCGGGGGACATGCCCTTGCGGCGTGTCCCCAAGTCTTGGCGCGGCGCGAACTGATGGGGACACGCCGCAAGGGCATGTCCCCGGGCGGAGGGGCCTTCCACCCGACCCGCCGGGGGCGTATCAGGCGCGCCATGGTTTCCGCTTCCGCCGTCCAGCCCGCCGCGCCCGCCGCCGAATATCCCGTCCCCACCGTCGGCGTGATCTGCCTGCGCGACGACCAGGTGCTGCTGATCAAGCGCGGCACCCCGCCGCGCCTGGGCCAGTGGAGCCTGCCCGGCGGACGCCTGGAGCGGGGCGAGACCACGGTCGTCGCCGCGCTGCGCGAACTGGCCGAGGAGACCGGGGTGCAGGCCGAGCTGCTGGGCCTGGTCGACGTGGTCGACGGCCTGTTCACGTCGCGCACCACCGGCGAGACGACGCGGCACTATGTGATGATCGACTACGCGGCGCGGTGGGTGTCGGGCGAGCCGGTGGCCGGCGACGACGCGGCCGAGGCGCGGTTCGTGTCGCTGGACGAGGCGCTGGCCATGGTCGAGTGGGACGTGACGCGCGAGGTGATCGCTGAGACGTTCGAGCGGTTCGGGGAATAGAAGGATGCTGGCCCAACTCGCAAGGCTGCCGCTGGAGCGCCTGACCGGGACCTTCGCGGCCTTCTATTTCGCCTTCATGCTCATGGCGTTGTGGCGCGCCCATGTCGTCGGGATCGACAACATCAAGGGCGGCTATCGTCACGATGCAAAGGCGTCCGGTCCCGAGATGGTGCGAGGCCATCTCAGGATGATCCTGTTCGGGCGCACCAAGGACGGACTTTTGCGGGCGCTGTTCTGGCTGACAAGATCGGCGTTCGTCTTCTTCCTCCTGGTGATGCTGGTGACCTCGGCGATCATTCAGTCGCCCTATCGGATGAGCCTTCGATAGGGCTAACGTAGCTCCAATCCGTCCGCGTCGATCGAGACCTCCGCCATGACTCTCCACGCCCTGGCCGTCCCCACCTTCACCCAGATGCTGCGCAACCTGTCGGGCCAGCTCGACAAGGGCGAGGCGTTCGCCGCCGCCCAGGGCCTCCAGCCGGCCGACCTGATCGACGCGCGGCTGGCGCCCGACATGTTCCCGCTGTCTGACCAGGTGCGGTTCAGCTGCCACCAGGCCCGCCAGACGCTGGCGCGCCTGACCGGCCAGACGCCGCCCGACCTGGCCGAGGTCGCCCTGGACTTCGCGGCGCTGAAGGCGCTGATCGCCGCGACGGTCGACAAGCTGACGGCGACGCCGCAGAGCGCCTTCGACGGCGCCGCCGAGCGGGCGATCGAGCTGGTCATGCCCAACGGCATCGTCTTCGACATGACCGGCGAGCAGTTCCTGCGCGACTGGGCCCTGCCGCAGTTCTATTTCCACCTGGTCACCGCCTACGACATCCTGCGCCACAAGGGCGTGGCCCTGGGCAAGCCGGACTATGTGGCGCACGTGCTGCCGTACATCCGGCCGGGGACGATGCCGCGGGCGAGGTAGGTCACCGACTTGCCCCCACCTGATCGCTACGCGATCTGTCCGCCCCCGTAGGGGGCGGAGCCTTCAGGTGCTGCTCTTTCCCCTCCGGGGGAAGACGACCGCGAAGCGGTCCGTAGGGGGCAAGTGTTCGCCGCGGAAGCCTTGACGTTCCGCCCCTCAGCAGCTCCCATCCAAACAAACGTTCGGGAGCGAAACGCGCATGGCCTACAAACCCTTCGACCTGACCGGCCGCACGGCCCTGGTCACCGGCGGCAATCGCGGCATCGGCCTGGGCATGGCCACCGCCCTGGCCCAGGCCGGGGCCGACATCGTCATCTGGGGCAGCAACGCCGAGCGCAACCAGGCCGCCGAGGTCGAGCTCCTGAAGCACGGGACCCGGGTGAAGGCCCAGGTGGTCGACGTCTCCCAGGAGGATCAGGTCCGCGAGGGCATGGAGGAGGCCGTGGCGGCCCTCGGCCGGGTCGACGCCGTCTTCGCCAACGCCGGGGTCGGCTACGGCGCGCCCAGCTTCGTGGAGATGAAGACCGAGACCTACCGCAAGACCCTGGCGGTCAATCTGGACGGGGTGTTCTTCACCTTCCGCGAGGCCTGCCGGCATATGGTGGAGCGGGCCAAGGGCGGCGATCCGGGCGGCTCGATCGTCGGGATCGCCTCGCTGGCCGCCATCGAGGGCGCGGCCCGCAACGAGGCCTATGCGGCGACCAAGGGGGCGGTGATCTCGATGATGAAGTCGGTCGCCGTCGAGCACGCCCGCTGGGGCGTGCGGGCCAACGCCATCCTGCCCGGCTGGATCGCCACCGACATGACCCAGGGCGCCCAGGACAACCCGGCCTTCGCCGAGAAGGTGATCCCGCGCGTGCCGGCCCGCCGCTGGGGCCAGCCGGCCGACTTCGGCGGCGTGGCCGTCTACTTGGCCTCCGACGCGTCCAGCTATCATTCGGGCGACACCTTCGTGATCGACGGGGCCTATTCGATCTTCTGACGGAAGACGAAAACTGGACGGCCGGGTCCACGAATTCCCGTTATAAATAAGGGACTTGCGGAACCTTCGGGCCGGTGAGAAGCTTTCCCTGTCGACAGCTCGGGCGAAAGATCCGGGCGTCGCCAGAGGAAACGAGAGATGACCCCGCAAGACATCGTGGGCCTGACGCCGCCGCGTGGCATGCTGGCCCTGATCGCGATGATCCTGACCTCGATGGCGGCCTGCTTCTGGACGTCGGAAGCCGAGGCGCAGCCGGAAGTCCTGCGGCGGGACTAGATATCGCTCTTGTCCCTCCCCCTTGTGGGGAGGGGGACCGGCGAAGCCGGTGGGTGGGGCTTGCGGCCTCGCCTGAAATTCAGCTGACCCCACCCGACCCTGGCTCCGCCAGGGCCACCCTCCCCACAAGGGGGAGGGACGAAGCTCCAGCGTGACACGCCTGCCCTCGCGGCACGCTTTCCGCCCCCTGCAGAAGCGCCCATCCTCCCCGAAAATCCGGCCCCAAAAGCCCGGGAGGAGACCCCCATGACCCTGCACACCCCGCTGTGCGACCTGCTCGGCGTCGAGCATCCGATCCTGCTGGCCGGCATGGGCGGGGTCTCGTACGCCCAGCTGGCCGCGGCCGTGTCCAACGCCGGCGGCTACGGCGTGCTGGGCATGGCCGGCACCAGCCCCGACTTCATCCGCCTGCAGATGGCCCAGGTCCGCGACCTGACCGACAAGCCGTTCGGCGTCGACCTGCTGGCCGCCACGCCCGACGCCCTGACCGCCTCTGTCGACGCGATCATCGAGGGCGGCGCCTCGTCCTTCGTCGCGGGCCTGGGCGTGCCCCTGCCGATCATCGAGAAGCTGAAGGGGGCGGGGCTGAAGGTCATGGTCGTGTGCGGGGCGGTGAAGCACGCGGTGAAGGCGCAGGCCGCCGGCTGCGACGCGGTGATCTGCCAGGGCGGCGAGGGCGGCGGCCATACCGGCCTGGTCGGCACCCTGCCGCTGGTGGCCCAGGCGGTGGACGCGGTCGACATCCCGGTGGTGGCGGCCGGCGGCCTGTTCGACGGCCGCGGCCTGGCCGCCGCCCTGGCCCTGGGCGCCCAGGGCGTCTGGATGGGCACCCGCTTCATCGCCTCGGCCGAGGCTCATGCGGGCGATCTCTATCGCCAGGCGGTGGTCGAGGCGTCCGACGAGGACACCGTCCGCACCCGCTCCTATTCCGGCAAGCCGATGCGGGTGCGCAAGAACGCCTGGGTCGAGGACTGGGAGTCCCGCCCCGCCGACATCCTGCCCTTCCCGCAGCAGGCCATCGCCTCGATCCAGGCCGGGGCCATGGGCGGCATCGGCGGCCAGATCGAAGGGCTGGACCCGGACCGCTCGTGCTTCGCCATGGGCCAGAGCGCCGGGGGCGTGCGCGAAGTTCTGCCGGCGGGCGAGATCGTGCGGCGGATCATGGAAGAGGCCGAGGCGGCGATCGGTCGGGTGGCGGGGTTGAAAGGGTAGTGGCTCACCCACTTGCCCCCACCTGACCGCTACGCGGTCTGTTCGCCCCCGTAGGGGGCGGAGCCTTTGCGCCGCGTTCGCTGAAAGCTCTTCCCCCTGCGGGGAAAGACGATCGCGAAGCGATCCGTAGGGGGCAGGTGTTCGCCGCCGAAACCCCTCAGACCTTCACCTCGGGCAGCATCCGCTGGAAGTGCGCCTCGACCTGGGCGTGGCATTCGCAGGCCCGGCGCTCCAGTCTCGGCTGGTCGAGGATCTCGATCCGGCCCCGTCCGGTGCGGATCAGGCCCTCGTCCTGCAGGGCCTTGGCCACGGCGGTGACCGTGGTGCGCTGGACGCCCAGCATGTCGGCCAGGGTCTCCTGGGTCAGGCGGATGGTGGCGTCGTTGGCCCGGTCGTGGGTCGACAGCAGCCAGCGACACATGCGCTGGTCGATGCTGTGCAACGCGTTGCAGGCCGAGGACTGCATCATCTGGGCCAGCAGCACGTCGGCGTAGCGGGCGAACAGGTCGGCCAGGGCCGGCGAGCGCAGCTTGGCCTCCTCCAGCCGGTTGGTGGGGATGCCCAGGGCCGCGCCGGGGATGCGGACCACGGCCCGGCCGTAGGCGGGCTTGAAGCCGGCGCTGACGATGCCGCCGACCGCGCCCTCGCGGCCGATCGAGGCGACCTCGATCTCGTCGCCGTCACGGGTGACGACCAGCAGCGAGGCCATGGTCGAATAGCAGGGCAGGACCGTCGTCACGACGTCCTCGCCGGCCTCGAACAGGGTCTGGCCGACGGCCAGGGTCATCGGCGACAGGTACGGCGCCAGCAGCGCCAGGTCATGGGGGCGCAGGGCGGCCAGCAGGCGGTTGCCCGCGCAGCCCGGCGGGGGGATCGTATTCGCGACAGCCATTTCGGCGGTGTCGGCCATGGTCGCCTCCTGGAGGCCAGTCAAGCTCGTCGAGACGATAGCGCGCGACGCGGCGATCAGTTTCCTGTCGACGCCGGCCGGGTTCCGAGTCACCGTCCGGCGACGCTTGGTTAACTCAGTGCTCTTGGGGGAGAGACGACATGCGGGACCGCGCCGTCATCCGATATCGCCTCGGCCAGTACAGCGCCCTGTGGCTGGGCGGCTTCCTTCTGGCCCTGATCGTCGCCGCCGGCGCCAGCCTGGTGGCGGGGCTGGACCTGGTGGACGTGGCCGACTGGATCCTGCCGACCGCCTTCGTTCTGCTGGGCGCGGCCATGGCCTACGGGGTCGGCGCCACGGCGCTGTCGCGGGCCGGCCTGGCGACCAAGAGCCTGGTCACGGCCCTGGGCCTGCTGCTGGTCCTGCCGCTGCTGTGGGCTCCGGTCCTGGCGGTGCTGGTCGTGGCGGCCATCGGCGGGGCGGTGATCGAATATTCCACCGCCTATGCCGGCTTCCGGATCGCCGTCAGCCAGATCATCTATCCGCTGGTCTCGCTGTTCACCGAGAGCCCGCTGGCCACGGCCGTGTGGGCGATGTTCCAGGTCGTGGCCTCGGTGATCGGCTTCGCGGCCTCGCTGGTGCAGGTCTGGAGGGCCGTGCGGGGCTTCCTGTACGGCGGGGACGGCGATGGGGACGTTGAAGCGGCCTAGCTCAGCAGGGTCGGCTGGTGCAGCTGGCCGGTGTCGTCCTGCAGGTGCATGCGGACCGGCAGGCCCACGCCGGTGACCTGTTCGGCCAGGCGGCGGGCGGCGGTCTCGGCCTGGCGGCGGGTGGCGTACGCGCCCACCCTCAGCTGGTCGCCGATGATGGCCCAGGTTTCTCCGACGCGAACCACGCCGTAATGCACTTCAGCCATGTCGGCCTCCCTGCGCGTGTTGTTCCCCACGTTATCCACAGGGTCGCTCCGATCCGTGGCCATCGCAAGGCCTGTTCGAGTCTTTTTGTGCATCCGCACGGTTCGCGCGAGGCGCGCGGAACCGTGACAACGGCGCGGCCAGCGGAGATAGTGCCGGCCATGAAACGCCTGCCGCTCAACGCCTTGCTCGCCTGCGCCGTCCTGTTCGGAGGCGGGGCCGCCATCGCCCAGGACCGGGGGCCGACCGAGCGGCAATCCCTGCTGGACCTGGCCTTCACCCTGGGCGAAAGCCACGCCCTGCGGCAGGTCTGCGAGGGCGGCGGCGACCAGTACTGGCGCTCGCGCATGGTCCGGCTGACTGAGGTGGAGAAGGCCGACCAGGCCTTCGACGCCCAGCTGCGCGAGCGGTTCAACACCGGCTTCGCCGCCCGCCAGGGCCAGTTCCCGCAGTGCGACGAGGCCAGCCGCGAGGCCGAGCAGCAGGTGGCCCGCAAGGGCCAGGCCCTGGCCGCCAAGCTGTCCAAGTCGATGGTGACCCGCGCCTCGCCCGACCAAGCGGCGCCGGATTCCGTGGCGGAGAACTGAGCCAGGCGCTAGGCTGCCTTCCAATGGTTGTGGGAGGCTCTTGAAGTGCTGTCTTATCTGGTTCCGCTGGTGCTCGTGGCGCTGGCGATCTTCCTGGTCGTGAACGTCATCAAGATCGTGCCCCAGGGGCGCGAGTTCACCGTCGAGCGGTTCGGCCGCTACACCCGCACCCTCAAGCCGGGCATCAGCATCCTGACCCCGTTCGTCGAGAGCATCGGCCGGCGCGTGAACATGATGGAGCAGGTGCTGGACGTGCCCCAGCAGGAGGTCATCACCAAGGACAACGTGTCGGTGAAGGTCGACGCTATCGTCTTCATCCAGGTGATGGACGCCTCGCAGGCCGCCTACCGGGTCGACAACCTGATGTACGCCATCACCCAGCTGGCCCAGACCAACCTGCGCACCGTGGTCGGCTCGATGGAGCTGGACGAGGTGCTCAGCCAGCGCGACGCGATCAACACCCGCCTGCTGTCGACCATCGACCACGCCACCGGCCCCTGGGGCGTGAAGGTGGCGCGGATCGAGATCAAGGACCTGACGCCGCCGGCCGACATCACCAACGCCATGGCCCGCCAGATGAAGGCCGAGCGCGAGCGCCGCGCCGTGATCACCGAGGCCGAGGGCGAGAAGCAGGCCCAGATCGCCCGCGCCGAGGGCCAGAAGCAGTCGGCCATCCTGCAGGCCGAGGGCCGCCGCGAAGCCGCCTTCCGCGACGCCGAGGCCCGCGAACGGGAAGCCGAGGCCGAAGCCAAGGCGACGGCCTTCGTGTCGGAGGCCATCTCCAAGGGCGACGTCAACGCCATCAACTACTTCATCGCCCAGAAGTACGTGGAGGCCTTCGCCGAACTGGCCAAGAGCCCGCAGCAGAAGACGGTCATCGTCCCGGCCGACTTCGCCGGCCTGACCGGCTCGGTGGCCGGCGTGGCCCAGCTGATCAAGACCCTGGGCGGCGACGACGGCGGGGCGCGCCCGGCCGTGCCGCCGACGCCCAAGCGCGGAGGCTGACGCCATGCACGGCCTGATGCTGTTCTACGCGACGCATCCGTTCTGGGTGTGGCTGGCGGTCGGGGCCGTGTTCCTGGCCGTCGAGGTGGCCACAGGCACCGGCTGGCTGCTGTGGCCGGCCGCCAGCGCCCTGCTGGTGGGCCTGCTGACCCTGGCGGTCCAGCCGGGCCTGCCGGTGGAGCTGGGCCTGTTCGCGGTGCTGACCATCGCCACCACCTACCTGGCGCGGCGGTTCCTGCGGCCGGTGCTGGACGCCGGCAATCCCGACCTCAACGACCCGTCGCTGCGCCTGGTCGGCCGCGACGGCGAAGCCCTGGACGGCTTCGCCAACGGCAAGGGCCGGGTGTTCGTCGACGGCAAGGAATGGGCCGCCGTGGCCCCCGAAGGCGTGGCGCCGGCGGCCGGCCAGAAGGTGCAGGTCGTGGCCGTCGAGGGCGCGGTGCTGACGGTGCGGTGAACCGGATGGGGACATGCCCTTGCGGCGTGTCCCCAAGACTAGGCTCCGTGCGAAACTTGGGGACACGCCACAAGGGCATGTCCCCGGTCAGTTTCTCGTCGTCCTAGACCTTCAGCCGGTACCCCGTCTTGAACACCGCCCACACCGCGGTCAGGCAGGCGGCGAGGAAGCACAGGGTGGCGCCGAAGCTGACGATCGGGTTCAGGTCCGACACGCCGTAGAAGCTCCAGCGGAAGCCGCTGACCAGATAGACCACCGGGTTGAACAGGGTGATCTTCTGCCAGATCGGCGGCAGCATGCTGATCGAATAGAAGCTGCCGCCCAGGAAGGTCAGGGGCGTGACCACCAGCATCGGCACGATCTGCAGCTTC
>Ga0102590_1002374_pt1 | contig 22511 bp, 19 predicted proteins | sample AraplaMF_Col_mMF_FD_76859 | JGI IMG/M metagenome (GOLD analysis project Ga0102590, IMG submission 76859) | Arabidopsis root microbial communities from the University of North Carolina, USA - plate scrape MF_Col_mMF | ecosystem: Host-associated > Plants > Roots > Endosphere | place: USA... | reverse complement strand
AGTAATCATTGATCTCAGACAACTAGTTTTTAAAAGATGATATTAGTTACAAAGCCTTTTCTTCCGCCGCGGGAAGAATATGAACAGTACATAAAAGGGATTTGGGAGCGTGAATGGCTCACCAATAACGGTCCTTTGGTGAACGACTTTGAGCTGAGCCTGAAACGCTACCTCAAAGTGAAGCACCTCTTATTTCTTTCCAATGGCACCATTGCCCTGCAGCTTGCTATCAGGGCGCTTGAGCTGAAAGGTGAGATCATTACTACGCCCTTCTCCTATGTAGCCACCACCAGCAGTATTGTCTGGGAAGGATGCACGCCGGTGTTCGTAGATATCGATCCTAAAACGCTGAACATAGATCCTGCAGGTATCGAAGCGGCTATCACGCCCAACACCGTTGGTATCCTGGCTACGCATGTATATGGCAATGCCTGTGATATTACCGCGATCGAAGCCATCGCCCGGCGGCACAACCTGAAGGTGATCTACGATGCAGCGCACGGCTTCGGCACGCAGTACAAAGGCAGGTCTCTTTTTGAATATGGGGATATCAGCACCACCAGCTTTCACGCCACCAAACTGTTTCATACCATAGAAGGGGGCGCTGTGTTTACCCGCGATGCTGAGCTGCTGAAGAAGATGGCCTTTATGCGCAACTTCGGGCACAATGGCCCGGAAGCGTTTGCAGAACTGGGCATCAATGGTAAAAGCTGCGAGTTCCACGCCGCCATGGGATTGGTGAACCTGCGATACATAGCAGAGATCCTGCGAAAAAGAAAAGAAGCCTCCGCGCACTACGATACTTACCTGCAATATGTAAAGGCCGTAAAGCCGGCCATTACACCGGATACTAATTATAACTACGCTTATTACCCGCTGGTGTTCGAGACAGAAGAATTGTTGATGCGATGCATAAAAACACTGAACAATAACAACGTCTTTCCGCGGCGGTATTTCTATCCTGCCCTGTCCAACATTCTGCCTTACGTGAGTAAGGTATCGATGCCGGTTACAGAAGATATCGCCAGCAGGGTGATCTGCCTGCCCATGTACTATACGCTGAGTAAAGAAGAGATCGATCTGACAATGCGCCTGATACTGCGGGTGCAAAACAACTGACCGCATGAATAAAAGATACAACATACTGGTTTTTCCCTGCGGCTCTGAAATTGGGTTGGAACTGTATCGCTCCCTGCAGTACTCTGTGCATATTAACCTGATCGGCGCCAGCAGCACAGACGATCATGGCAGATTCGTATATCCCAATTATGTGAACAGTGTGCCCTTTGTAGACGATCCTGGCTTTATACCGGCTATCCGCGCCCTCGTGGCTGCACATCATATAGATGCGATCTACCCCTCTATGGATGCGGTTATTACCAGGCTCTCATTGGCACAGGAAGAGATCGGCTGCAAGGTCATCGCCTCGCCCGTAGCCACTACAGAAATATGCCTGTCTAAGAAAAAGACCTACGAATACCTGAAGGATCTCATCCGCGTACCGCGCATATTTTCTTCCCTGGGCCAGGTGCAGCAATACCCGGTTTTCATAAAGCCCGAAGTTGGCTATGGCTCCCGTGGCGCTAAACTGATCCTCACGGAAGAACAGGGCCGCCAGCACCTGGCTGAATACCCGGCTGCCCTTATACTGGAGAACCTGCCGGGAGAAGAGTATACCGTAGATTGCTTCAGTGACAGTGAAGGTAACCTGCTGTTCTCACGCCCGCGTAAACGCGAACGTATCAGCAATGGTATCAGTGTACATACAGCGCCTGTTAACAAACGCCTGGATGAATTTAATGCCATTGCACAAAAGATCAACGATCACTTACCTTTCAGAGGCGCCTGGTTCTACCAGGTAAAAGAAAGTGCCGAAGGGGAGCTGGTGCTCCTGGAAATAGCCAGCAGGCTGGCCGGCTCTTCCTCCCTCTATCGCAACCTCGGAGTGAACTTTGCCCTGCTCAGCATTTTCGATGCCTTCGGTCATAAAGTGAGTGTGTTCCATAACGACTATCCCATAGAGCTGGACCGCGCCCTGGATAATAAATACAAGATCCAGCTGACCATCACAAAAGCCTATGTGGATTTTGACGATTGCCTCCTGCTGAACGGACGGGTGAACGTACAGCTGGTGGCTTTGCTGTACCAGTTTCTCAATAAAGGCATTAAGATCATGCTCATCACCAAGCACGACAGGGTAGTAGAGGATACCCTGGCTCAATACCGCTTGCTCAATATTTTCGATGAGATCATTCACCTGCCCGGGGAAGATTGCAAGTACCGCTATATAGAACCGGATGGGGCCATTTTTATAGACGACTCTTTCGCAGAAAGGTACCAGGTGCATGAGCAGCTGCACATACCTGTATTTGCGCCGGATAATATCGAATGTTTACTGGACTAATAAAACCATACAATGAGGATCTTACACACATACTGCCTGAATTACAACATAGGAGACTATGCGCTGGGCATCGGCGTCAAGAACCTGCTGCGTGAGTACCTGGATGTAGACCTGATAGGAGAGACCAACCTCCAGGGAACCGTCTTTAACGAGTACTTTATCGATGTCATTAACAGGAATTACGACCTGCTGGTGATCGGCGGCGGTGGTATTATTCACGGCGCCCATTGGCCCAATGGCTGGTTCTGGCTCATCGATAAGGAGAACATCAGCAAGATCAGGATTCCCTTTATTGTGTACGGCGTAGGGTATAACTATTTCAAAGATGAGCAGGGTATTCCACCCCATGGTGTGGAGCACCTGAAAGAAACCCTGGCCCATGCCGCTTACTTCTCCATCCGCAACGACGGCAGCTATGAAAGACTGAAAGACCAGACCGGGATCGATGTGCCCGAAATACCGGATCCTGGCTTTTTTGTACATCTTAACACGTATTACGAGCGCCCCGAAAAAGAGCCCTATGTTATCCTGCAGCTGGCCAATGATAAACCGGAATACCGTTTCGGTAAGGGCGATGAGTACAACAAATTTGTGGAGAATATCCGGGCCGTTGTCCGTTCCATTACCCCCCGCTACAAAGTGATCCTCGCTCCGCATGTATTGGCCGATGTCAGCCTCTCTGAAGAAGTAGCACAGGGCCTGGATAACACCCGGGTGTGGGATTTCGGCAAATATGCCTTTGACCATTCCGATAAGGCGGTGGCCTGGTACCAGTATGCAGAATATGCGCTGGCAATGAGAGGACACGGCCAGATAGTGCCCATTTGTTTTAATGTGCCGGTCATCTCTTTGGAGAATCATCCCAAGCATAGAGGCCTTATGGAAAAGCTGGGCCTCGCAGATTATAATATCAGCGTGCAGGATCCGCATTTTGTAAATAACTGCACAGCCCTGGTAAGGCAGCTGGAAGCAAACAAAGATGCCCTGCAGCAGCAGCTGAAAAGCATTAATCAGCGGCTGCACCAGGATACCAGGGCTGCTTTTGAACAGATTAAGGAACGTATCTCATTTATCACCTGCTAATTTGGTTTGGAATGCCAGCAGAACCTAACAACGACCGCTTAGTATATCACATTTTTAACGCCAGGCAGATCCACCTGGTGCCGGGATTTATTGCGCAGTTCCGCGATATCGGCCTCAGGTTTGGTATTCCCACCCGCTTTGTATTGTGCAGTTATTCACCGGATGTATACGAAAAGTATAAGAAGCTGATCGATGAAATAGGCGCGGATAAATTCGAGCTCATAGAAGACAGCTGGGGCACATTGCTCGCCCGTATGAACAGGATGTTAGGCAACAGGAACAGCAGGTTCATTATCCATGGCATTGTATTGAAATTATGGTACCTGTTGTCTACCCTTTATACACACCATGCCCGGCGCTTTTCCTGGGTATGCTGGGGAAGTGGCATAGAAGAAAAAGGCGCGCTGCAGCACATCATGAAAAAACGCCTGTACAATTCTTTCAATAAGATCAACTGCCTGATGTCTTCTGATAAGAACGATCTGATGGCCCGCTTCAGGGTAAATGGCAAAGCCCACCTTATCCCTTACGTATCGAATTATGACCTGAAAGAGCTGGATCATATCGCGCCCTATTTTAATGCAGATAAAGTGAACATACTGGTAGGCCATCGTGCCACCCCTTATCTCAATCATGTAGCACTGTTGCAACAGCTGAGCAGCTATGCTGAAAGGGACATCCGCGTGATCTGTTTCCTGAACTACGGCTCAGACGACCAGCAATACATTCGCAGGGTACTGGAAGCTGGCGTAGCGATGTTCGGGGATAAGTTTGTCCCCGTCACCCGGCTGTTAAGCAAGGATGAATATGAAGGCGTCATGAAATCAGTGGATGTTACTTTGATAGCCGGTAAAGGTCAGGCCGGACTGGGCGCTATTTACCGCACAATCCTCTACAAAGGCAGTGTTTTCCTGGATGGCGATGGCAAGAACATGGAATGGCTGCAATACATGCATGTGAAGGCCTGCAGGATTGAAGATCTGCCCCGTTACAGCTTTGAAGAATTTGTTTCAGTGATCAATGAACAACAGAAGCTGGAGAACCAGCGGACCTTCCTGGAATTTGTTGATAAGAAAAGGTTATTGGATCAATGGAAAGACTTTATCGTGATGGATTAAATATATTTTATGAAACAGCTGTCATTATTATTGGTCATCTCTTACCTGCTGCCGCTGATGGCCGCCGGGCAGGCAAATGACGCAGGGTTCAATATCTATATCTTCTCTGCTTACTACAGTAAAAATGTATGCGACTACCTCCTGAGCAATAATGCGAAGGAAGCGCATTTACTTACCCAATCGGTAATAGACCCCAATAAAGACCAGGAAGTAGATGAGGGATCCATTAAACGCTACACAGAAAAGTTCTACCCGGATGCGGATGCAACCGGTTTGTTCATCATCGACTGGGAAGCCAAACCATATAACGACCTGAAGAACGACAAGAACGATCCGAAGTTCCAGGCAGCAATGGCTAAATATGTGCAGGTGATCGATGCCGTTAAAACATTTCGCCCCAAGGTGAGGGTGGGCATCTACGGACTGCCTTTCAGGTTCTTTGGCAACAGCGGGAAAACAGCAGATGCCGCCAACCTGGACGCGTTGCTGTCCCACTGTGATGTGATCACTCCTTCGTTCTACATTGTTTATACAGACGAGCAGGTAGGCGCTCCCAAAAATATGGATTACCTGAAGGACAACCTGGACCAGGCCTTAAGAAGTGGTCAACGCCTGAACAAGCCCGTGATCCCCTTTTTCTGGTACAAGGTACATCCCGGTAACAAAACCTTTGGGATGACGGTGCTTTCTAAAGACAAGATGCAACGTTACCTCGACCTCCTCACCAAATACAGTTACCAGGGTAAAAAGATCAACGGTCTGCTATGGTGGGAAGGAGGGCCTGTAACCCCGGGTACGCCCGGCAATGACCGCAGCCAGGCAAGGGCATTTTCCACTACACCTGGTAGCGGCGGTTCAGACAGGGACAGTATTATCGTCAATTACCTGGCGCCTTTTCTTAAAAAAGATAACTGATCTATGGCATACATGAACAGCATCAGAGGGTATTTAATGTTCCTGGCGAACTTCCTCAATTTCGCAGGCTACTCAGCAGGCCTGGTAGTGCTCTCGGGCATGGGCATGCTGGCCTTGTCAAGAGAGCTTACCATACCCATACGGCTGCTCATTTTAGCCTGTCTTTTCGGAGCAATGTGCCTGCAGGGAAAGATCTTCAGGAATGAAAAGCTGTTTCCTTTCATCCTTTTCGCGGCCTGCTACCTGGCACGTATCATTATTGAAATATTCAAAGGCCATACGCCGCATGTGGGCGTGGCAGAGATCCTGCTCTATTTCCTGGCTTTTGCGCTGCTGCCGGTATTGATCCTGGGCAGCCTGAAGCTCAGCGCGAAAGACTATAGCATGATCAAAAATGCCGTGCTTTTATCCTGCCTGGCGCTGGCGGTGCTTACTCTTATTTACTTCCGTGGCGTGATCGGCACCGTTGGGAGGATCGGCAAGATCGGAGAAGATGGCATCACCTATGTATCTCCCCTCATCCTTTCATACTGCGGAACAATGGGCATGGGGGTAGCTATCAGCTACCTGATGGAGAACAAGACCAGGTTCTTCTCAAAATTACTGCTGCTGGCAACCATTGGCTTTTGCCTGGTGCCTTTCTACCTGGGCTCATCCAGGGGCTCCATCCTGGCGCTTTTCCTGCCTTTTATCATGCTGTTCCTGTGCAAATGGAATATTGTGACCAGTATGCGAATGATAGTATTCGTGCTGGTAATAGGAGGCCTTGGCGTCTATCTGGGCGGGATGTTCGGCAGCAGCCTGGTAGACCGGTTTACAAACATCGGCGCAGATATTTCCGCTAACACGGAGTCCGCCATACGCCTGGAAATGTGGAAGAGCGGGCTGGAGCAGTTTGCAAACAATCCCATTTTCGGCAACTTCCTTGAAGTGGAGGTGTTCCGCATGTACCCCCACAATATTATAATAGAGGTGCTGCTCTCAACGGGCATCATCGGTTTCATTCCTTTTACAATGATGATCATCGGCGGTTTCAGGACCGTGTTCTGGATCTTCAGGCATAACCCGCAATACGCATGGCTGGGCGTGATCTATGTACAGAGCTTTACCCAGAATATGTTCAGCGGATGCCTGTATAATTCCAGCTGGATATGGTTCTCAATAGGACTTTTATATGCTTTTGAATACAGTGTGAAATATAGCAGCAAAGCGGCCTATGGAGGAAGCTGGCATATGCCCAGGATATTAGCTAACCAGAATTAAAACGATCGTATATGTCTGAAGCTAAAAGTGTAGTAAGCTTGTTTTATCCATCATTAGTACATTACCGGAAAACACTTTTCGAGAACTTGTGGGATGATGCCAGCGTAGATTTTCATATTATCTGTTCTACCGGTACCGCCTATACTGCCCTGGAAAATTTTATACCTGATAGCCGCTATCAGAACGCTGTTTCCTACACAGGCCTGACAACCATCCGCCTGTTCCATCACCGGATGATCTTTCAGCCCGGCAGCATTGCCGCCCTGTTAAAAACTAAACCGGAGCACATTATCTTTTTCGGATTTGATCCGCATATCATATCCACGATCTGGACATTCCTGTTCGCCAAATATATCCTGAGAAAAAAGGTTTACTGGTGGGGCCATGGGGTAGCCGGCCACCAGGGACGCTTCGGACAGTTTTTCAGAAGGTTCTTCTATAACAGGAGCAACGGTATCCTGGTCTATTCCGGCCGGGGTAAAAAAGATCTTATCAATATGAAGGTAAAGGCGCCCATTGTAGTAGTAGGGAATGCGCTGAATAACGAAGATTACGGCTTCAGGAACGGGGCGATTAAGAAGGAGTTCGATGTGCTGCGTATCATCTTCTCCGGCAGGCTCACAAAAAGAAAACAGCTGCCCCTGCTCATAGAAGCGCTGCAGGGATTGCAGGATAAGATCCGCTTCGAATGCGCAATAGTTGGCGACGGGCCGGAAAAAGAGAACCTGCAGCATATGATAGACCGGCTGAATGTGAAAGGGATCATACTAACCGGCGCGCTGTATGGAGAAGCCCTTAAAGCATACTACCAGCGTTCGCATTTATGCATAATACCCGGAGATGCCGGTCTTACCCTCATCCATGCCATGTCTTTCGGCGTGCCTGTGATCACACATGGCGATCTGCGCGCTCACGGACCAGAAATAGAGATCCTGAAAGAAGGGCTGAACGGCGATTATTATAACAAACAGGATGTGGAAGATCTCAGGCGGAAGATCATCAAATGGCGTGAGCTGATCTTTGAAAAGAAAGATGCAGTCAGCGAGAACTGTATTGAAAGTGTACGGCATATTGGTTATACGCCGGAAGCAGTAGCGAAGAATATTTTATCCATACTCAGGTAAAAAATCGATAGCCATGTCAGTTAATTTAAAAATTACCATCGTTGCAGGCGCCCGGCCTAATTTTATGAAGATCGCTCCGATCATCGCAGCCATCCGGCAAAAACAACAGCAGGGCTTTGAGATCAGCTACCGTCTTGTGCATACCGGCCAGCATTATGATGCCAACATGAGCCAATCTTTTTTTGAGCAGCTCGGTATTCCCCAGCCGGATATCAACCTGGAATCTGGCAGCGGCTCGCAGGCAGAGCAAACGGCCAATATCATGACGCGCTTTGAAAAAGACCTTGCCACCTGTCCCAGCCAGCTGGTACTGGTAGTGGGTGATGTTACTTCTACACTGGCATGTTCCATTGTAGCTAAGAAGATGCTGGTAAAAGTAGCGCATGTGGAAGCTGGCATCCGCTCCGGCGATATCACCATGCCCGAAGAGATCAACCGTATGGTAACAGACGCTATCACCGACTACTTTTTTACTACCTCTGATATTGCCAATGAGAACCTGCTGCGGGAAGGCAAAACACCCGATCAGATCTTCTTTGTAGGCAATACCATGATCGATACCCTGCTCAAGCACCGGGAACATTTTATACAACCGCCCATCTGGCAGGAGGCTGGCCTTTTGCCGCAGCAATACCTGGTAATGACTTTGCACCGCCCGGCTAATGTGGATGAAGAAACGCACCTTGCATTGCTCATTAACGAGATCATGCGCAATAATCATGGTCTGCCGGTGGTCTTTCCCGTACATCCCCGCACGGCCAAACAGCTGGAACGTATCGCCGTAGCGCATCCGCTGTTGTATCTCACCACTCCGCTGGCTTATCTCGAGTTCAACTACCTGGTAGAAAAAGCCAAAGCAGTGATCACCGATTCGGGCGGCATCACAGAAGAAACTACTGTCATGGGCGTACCCTGCATGACCCTGCGCAATAGCACCGAAAGGCCTGAAACCTGTAGCATCGGCACCAATATGCTCCTGGGTACAGACCCTGCCGCCTTGGGTCCTGCTATGGACCTGCTCTTTGCAGGCAAATGGAAACAGGGTGGTATACCGCCCCTCTGGGACGGCCATACGGCAGAACGTATCGCCGATACACTGGTAGCGCTCTTTAGTCTTAAACCTCAATCAGCGATCGTAGTATGAACCAATGGAATACTTTAAAAAGGAGCGTGGATGTAGCCCGCAATATGGGATGGAGATACATGGCCTTCCGTTCTGTTTATGAGCTGCAGCTGAAAAGCGGCAGGCTGAAAAAGAACTTTCCTGAAGCGCCGCCTTTTGTGCAATACCTTTCCCTGGAACAATGGAAAGCATCTCCGGTACGTTTCTTTTTTAGCAGCCGCAACGAGATGATCGTACCTAAAGTGCCGCTGCCTTCTCTGAAAGAAAGATACCAGCAGATCAGGCAGGGACGTTTCCCCTTCTTTAATGGCCCCCTCCTGGATCTTGGACAGCAGCATAACTGGATGCAGAACCCCGACACGGGCTATATCTACGATGCTGCCCGCCATTGGACCACCATCAACGATTACTCCCGCGAAGCCGGCGATATTAAATATGTATGGGAAAAGGCCCGCTTTGCTTACCTGTACGACGTGATCCGCTATGACTATCATTACAGTGAGGACTGCAGCGGCTGGGTATTTGCAGAGATCCTGTCATGGATCAGCGCCAACCAGGTGAACTGCGGCCCGCATTATAAATGCAGCCAGGAGATCAGTCTCCGTGTATTGAACTGGACCTTTGCGCTTTTCTATTATCGCAATGCCCCCGCACTTACTACGGAAGTATTCGATAAGATCCAGTATGCTATCTATTGGCAGCTGCATCATGTATATGAGAATATCAACTTCTCCAGGATAGCCGTCCGTAACAACCACGCCATCACAGAAACCCTGGCCTTGTACCTGGGTGGTTTGCTGTATCCTCAATTGCCGGGCGCCGCCAAATGGAAGGCCAGCGGTAAATACTGGTTCGAACAGGAAATCGCCTACCAGGTATATGCAGACGGTTCTTTCCTGCAATTCTCCATGAACTATCACCGGGTAGTGGTACAACTGCTTACCTGGGCATTACGTTTGGCGCAGCTCAATGGCGAACACTGGAATGGTATGGTACTGGAACAAAGCCGGCAGTCATTGGTGTTCTTACGTGCATCCATGAATGACAGCAACGGCTGGCTGCCTAATTACGGCGCTAATGATGGCGCACTTTTCTTCCGCCTCAATGAATGCCATTATCGCGACTACCGACCGCAGCTCCAGGCCCTGGCCGTGTTACTGGATATGGATGCCGCATTGCCGGAGCCCTGTGAAGATCTGTACTGGTACGGCCTGCGTCCGGGTAAGCGCTTAACGCCAGTGCTGCAGCCTTTTAAATCCTGTTACCAGTTCACTGCCGGCGGCTATTACATCTGCAGGGAAAAAGAGGGACTTACTTTTTTACGTTGCGGCAATCATAAAGACCGTCCTTCACAGGCAGACAACCTCCATCTTGATATCTGGTACAAAGGCATGAACATCCTGATGGATGCGGGTAGTTATAAATATAATACAGATGAAGCAACGCTGAAGTATTTCATGGGCACAGCCTCCCATAATACCGTCATGCTGGGAGATTATGACCAGATGGAAAAAGGCCCCCGCTTTATCTGGTATAACTGGACGCAGTGCGAAAGCGCCAACCTGCGTGAAACAGGTACAGAGTATATCTGGGAAGGAGTGATCTCTGCCTTCCGGCATGTGGCAAGAGGTATCCGGCATTTTCGCCGGGTCAGGAAAATGAAAGACCGTCCCGTCTGGATCGTTGAAGACCACATACACAATAAACCGCCCGGGCTGCCTATGCTCCAGCTCTGGCACACACCAGTGCCCGAACGTTTGAAGTGGAGCGCCTACGACCGTGGCGGTAAGCTGTTGCAACCACAGCGGCGTGCAGGGAAACATGCTGCCTTATACGGGGTACTGGAAGCAAGTACAGAGATCGTGTTTACAACAGACTGCGACAAGATCACCACTGAGATCAGTGTAATATAACGGCTATGAATATTCTTTTGATCCATCAGTATTTTTTAGAGGAAGATGATTCCGGCGGTTCCCGCTGGAATGAGATCACCCGTTCCTGGACAGACGCCGGTCACCAGGTAAGCGTACTGGCAGGTATGATCCACGCCAACGGCGCTGAAAAGCGCCCGGAATACAAAGGAAAGTATTTTAAGCAGCGGCAACAGGGAAAGGTGAACGTTTGGCGTTGTCATGTGTCTGAATCGTATAACAGGAATTTTATGGGCCGGCTTTGGGGATATTTCTCTTTTATGATCTCTTCACTCTGGGCCGGTATGTTCAAAACCGCAGGCACATACGATGTAGTGATCGTAACATCGCCACCCTTGTTTGTAGGCTTTTCCGGTTATCTCCTGTCACGTTTTAAACGCATACCGCTGGTATTCGAAGTGCGTGATCTCTGGCCCGAATCTGCCATTGATACAGGTGTATTGAAGAATGGCCTCATCATAAAGCTGGCCTACTGGTTTGAAAAATTCATTTATAAAAAAGCCACGCTGATCAATGTGCTGACGCCCGCATTTTATAACACCCTGCGCGATAAAAAGCAGGTGCCTGAAACGAAGCTGATCCTGATCCCCAATGCGGCAGATTTCTCTTTGTCAGACCACCTGCTGTCGTCTTTCGATATTGCCGCCTTCCGCCGTGAGCACGGCCTGGAGAACAGGTTTGTGATCACCTATGTAGGCGCTCACGGGGTAGCCAATCATCTTGACCAGGTGCTGGAAGCTGCCCGGCAACTGGAAGATACCCCGGTATTGTTCCTCCTGATAGGGCAGGGCATGGAGAAGCCCCGCCTGCAAAAACTTGCGGCAGAACAAGGCCTGCAAAACGTACGCTTTCTCGACCCGGTGCCCAAACAGGAGGTATTTAAATACATCCTGGCCGCTGATATGGGCGCCTCGGTGCTAAAAAAAGTGGATACTTTTAAAACAGTATATTCTAATAAAACGTTTGATTATATGGCCTGTAAGAAGCCGATCCTCATGGCCATAGATGGCGTGTCACGTGAGCTGGTGGAGACCGCAGGCGCCGGTACTTATGTAGAGCCGGAGAATATTGCAGCATATAACCGCATCATCCGGGAGTATCTGCAGGACCCGCAGCGCCTCCTGCAGGAAGGAGAAAACGGCTTCCGCTATGCAAGGGCGAATTTTGACAGACAGGTGCTGGCGGCACGTTACCTCGAACATTTACAGCAGAAAGTATGCATGGGTATCAACATATCATTAAGCCATTAGGCGACAGGCTTGCTGCACTCATCCTGCTGGCATTGCTGCTACCTGTTTGGCTGCCTCTGATGCTCCTGTTATGGATCGTCAACGGCGGAAAGCCTTTTTTCTTTCAGCAGCGGCCGGGCCTCAACGGGAAAGTATTTGTGTTGATGAAGTTCAGGACCATGACGGATCAACGGGATGCGACAGGCAAGCTCTTACCGGATGCGCAGCGCCTTAGTCCCCTGGGTCGTTTGGTGCGCAAAAGCTCGCTGGATGAATTACCCCAGCTGCTCAACGTTGTAAAGGGGGATATGAGCCTCATAGGGCCACGCCCCCTGCTGGTGGAATATCTGCCGTTGTACAACGATATGCAGCGCAGAAGACATGCCGTACGCCCGGGCATTACCGGCTGGGCGCAGGTGAATGGCCGTAACACCATCAGCTGGGAACAAAGGTTTGAATATGATGTATGGTATGTAGAGAACATCAGCCCTGCGCTGGACCTCAGGATCATATGGCTTACCCTGCTGAAGGTTTGCAGAGCGGAAGGTGTTACCCAGCAGGGACATGTTACTGTAGAGAAATTTACCGGGAACTCAATTATATGAACAGCATATGAATAAAGTGTATTTATACGGAGCCAGCGGCCATGGAAAAGTGATCGCCGAAATTCTGGAGCAGAACGGCGACACTATCCAGGGCATTTTTGATGATGATCCGGCAGTAACTGCATTGCTGGAATACCCCTCGCTGGGTGAATTTGACGCCGCTAAACTAAGCAGGAATGCGCGGGTGATCATCTCCATCGGTAATAACGATAACCGCCGTAAAGCGGCGCTACGGCTCAATGTGCCCTTTGCCACCGCCGTACATCCCTCCGCCAGCGTTTCAAAAAGAAGCACAATAGGAGAAGGCAGTGTCGTGATGGCCGGTGTGAGCATCAACGCAGACGTAAGAGTAGGCGAGCATGTGATTCTTAATACCAATTGTTCTGTGGACCATGACTGTGAGCTGGGCAATTTTGTGCATGTTTCTCCCAATGTGGCGCTGGCAGGTAATGTAAAGGTAGGAGAGGGTACCCACCTGGGTATAGGCTCCTGTGTGATCCAGGGCATCATCATCGGCAAATGGGCCACGATTGGCGCGGGTACCGTAGTGATCACAGACGTGCCTGATAACGCAGTGATAGTAGGCAACCCCGGCAGGATCATTAAATACAGCAAGGGAACATTGGCTTCTTAACACCACTGTATATGTTTATGCACCAAAGAATATGGCTCTCGCCACCCCACATGGGAGAACAGGAGTTTGAATATGTAAGGGAAGCATTCAGTTCCAACTGGATCGCCCCGCTGGGCCCTAACGTAGATGGGTTTGAAGAAGACCTGGCCGCTTTTACAGGCGCCGGGCATGTGGCGGCGCTATCATCCGGTACGGCAGCCCTGCACCTGGCCCTGATCCTGCTGGATGTACAGCCGGGCGATGAGGTCATCTGCCAGAGCATGACCTTCTCTGCCTCCGCCAATCCCATCATCTACCAGGGCGCTACACCCGTGTTTATAGACAGCGAGCCTGATACCTGGAACATGGACCCCCTGCTGATGGAAGAAGCCATAAAAGACCGGCTTTCAAAAGGAAGAAAGCCGAAGGCGATCATCCCGGTGCATTTATATGGAATGCCTGCAAAGATGGATGAGATCCTGCAGATCGCCGCAGAATATGAAATACCTGTAATAGAGGACGCTGCCGAAGCACTCGGCTCCGTATATAAAGAAAAGGCCTGTGGCACATTGGGCCGCCTCGGCATTCTTAGTTTTAACGGTAACAAGATCATCACCACCAGCGGAGGCGGCGCATTGATAGGAGATGATGAAGAGATGATCGCCACCGCGCGTTTTCTGGCTTCCCAGGCCCGTGATCCGGCGCCGCATTATGAGCATACCCACGTAGGCTTCAACTATCGTATGAGCAATGTATGCGCAGGTATTGGCCGCGGACAGATGCAGGTGCTGCAATGCCGCATCTCACAGCGCAGGGCTAATTATCAGCGGTATCTTAAACATCTTTCGGCCTTGCCCGGGCTGCAGTTCCCGACAGAGCCGGAAGATTGCTTCAGCAACCGCTGGCTGACCACCATCCTGGTAGATCCTGCATCAAGCGGTGGTATTGACCGGGAAACCGTCAGGCTGGGCCTGGAGAAAGCAAATATCGACTCCCGGCCCTTATGGAAGCCGATGCACCTGCAACCGGTATTCGCAGGTGCTCCGGCCTATGTAAATAATGTCTCGGAAAGCCTCTTTAAACAGGGGCTGTGCCTGCCAAGCGGTTCCAGCCTGCAACCGGAACAATTGGATTATATAGCTGGTCTTATCAAAGCCTTATGGTAACATATCCCTCAACTGTGAAGAAGATACTTTACAAGGGTCTGCTGATTCCTGTTCTTTATGGAATATGTATGACCATCGTTACACATCAGCGCTACCTGTTCGCTGATTTCGATGGCGCTATGCATTATTTTGCCGGGGAAGATATCTACCACGGCAATGGCTATCGCGGATGGGGCTCTCATTTCTGGCCACCTTTGTTCCCACTGCTGAGCGGCGCATTGGGCAGATGGATGGATGGCGCGGAAGCCGCGAGGCTGATCTCCGTGGCCGCCGGCTCGGTGCTGCTTTGGGTAGCCCACAGGTTTGTGTACAAACTCTCGCAGAACAGCGTTGTAGCCTGCCTGGCACAGCTGCTCATTGCTACCAATTTTATGTTTGTGCTGTTGAGCATAAAGGCGGAGAACCATATGTTGGATAGCTTGTTTTATGTACTGGCGATCTTTTTGTTATTACAGAGCCTGGAAAAAGATAATACGGCCTGGTATTTCCTCACAGGCCTTGTATGCGGTGTGGCAGGGCTTTCCCGCTATACCAGCTATTCGCTGATCCCTGCTTTTGTATTAGCCCTTTTCTGCTTTTATCCGGTCCGGCGCGCGATTAAATATGCAGTGGTGATCCTGGCCGGTTTCATACTGGTATCCAGTCCCTGGTGGGCCATTAATTATCTTGATAACGGGTCTCCGCTCTCCACCTGGCAATACATGAATATAGGCGCCGGCGTATTTTCGGGTACCGGAAGCAGGTGGTGGTGGTATTGGTCTGGTATAGACGGGGTGCAGTCAATCGGAGACATTATAGTACAGCGCCCGGGCGGCTACCTGCTTAACTTTTCCAGGAATGTTGTCAAAAGCATCTTCCTCATTGTGACCAAGAGCCAGTTAACAGGCATCATTTGCATCGCCTCGCTGCTTCTGCTTATTTACCGGCAGCATCGCGGCGAGGGCATACAGTTGTTGCGTGACCGTCTGATCCTGCCGGTGCTGATCGCGCTGGTATCTTACATCCTGTTGGTATCGCAGGCATTTGTTTTCGATGAAGTATTCTTAAGCTGGATCGTACTGGTAGTGATCTACGGCGTCTTCGCCATATACCGGCTCAGCCGGGGCGCCCGCCTCTTCAGAAAAAATTACCGGCCTGTTATGTTGTCGGTAATAGTGTTGGTGGTAGGGCTTGATGTATGCTATACTAACTGGGAACTGAACAATTATATGACGGATGCCAGCGGTATGGAAGAGACCCGGCAGATTGTCGGCGCCATTAAAGCCCACGAAGAGAACCTGGAACATAAAGTAGTAATGACCATCCATCCTGCCCGTGCCTACTACCTGCGTTCCGGGTATATTATGTTGCCGCCATACTATGAAGGCGATCTGAACGGCCTCGTTACCTATCAGGGAATGAGCCTTAAAGTGAGAGACCATGCGCCCCGCTTTCCATCTACCATCAACGTGAATGATCTAAAAGTCGACTACCTTATCTACGACACCTGGGCCGCCAAATGTTTACCGCAATTCTCCTTCCTGCTCAATAAGAACAGCACCCGTATCCCTGCCAACTTTCAATTGGTATACCTGTCGCCGGACGTAGCAGTATATAAGATCAACGGACAGTATGTTCATCAAAAACACTAAGCAGCGATCTGAAATAATTTCTTTTATTTATTTTGTACTTTTAAGTACATAATATACATTTGTGGGAGAAAACTATTTTTTTTAATCTATTTTGTACTGATTGGTACATTAAATGAAAGTTATATGGAAACAGCCGTTCATTCAGCAACAACACAGGTGAAACATCGCAGCATCCGCATAGACGGGCTCGATATTTTTTACAGGGAAGCAGGCGATCCCGCCAGGCCAACGATCCTTTTATTACACGGGTTCCCGACTTCTTCCCATATGTTCAGGAACCTCATGGCTGCATTGGGAGACAAGTATCATCTGCTGGCGCCTGACTATCCCGGTTTTGGTAACAGCTCCATGCCCCTCGTGAGTGAATTTGAGTACAGTTTTGACAATCTTGCCGCGGTAGTGGAGAAATTCATCGCGGCAAAAGGCCTGCAGAAATATAGCCTGTATGTAATGGACTACGGTGCGCCGGTGGGCTATCGTATTGCCGTTAAGCATCCTGAAAGGGTACAGGCGCTGCTGATCCAGAACGGTAATGCCTATCTGCAGGGCTTATCTCCCTTCTGGGACCAGATCAAGGCTTACTGGGCAGATCCTGAAGATCGTGCCAACATCAATGCCATGAAAGGTTTACTGACGCCCGAAGCCACCCGCTGGCAATATGTTACTGGTGTAAGAGATGTGGATGTTATCAGTCCGGATAACTGGATCATTGACCAGGTAGGGTTGGATCGCCCGGGTAATCAGGATATACAGCTGGCGCTCTTCTATTCATACAGCACCAACCTTCCTTTGTATCCGGAATGGCAGGCTTATTTCCGTAAGTATCAGCCGCCTGCATTGATCACCTGGGGTAAAAATGATGAGATCTTTCCTGCAAGCGGCGCCCATCCTTACCAGGAAGACCTGCAGCATACTGAGTTGCACCTGCTGGATACCGGGCACTTTGCTTTGGAAGAAGACGGTGCGCAGATTGCATCACTGATCGCTCAGTTCCTGCTGAAACATAATATCAGGTAAAGGGCACCTATGCGGGTATCAGCGCCCTGTTACGGAAACCATACTGCTCCAGTGTTTTCACCAGCTTCTTATCCTTTGCAATGCCCTGCATGGCAGCCATATGGCGGTGATGATGAAGGTCTGTGCCTATCAGGTCTATGAGGCGGTCTGCCATGAGCTTTTCCGCTACTTTCTGGATATGCTTTCCGTAATAACCCGTAACAGATAAGAGGTTCATCTGCAGCAGGCATCCCCAGTCCTTCAGTTGAGTATATTGATGATAATTATTATGGTAATGTGAGTAACGCTCCGGGTGCGCCAGTACCGGCTGATAGCCTTGTGCAATAAGGTTGAACAGCCACTGGTGCAGCTGGGGCGGCGCTTGCATGAAAGACATTTCCACCAGTACCAGTTTGCCGTCCAGTGTCAGCAGCGGCGAAGCGGGTATCAGTTCTTCAAATTGCTCATCCATATAATACTCCGCTGCAAAAGAAAAAGGAATATCAATGCCTCTTTCCTGCAGGGCGCCCTGTACTTTCATATAAGGACCGGTCAACGTATTCACTGAATTAGGATAGCGATCCATGATGATGTGTGGGGTGGTAATGATCTTCCTGATGCCCATTTCATGCAGTTCCTCAATAAAAGCCAGCGAGGTGTCTATATCCTGTACGCCGTCGTCTACTGCCGGTATCAAATGAGAATGAATATCTGTACCCATAAAGGACAAAAGACCTTTATGTAGTGCTTCTCTGGATTTCCGCTTAAATAAGAACATCAGCTAATCTGTTTAGAGGCCAGAATTGTTACAAATTTTATTCCTTTTTCCGGGATTTTATTAAAAATATTATTGATTAGATTAGGATTATGTATAAATTTATATTAGTAGTCCTATTCTATTCATTGATTGCCACCTGAATGTTAGACCAATAGCCCCGTACCCTTGAAAATACTTGTGAAGGAAATTGTTTCCTATGGGACCAGGGAATACACCGAAATCGTTCATTTCACCACTGCGTATGGTGCCGCTGTGGATTTGCATACTGCTGCATGGACCAGGCGCCCGTGTCCTGTCTCAACACATTCCTGTTACCAATCCTTCATTGGAAGGTATTTCCGCTGAAAGACAAGCCCCGCCGGGATGGAGGCCTGTAGCCACTTCAGACATACAGCCAGGGGTATACGACATTACAAAGCCGGCTTCGGCAGGCCGCACCTATGTTGGCCTGCACAGTGGTCCCAATTATACAGAAGGCATTTCACAGCAGCTGTCCGGCACTATGAAGGCCGGCTATCAATACAGCATGTATTTTGATCTGGCCTTTGCGCCCCTGTATGCTTACGAAGCCTGTTATGCTAATCTGGGTATTTACGGTGGCTACCAGGAAGGAGACCTGAAGGAGCTCTTGTGGTCTTCCGGTAATTTTTATGATACCAGCTGGATGCGGCATGATGCTTCGTTTACGCCTGCTGTCAGTTATACCTGGCTCACTATTGTAGCGTATTATTCTGAGGATTGCAATAAAAGCCTGCATGGAGCGGCGGTGCTGATCGATAATATTTCTTCGTGGATCTATGAGCATCCAAAGCTGGAATTCAGCATCACACCGGCTTGTACGGAGGACAATACCGGGGAGATCAGGGTAAAGGTTCTGGGAGCCAACCCGCCCTATACGTATCAATGGTCGCCGGAAAGCGGTAATACGCCAACGCTGGTCAACCTGTTTCCCGGCAAATACGAACTGCTGGTTACAGACAGCAAAGGGATCAGTGTACAGGGCAGCGCCACCTTACCGCCACCGCTGCTGCTCCGCAGCGTGACGACTAAACCCTGCAGTTGCGGGGAAGTAAATAATGGTAAGATCATTCTTGGACTGTCGGGCGGTACGCCGCCATATGAATTCAGCGTGGATAGTGACATTTGGCAGGCCGACAGTGTACTGGGAGCGCTGGCTCCGGGCAATCACCGTTATGAGATAAAAGATAGTAATGAATGTTACATTACGGGCGTCGCTGATATCACTTCTCCCTATCCGCATTGTTTGGTAGTGCTGCCTAATGCGTTCAGCCCTAACGGTGATGGCAATAATGATGTTTTTCGCCCCAAAGTGTATGACGATGTCCACAATTATCAGCTCAGTATCTATAACCGCTGGGGATCACTGATCTTTCGCACCAATGATCCCGGCGCCGGCTGGAATGGCGCTTATAAAGGGAGCGCTGCGCCTGCACAGCACTATGTCTACGTTTGTACCTATACGGATCATAACAACGAAGCGCAGGAGCTTACCGGCGCTTTTATACTGCTAAGGTGAGCTGCGGGTCTTACAGTTCCAGCAGGCTTACTATTTCTTCCAGGTATTGCTGATCTGTTTCATCGAAATGATCCGGCTGCTCGCTATCCACATCCAGTACGCCCACTACAACGCCGTTCCTGATCAGCGGCACAACGATCTCAGACCTTGAAAGGCTGCTGCAGGCAATATGCCCGGGGAATTTTTCCACGTCCGGCACTACCAGTGTGCGCGCCTGTTCCCAGCTGGTACCGCATACGCCACGTCCGTATTTGATACGGGTACAGGCCACCGGTCCCTGGAAGGGGCCCAGCACCAGCTCCTGGCCTTTTACCAGGTAAAAGCCCGTCCACAGCCATCCGAATTGTTCTTTTAATGCGGCTGAAACATTAGCCAGGTTAGCAACAACATCCGGTTCTCCTTCCAGGAGTGCTTTAATTTGTGGAACCAGCGACTGGTACTTTTCAGTCTTGTTCCCGCTGATGATATTCAGATCTTCTGCCATAATGCAAATGTAGGCTGCTCAACTAAATTCAACTAAAAGTTTTGTAAATTTATAACGCATATGAGGGGGGAAAGTCATCCAAATTAGCAAATGGCCAATAACCCTATTGAGCTTTCCTCCGTAATAATATGATAGGAAAAAGACACAACAACAAAAGACACAACGCGTAAATAATGCTCATATGAACCCTATTCATGCTCCCCCATGCCGGCTGCCGAACAACATATGCCAACAAAAACCGATGCCGTATTCTCATAATGCCGGCAGTGATCATTAGTGACGGCATTTCCTATGCTTTGATTATCCGTTCACTCCTCTTTCCACGGTTATGCAGTGGTCCGTTTGCCCATTGGCAAACAGGCCGCCCGCTAGCTGCTGGCCGTTAATTGCCCTATTGCCAGATGCCTATTGCCAACAAACAACCGCTGATAGCTAACAGCTAAAGGCCCATTTATAACCATTAAATCCCTTATAATCATGCAGACTATCCAGATGCCACGGATGCAATATCCGTTCCCTTCGCTTGTAAACCGTTTTGCCGCTAATGCCAACGAGCAGAACATCCTCTGGGCCCAAACTTTCGGATTACTGAAAACAGAAGAAGCCCTCGCCCGTTTCAAAAAATCAAAATTCGCCTGGCTGGTAGCCAGAACATTTCCCAATGCCGGCTTTGAAGAGCTTTGCATCCTTTGCAACTTCAATTCCTGGTTATTCCTTCACGACGACCTTTGCGACGAAGCACAGATGGGCCGCGAGGCTTCCAGCCTTCACGAAGTGACCGCTTACTTTACGGAGATTCTCACCCGTGAAATAGCAATGCCCGAAAAAGGAGGCGCCTTCGCGTTAGCCCTGGCAGATATCTGGCAACGCCTGCTGCCGCTGAGCCGCTTTGCCTGGCGTCAGCGCTTTATACGCAGCATGGAGGAGTATTTCAAGGCATGCCTCTGGGAAGCAGGCAACAGGGCTGCCGGCCGGGCCCCCTCAGTAGCTGATTACGTGATCATGCGGCCCTACACCGGCGCATTGTTCGTAGACCTCGAATTTGTATCGATCAGTGAAAAGGTAGACCTGCCAGACCAGGTACTGCAACACGCGATGGTACAACGCCTGGCCCTGGCCTGTAACAATATCGTTTGCTGGACCAACGATATTATGTCCTGCAGGAAAGAAGCAGAACAGGGTGATGTGCACAACCTTGTGCTGGCCCTCATGAAAGAACGCAACCTCTCCATGCAGGCTGCTATCGATGAAACCGTGCGTATGCACGACGATGAAGTAAGACTGTTTGCCGCACTCGAAAAGTTGCTGCCCTCCTTCGATGAGATCACTGACCGCGAACTGACCCGCTACGTAGCCGTGCTCCGCTCATGGATCACCGGCAATTACGACTGGAGCGTGCAGGATACCGGCCGTTACAAAGTAGAAGGCGCAGAAGTGCCCGTTATGTAAAGATTACTGCAGCATGTCCACTGATGCCCATGGCCTATCCGGCCATGGGCTTTTTGTTAAATTCTGATCAGGAAATGCGAATTCAACATCATTGCCGTGAAGCGTTTAATACTTAAATTTAAGTACAAAATAACCTCCATGTTATGAAACAGTTGATACTAACGTAAACACCTGTTCCAAACATTTTTTGCCCTGATCAGAATATAACAAAAGGCAGTGAAACACTGCCGCAGGCGTATTATGTACAACAGACAGGCTCACGGGGACGTCTATATTTAATTCCACACTTTAACACTGCAATGCTTCACCCTTTTTCAAAAAAAAGCAGTCATTATTTATATGATGATCGATCACAAGAGGCATTAATTTCTAAATCTTTTTAACATGCAGTTTAACTCCATAGCTGATTTGAGAGCAAATAAAAGACGGCCCTGTACCAATGAACTAATTTATGTACTGGGCTACTGGGCCCCCGGCGATAGCGGAGGCGGCGAATTTTACTGGAACGCCACTTCCACGGCTGTTGACGACGGCGGCGTTACCATACAGGACTCACAATACGACTGTACGAACACCGGGAGGTGGATCCGGGTGATCACAACAGACAAAGTAAGCGTACGCTGGTTCGGCGCCAAAGGCGATAACGTGACCATCGATACCCTCGCATTTAACAACTGCGCCACCTATATTAAAGGCGCCTCCTTCAGAAGGGTGATGTTCTTACCAGACGGCACTTATGTAACAGGCAGGGTAGACATTACCGGTGTATTCACCGTTGAGGGCAACGGTCCGCGTGTGATCGTGCAGAATATAGCCGGTGAGGATATATTTTACTGGAAAGGAGTAGGGGAGCCGGGCTATGTGGTGGCCACAGAGATCTATATCAGCAATTTGCGCCTGCGCCTCGCCAACCCGGTAGACGCACGGCCCAATTACCTCCGTATCGGACTGTTCGGTGAAAGGGTCGGCATCTGCGCCTTCCATTTTCCGGCAGTGGTAGGGCTGATGTTTGATAAGATCTATATTGAGCGCACTACGGGAGGGCTCGGCGCGGGCTTCGGC
>Ga0102590_1002373_pt1 | contig 22513 bp, 23 predicted proteins | sample AraplaMF_Col_mMF_FD_76859 | JGI IMG/M metagenome (GOLD analysis project Ga0102590, IMG submission 76859) | Arabidopsis root microbial communities from the University of North Carolina, USA - plate scrape MF_Col_mMF | ecosystem: Host-associated > Plants > Roots > Endosphere | place: USA... | reverse complement strand
GGGCGCATCACGAACGGGAAGCCGATCTTGTCGCCTTCGGCCCGGGCCTCGTCCCAGGTGCGGGCGATGGCGTTCTCGGGCTGGGCGATGTCCAGGCCGTTCAGCAGCTGCTGGAAGCGCTCGCGGTCCTCGGCCAGGTCGATGGCGTCGGGAGTGGTGCCCAGGATCGGCACGCCGGCCTCTTCCAGCGCGTGGGCCAGCTTCAGCGGGGTCTGGCCGCCGAACTGGACGATGACGCCGGCCATCTCGCCGCTGCCCATCTCGACGTGCAGCAGCTCCAGCACGTCCTCGGCCGTCAGGGGCTCGAAGTACAGGCGGTCGGAGGTGTCGTAATCGGTCGAGACGGTCTCGGGGTTGCAGTTGACCATGATCGACTCGATGCCGATCTGGTCCAGCGCGAAGGCCGCGTGGCAGCAGCAGTAGTCGAACTCGATGCCCTGGCCGATCCGGTTGGGACCGCCGCCCAGGATCACGGCCTTCTTGCGGTTGGTCGGCAGGCTCTCGCACTCGGGGACCTGGCCCAGGGCGCCGGTCTCGTAGGTGGAGTACATGTAGGGCGTGGTGGCCGCGAACTCGCCGGCGCAGCTGTCGATGCGCTTGAACACCGGGCGGACGTTCAGGTCATGGCGGGCCTTGCGCACGGCCTTCTCGGTCGAGCCGGTCAGCTTGGCCAGGCGGGCGTCGGAGAAGCCCTGGGCCTTGAGGGCGCGGAAGCCTTGGGCGTCGGTCGGCAGGCCGCCGGCCCGGACCCAGCCCTCCTGGCGGATCAGCTCGGCGATCTGGCGCAGGAACCACGGCTCGTACGAACAGGCGGCGTTGACCTCCTCGACCGTCAGGCCGTGGCGGAAGGCCTGGGCGATCACGCGCAGGCGGTCCGGCGTCGGGGTGCCCAGGGCGCGGATCACGGCCGCGCGGCCGGTGTCCGGATCATCGGCGCCGGCGATTTCGACCTCGTCGAAGCCGGCCAGGCCGGTCTCCAGGCCGCGCAGGGCCTTCTGGACGCTTTCCTTGAAGGTGCGGCCGATGGCCATCACCTCGCCGACCGACTTCATGGCGGTGGTCAGCAGGGGCTCGCTGCCCGGATACTTCTCGAAGGCGAAGCGCGGGATCTTGGTGACGACGTAGTCGATGCTGGGTTCGAACGAGGCCGGGGTCGCGCCGCCGGTGATGTCGTTCTTCAGCTCGTCCAGGGTGTAGCCGACGGCCAGGCGGGCGGCGACCTTGGCGATCGGGAAGCCGGTGGCCTTCGAGGCGAGCGCGGAAGAGCGCGACACCCGCGGGTTCATCTCGATCACGACCATGCGGCCGTCGGCGGGATTGACCGCGAACTGGACGTTGGAGCCGCCGGTCTCGACGCCGATCTCGCGCAGCACGGCGATCGAGGCCGCGCGCATCCACTGGTATTCCTTGTCCGTCAGGGTCAGGGCCGGGGCGACGGTGATCGAGTCGCCGGTGTGCACGCCCATCGGGTCGATGTTCTCGATCGAGCAGACGATGATGCAGTTGTCCGCCGTGTCGCGGACGACCTCCATCTCGTATTCCTTCCAGCCGAGGACGCTTTCCTCGATCAGGACCTCGGTGGTCGGCGACAGGTCGAGGCCCCGGGCGACGATCTCCTCGAATTCCTCGACATTGTAGGCGATGCCGCCGCCGGTGCCGGCCAGGGTGAAGGACGGGCGGATGATCGCCGGCAGGCCGACGAACTCCAGGCCTTCGCGGGCCTCTTCCAGAGTGTGGGCGGCCTTGGAGCGCGGGCTTTCCAGGCCCAGCTTGTCCATGGCGTCGCGGAACTTCTGGCGGTCCTCGGCCTTGTCGATCACCTCGGCCTTGGCGCCGATCATCTCGACGCCGTACTTGGCCAGCGTGCCATTGGCCTCGAGGGCCAGGGCGGTGTTCAGCGCCGTCTGGCCGCCCATGGTCGGCAGCAGGGCGTCGGGCCGTTCCTTGGCGATGATCTTGGCGACCATGTCGGGGGTGATCGGCTCGATATAGGTCGCGTCGGCCACGTCCGGATCGGTCATGATCGTGGCGGGGTTCGAGTTGACCAGGATGATCCGGTAGCCCTCGGCGCGCAGCGCCTTGCAGGCCTGAACGCCCGAATAGTCGAACTCGCACGCCTGGCCGATGACGATCGGACCGGCGCCGATGATCAGGATCGAGGAGATGTCTGTTCTTTTGGGCATGGAAAACTCGCGCGCAGAGACACGGTCGCGCACATCCGCGCGCCCGCTGCCGACCATCTTGCAGGTTAAGCCGCCCGTTTAGAGAGGGAGTCGGTCTGGCGCAACCCTGGAGTCGCGCCCCGTCCGGGGACAGGCGCATGCGCCTGTCCCCGCGCGTGGTTACCGACCGCTGATCACCGGCGGCGCAGGCACGACGGGCGGCACGTCCGGCATGGTGTTCGGCGGTCCGTTGGGATCATCCGGCAAGGCCCAGGCCCAGCCGGCCTCGGCCCGTTCGCGGCCCAACTGGAACAGGGCCTCGCGGTTCTTGGCGTCGAAATCCAGGCCCGAGGTGTCGGCGTCGGCGCTGTCGGGGATGGCGCTGTAGAACAGCTGGCCGCCGTTGCGCCGCGCGAAGCCGTAGCTGGCCGCCAGGTGCGTGCGCATCAGGGCCTTGCTCATGGCGTCCCACGAGCGGCCGACGATCGACAGGGCCCCGCCCTTGGTGAAGCCGAAACTGCCGTCGACCTTGCCGTTGACGATCACGAAAAGCCGTCCTGGCCGCGCCGAGTTCTTGGCGGCGGTCCACAGCAGCAGCGACTCTGGCGCCACGAAGAACGGGATGGTGACCCCGCCGTCGACATGCATCTCCGACAATTCGCGGCCCTTGCCCTCGATCTCGATCAGGGTGGGCGGGAAGACGCCGGGAATACTGGTCGAGGCGACCAGCACCCGCTTGAACAGCTCCTTGGAGGCCTCGTCGCCGCGGCTGGCGATCGCGCCCATGTCCCAGATCACCGTCTGCTCGGTGTCGAGGTTGGTGGTGGCGATCAGCAGGCGGCGGCCGCGCCTGTGCTCGGCGACGATGGCCTGGAGCATGTCGTCGGTGACATAGGTGTCGACCAGCCGGCGCAGGGCCGCGCTGCTGTAGAAGCTGGGATGGAACAGCACGCCCAGGCCCCGCGGCTTGAGGATCCGGCCGGCTTCCTTGCCGGTATAGGCCTGGGTCAGGCGATCGTCCCAGCTGGAGCCGAGGAAGGCGAACGGGGCGGTCAGGGCGCCGGTCGAGACGCCGGTGACGATGTCGAACTCGGGCCGCTCGCCGCGCTTGGTCCAGCCGACCAGCACTCCTGCGCCGTAGGCCCCGTTCGAGCCGCCGCCCGACAAGGCCAGGACGTCGAAGGTGCGTTGGGCCAGGGCGCGCTTGCGGGCCGGGTCGCCGAACCGGACGGCGGCGTCCTTGTCGCTGGCGTTGAAGCGGATGTCGGCCAGGCCCTTGGGCGGCGGCCCCGCCAGGTCGCTGGCCTGGAAGGCCGGGCGCGACAGCGATCCACAGGCGCAGAGGCCCAGGGTGGCCAGGACGAGGACGAAGAGGCGGGCTGGACGCATGGGCTGTGGCTCGCTGCCGAAACCTTCGAACCCTGTTACGCGCCCGGGAGGAGCGCGCAAGAAAAATGGGCCGGCGCAGGCGCCGGCCCATTCCAAATCTCGTGAGCGTGAGGCGATTAAGCCTGCAGTTGGCCCGCCGACATCTTGCCCGAGCGGTTGTCGCGCTCGAGTTCGTAGGTGATCTTCTGACCTTCATCCAGGCCGCGCAGACCGGCGCGTTCAACGGCCGAGATGTGCACGAAGACGTCGGCGCCGCCGTCGTCCGGTTGAATGAAGCCGAAGCCCTTGGTGCCGTTGAACCATTTCACGGTGCCGGTAGCCATAGTGGTAGTCCTTGCAGTCAATATTCGTCGGCGGAATCGTTCCGCGCGACGATCAAATTTCGTTGGGGGTCGGTGGGCGCGTCCGGCGCTCTCGCGAAAGAGAGCATGGAAAAGCAGGCCGAACGTCAGCGAATTCGATAATCCACCATGACCCGCATGGAGGCTCCCGGCAAGTGAATTCGTGAATCGACTTGAAACGCAAATAGTTTTGGACCCCAAGCGCCGCCTTGAACGTTAAGCTAATTCTCTCGCGCTACTGCGGGAGTTTTTGATATCTGAGGAGTGCACCATGACCCTGATCGAGCGGATTCCTCTGCTGAACGACCAGGAGCTGGTCACGCTCCTGGCCAACGCCCGTCGCCTGGATATCGTGGGCACGCCCGCCCAGCGCCTGGCCGCGGGGGAAGTCCTGCCCGTGCTCGAACTGGAAGCCTCCAAGCGCCGCCAGGTCACCCTGGAAGCGGCGACCAAGAAGCGCGGCGCGACCGCCGCCAAGCGCCGGGCGGCCGCGGTCGAAGCGGCCTGAAGCCGCCGATCTCGTTAAAGACGCCTTGCCTCCGTTGTTGTTGATAGTCATTCTCAACAACAACGGAGCGCTTCGGAGGCGATCATGGTGTTTCTGACGGCAGGGACCGGCTGGCTGGCCCTGATGATGCGGGCGGAGCGGACCCGCGCGGGTCACGACGCGCCCGCCGCCGGATGGCTGCTGCGCGATCCTGACACGATCGATCCCGACATCATCGAAGAGGACGAACCGCCGCCGCTGTTGCTGGCGGCGGAGTAGGGCGCGCGCCCTGGCAGGAGGGTTGTCCCGGACCCCTCGCGGCTTCGCGGCCGGCCTGGATCCCGGCCCGCGCGCTTTGCGAGAGGCGTGCAGGATTCAGACCAGCGCCTTCCGCGCCGCTTCCCAGTATTGCGCGCCGGTGATCAGGGTCACCGCGGCGGCCAGCCACAGCAGGCCGTGGATCGCATAGGTGGCCGGGGTCACCACCGACAGGCCTGTCGGCAGGTGGAAGGCCGACCACGACGCCAGGATCATCTCGGCCCCGATCGCCACCAGCTGCAGGGTGGTCTTCCACTTGGCCAGCAGGGTGACGGGCAGTTTCACGCCCTGGCCCGCGCCCACTTCGCGCAGGGCGCTGACGGCGAACTCCCGGAACAGGATCAGGCCGGCCGGCAGGATCACCAGCGGATTGGGGCCCAGGGCCATCAGGCCCAGCAGGGCGCCGCAGACCAGGATCTTGTCGCCGATCGGGTCCAGGATGGCGCCCCAGATGCTGACCGCGTCCAGCTTGCGGGCCAGCCAGCCGTCGAAGAAGTCGGTCACGGCCGCCACCACGAACGCCCAGAAGGCCCAACGCTGCAGCGACATCTGCTGGTCGACGCTCAGCTGGTCGCTCAGCCACGGCACGCCGCCGGCCGCCGCGGCCAGGGCCACGAACATGAACAGCGCGATGACCAGGCGCGCGGAGGTCAGGATGTTGGGCAGGGCTTTCATGGCGCGGTTCTAACGCATGAACGCCGCGCAGGGCTATGGGCCGGCGCTCCCACCCGCTCGGCCGTCATCCCGGGCGCAAGACCCATGACGACGGCCGAGTGGGTGGTGGCGGCAAGTCTATTCGCGCAGCCGTACCGATTGGAACGAAAGTCGTCGCCGGTCGCACGGGCAAGGCGCTGTCGGGGTCATTTTTCTCCCGATCGGTTGACGTCGCGCTCTCCGCCCGCCAAGCCGTGGCCACGTTTCCAGAGGACGTCATGGCCACCAACACCACCGAACCGACCGCGACCCAATCCCACCGCCGGGTGCTGACCGCCAGCCTGGTGGGCACGGCGGTGGAGTTCTACGACTTCTACATCTACGCCACGGCCGCCTCGCTGGTGTTCGGGCCGCTGTTCTTCCCGTCCAAGTCGGCCAGCCTGCAGCTGATGGCGTCCTACGCCAGCCTGGGCGTGGCGTTCCTGGCCCGGCCGCTGGGCGCGGCGGTGTTCGGCCATTTCGGCGACCGGGTGGGGCGCAAGTCGACCCTGGTGGCGTCGCTGATGCTGATGGGCGGCTCGACCCTGGCCATCGCCTTCCTGCCCACCTACGCCATGGCCGGCTGGCTGGCCCCGGCCCTGCTGTGCCTGCTGCGGTTCGGCCAGGGCTTCGGCCTGGGCGGCGAGTGGGGCGGGGCGGCGCTTCTGGCTGTGGAAAACGCGCCCCCTGGCTGGCGGGCGCGGTTCGGCATGTTCCCGCAGCTGGGCGCCCCGGTCGGCTTCATCGCCGCCAACGGGCTGTTCCTGCTGCTGGGCCTGGTCCTGACGCCGGACCAGTTCCAGGCCTGGGGCTGGCGCCTGCCGTTCCTGGGCAGCGCCGCCCTGGTGGCCGTGGGCCTGTGGGTGCGGCTGAAGCTGACCGAGACCCCGGCCTTCGCCGCCGCCATCGCCCACGAGGCTCCGCCGGCCGTGCCGCTGGGCGAGCTGCTGAAGCGCCACTGGAAGGCCACCCTGTGCGGCACGCTGGCGACGATCTGCTGCTTCGCCGTCTACTACCTGATGACCGCCTTCGCGCTGGGCTACGGCGTCAACATCCTGGGCTACGGCCGCACGGCGATGCTGGGCGTGCAGCTGGGGGCGATCCTGTTCATGGCCGCCGGCATCGTCGCCGCCGGCTACTGGTCGGACGCCGCCAACCCCCGCCGGGTGCTGATGGCCGGCTGCGCCATGACCGTGGCCGTCGGGATCCTGCTGCCGGTGATGATGGGGGCGGGCGCGCTCTTGCCGCTCTTCGCCTTCCTGGCCCTGGGCCTGCTGGTCATGGGCTTCGTCTACGGACCGCTGGGCGCCTTCCTGCCGGACCTGTTCCCGGCCCGCGTGCGCTACACCGGCGCCTCGGCGGCCTTCAATCTCGGCGGCATCCTGGGCGGGGGGCTGGCCCCGATGATCGCCCAGTACCTGGCCGACAAGGGCGGGCTGGTCCCGGTGGGCGCCTACCTGGCCGTGGCGGCGGCGTTGAGCTTCGTGGGGCTGCTGGGCCTGAAGTCGAAGGCGCCGACCTAGCGCCAGGCCCGCTGATCCCGGCGGCGGAGGCGAACAGTTGTTTGCCTCAGCCGCCTATCCGCGCCACTCTGCCGCCAACGACAAGATCTGGGGAGGCGCATCCATGAACCCATCGGCGGATTTCGACGTCGTCGTCCACGGCGCGACCGGCTTCACCGGCCGGCTGGTGGCGGAGCACTTCGCGAAACATCACCCGGAGGTCCGCTGGGCCATGTCGGGTCGCAGCGCGGACAAGCTGGCGGCCGTGCGCGGGGAAATCGGCGCCCCGGCCGGCACGCCGCTGATCGTCGCGGACGCCGACGACCCCGCCTCGCTGCGGGCCCTGGTCGCGCGGACCAAGGTGGTCTTGACGACCGTCGGCCCCTACCAGCTCTACGGCTCCGACCTGGTGGCCGCCTGCGCCGAGGCCGGGACCGACTACCTGGACCTATGCGGCGAGCCGGCCTGGATGCGCCAGATGATCGACGCCCACGAGGCGGCGGCCAAGACCAGCGGGGCGCGGATCCTGTTCTCGTGCGGCTTCGATTCGATCCCGTTCGAGCTGGGCGTCTGGTTCGTGCAGCAGGAGGCCGCTCGCCGGTTCGGCGGGCCGGCGGCGCGGGTCAAGGGCCGGGTGCGGGCCATGCGCGGCACGTTCTCGGGCGGCACGGCGGCCAGCCTGAAGGCCACCCTGGCCGCGGCGGCCCGCGATCCCCAGGTGCTGGAGCATCTGAAGAACCCGTTCGCCCTGACCCCCGGTTTCACCGGTCCAAGGCAGCCGCACGGCGCGGCCGTGGCCTATGATGACGACCTGGGCGCCTGGACCGCACCGTTCGTGATGGCGGCGATCAACACCCGCAACGTCCACCGCTCCAACGGGCTGATGGGCCAGCCGTACGGCGCCGACTTCGTCTATGACGAGATGATCCTGACCGGCCCCGGCGAAGCGGGCGAGGCCGCCGCCAAGGCCGTGGCCGCCGCCAGCGCCTCGATGGGCGCCGAGGGCGGCCCCAAGCCCGGCGAAGGGCCCAGCCGGGCCGAGCGCGAGGCCGGCTTCTACGACCTGCTGTTCGTCGCCCTGGCCGCCGACGGCCGCCAGGTCCGCGCCGGCGTCAAGGGCGACAAGGATCCCGGCTACGGCTCGACCAGCAAGATGATCGCCGAGACGGCCCTGTGCCTGGTCGACACGCCGGACGTGGCGGGCGGGATCTGGACGCCGGGCGCGGCCCTGCGGGGGAAGCTGGTGGAGCGGCTGGGCGAGAAGGCGGGGCTGGCGTTCGCGGTGGAGGCCGCCTGAGTCCTCTTCCCGTCTGAAAAAGGGACGCGAGCCAAACCGTTGCCGACAGGCGGCCGGCTCTGCTACGCCGGACGGCGAGGCGGAGGTCCGGAGGCATGCTGATCTTCGAGTGGATCCTGGCCCTGCTGCTGGGCGCGGTGGTGCTGTCGGCCCTGGCCCGGCGGGTCGGCGCGCCGTATCCGGCCTTGCTGGCCCTGGGCGGGGCGGCCGTCGCCCTGGTCCCCGGCGCGCCCCGGCTGGCGCTGGAGCCGGAGCTGATCCTGGCCCTGTTCATCGCTCCGGTGCTGCTGGACGCGGCCTACGACTCGTCCTTGCGCGACCTGAAGGACAACTGGCGGCCGGTGTCGGCCCTGGTGCTGATCGCCGTCAGCCTGACGACCCTGGGCGTGGCGGTGGCGGCGCGCTGGCTGTTTCCCGACATGCCGTGGCCGGCGGCCATCGCCCTGGGGGCCATCGTCGCTCCGCCGGACGCCGTGGCGGCCCTGGCGGTGCTGCGCGACATTCGCCCGCCGCACCGGATCCTGAAGATCCTGGAGGGCGAAAGCCTGCTCAACGACGCCTCGGCCCTGCTGATCTACCGGCTGGCGGTGGGGGCGGTCGGCGGCGGCTTCAGCCTGGCCCACGCCGCGCCGACCTTCGCCCTGGTGGCGGTGGGCAGCGTCGTGGTCGGCTACGGCCTGGCGCGGCTGAGCGGCCTGGTGTTCCACCGCGTGACCGACGTGCCCAGTTCCGTGATCATCCAGTTCGTCTCGACCTTCGGGGTGTGGATCCTGGCCGAGCGGCTGGGCCTGTCGGGGGTGGTGACCATCGTCGTCTACGGCGTGACCGTGGCCTGGCGGCCGGGCGCGCAGCTGTCGGCGCGGCTGCGCATTCCGTCCTTCGCGGTCTGGGAAAGCGTGGTGGTGGTGCTGAACGTCCTGGCCTTCACCCTGATCGGCCTGCAGCTTCGTCCCATCCTGGAAGGGCTGTCGCCGCACGAGCGCATCGACTACCTGGGCGCCGCCGGGGTGATCCTCGCCACGGTGATCGTCGTGCGGCTGGCCTGGGTGATGACCTACAACAGCGCCGTGCGGTTGAAGAACCACTGGTTTGGCCTGCACGTGGCCCGCTCCAGCATGGCTGCGCCCACCAGCCGGGGCGGGCTGATGGTCGCCTGGTGCGGCATGCGCGGCATGGTCACCCTGGCCGCCGCCCTGGCCCTGCCCGCGGGCTTTCCCTATCGCGACTTCATCCTGCTGGCCGCCTTCGCGGTGGTGCTGGGCACGCTGGTGATCCAGGGCCTGACCCTGAGGCCGCTGATGGCCCTGCTGCGCCTGCCCGACGACGACCCGGTGCGCAAGGAGCTGAAACTGGCCCGCGCCAAGGCCCTGAAGGCGGCCCTGGCCGAGCTCGAAGGCGACGAGTCCCAGGCGGCCGAGGCCTTGCGCCGCGAATATGGCGACGCCCTGAGCCAGACCCGGAAGGGCGCCGACGCGCGCGCCTCCACCGAGAACGCCCTGCGGCGCAAGGTGGTGGCGGTGTCGCGCGCGGCCATCTCGGACCTGCGCCAGCGCGGCGAGATCGGCGACGACGCCTATCGGGCGCTGGAGGAGGAGTTCGACTGGCTGGAGCTGTCGGCGCGGGAATAAGGTCCTCCCCCTGTGGAGGAGGTGTCGGCGCAGCCGACGGAGGGGGAGTGATCGGAAGATGGTCGAGTCCAGGATCGACCTTCCTAAAACTCCCCCCACCGGCCTTCGGCCGCCTCCCCCGCAGGGGGAGGGCCTTGCTCAGCTCTTCCGGAAGAACGCGTGGATCCGCTCGGCCAGCGGCTGGCTGACGCCGTCGACCTTCATCAGGTCCTCGACCCCGGCCCGGGCCACGCCCTTGGCCGAGCCGAAGGCGTGCAGCAGGGCCTTCTTGCGGCCGGGACCGACGCCCTCGATCTCGTCGAGCGGGTTCTTCTTCAGGTCCATCGAGCGACGCGTGCGGTGGGCGCCGATCGCGAAGCGGTGAGCCTCGTCGCGCAGCCGCTGGAGGTAGTAGAGCACCGGCGACTTGGGCTCGAGCATGAACGGCGTCGCGCCCGGCAGGAAGAACCGCTCCAGCCCCGCGTCGCGGTCCGGGCCCTTGGCCACCCCGACGATGGCGATGTCGTCGACGCCCAGGTCGGCCATCACCTCCAGCGCCGCGTCCAGCTGGCCCTTGCCGCCGTCGACCAGCACCAGGTCGGGCCGGGCCGAGCTGTCGCCTTCCTCCTCTTCCTTGACCAGGCGGGCGAAGCGGCGGCGCAGCACCTCCTTCATCATCCCGTAGTCGTCGCCGGGCGTCAGCTCGGTCGAGCGGATGTTGAACTTGCGGTACTGGCCCTTCATGAAGCCCTCGGGCCCGGCCACGATCATGCCGCCCACGGCGTTCGTGCCCTGGATGTGGCTGTTGTCATAGACCTCGATCCGCTCGGGCGGGGCCTCCAGCCCGAACGCCTCGCAGACCCCAGCCAGCAGCTTGGTCTGGGCGCTGCCCTCGGCCATCTTCCGCCCCAGGGCCTCCCGGGCGTTGGTCAGGGCGTGGCCGACCAGGTCGGCCTTCTCGCCCCGCTTTGGGGTGCTGATCTCCACCTTGCGGCCGCTTTTCAGGCAGAAGGCCTCGGCCAGCAGATCGCGGTCGGCCGGCTCCAGATTGGTCAGGATCAGGCGCGGGATCGGCTTGTCGTCATAGAACTGGCCCAGGAAGGCGGTCAGGATCCGCTGTTCCTCGGTGGCGGCCTCGTCGGTCTCCTCGGCGTTGCCGGTCACGCGCGGGAAATAGGCGCGGTTGCCCCAGTTCTGGCCGGCCCGGAAGAAGAACACCTGCACGCAGGCCTGGCCGCCCTCGACGTGCAGGGCCACGACGTCGGCCTCCTCCACGGTCTCGGGATTGATCTGGCTCTCCTGGGCCACGGCGGCCAGGGCGCGGATCCGGTCGCGCAGGCGGGCGGCGCGCTCGAACTCCAGGTCCTCGGCCGCCGCCTCCATCTGCTGGGCGATCAGCGCCATGACCGCGCGGGACTTCCCTCTCAAGAAAGCCTCGGCCTGGTCGACCAGGGCCTGGTAGTCGTCCTTGCCGATCAGGCCGGTGCAGGGAGCGGCGCAGCGCTTGATCTGGTGCAGCATGCACGGCCGCGAGCGGGTCTCGTAGACGCTGTCGCTGCACGAACGCAGCAGGAAGGCCTTCTGCAGGGTGTTCAGCGTGCGGTTCACCGCCCCGGCGCTGGCGAACGGCCCGAAATAGTCGCCCTTGATCGTGTGGGCCCCGCGGTGCTTGCGCAGCTGGGGCGCGTCGTGGTCGCGGCGGATCATGATCTCGGGAAAGCTCTTGTCGTCGCGCAGCAGCACGTTGAAGCGCGGCTTCAGCGACTTGATCAGGTTGATCTCGAGCAGCAGGGCGTCGGCTTCGGTGCGGGTGGTGACGAACTCCATCGACCGCGTCGCGTCGACCATGTGGGCGATGCGATTGGTGTGGAAGCGGCCCTGGGCGTACTGCACCACGCGCTTCTTCAGGCTCTTGGCCTTGCCGACGTAGAGGACTTCCTCGTTCTCGCCGATCATCCGATAGACGCCGGGCGCGTCGGGCAGGCGCGAGACCTCGTCCTTGATCAGGGCGGCGCCCTTCAGGGCGTTGGCGGGGGGGATGTCGGTCGTCGTGTCGTTCACGAGCGACATATAGGCGAGTCTGGCGCGGTCAGCGATCTTCGAGGCTGTGGAAGACCCGGGCGATGACGACAGTGGGTCCCCTGACCCGATATTGGATGACGTACTGGTTCGAGCGGAACGCGACATAGAGTTCGCGATAGCGGTCGCCGCGGCTCAGCGGCGCGCGTTCGGGATAGTCGACGAGGGTGGCGGATGCGTCGGCTAGTTTCGCACCGAGTTCGCGACCGTACGGTGCGCCGTGTTCCAGAAGCCAGTCTTCCAAGCGTTCGACATCGGCCATGGCGGCCGGAGTGACGATGACGCGGTACATCAGTCAGCGGCGCTGTCCGAGGTTGCGCAGGCGGGCCTCGAAGACTTCGAAGGGTATGCCGCCGGTTCGCTCCGCTTCGTCGCAAATGCGGTCCAACTCATCGGCATAGGCGTCGGCGTCCTGGCCAAAACCGTTGTCGTGTGGGGCGGGAACCGGCGTCCCGGTCCACCGGGTTTCGTTTTCTCTGAAGCCCGGTTCTTCGACGGCGCGCCTGAGGATGCCGAGCGCATATTCCTCGACGCTCTGCCCCGCCGCCTCGGCGCGAGCGTGGAGGCGCTCGGCGAGCGCCGCGTCGATCGTTAGGGTCAGTTCGCCATTGGCCATGTTCTCATGATGTTCCATTCGCCGTTTGTCGTCAACGCGGCGGGGCTGTATGACGCCCGCCATGACCCCGCGCCCGCTCTTCGTCACGCCGCTCTATGAAGCCAGTCTCGCCGGCGAGAAGGGCTTCGAGGCCTTCATCGACGACCTGCACGACGCCTGCATCGCGGTCGCCGAGGACGACGAGGCGGGCCAGGCCTGGGCCGAGAGCAAGGGCTATCTGGGTTACACCTCCTACGCCTCGCTCGATGACCTGGCCCAGCGCGACAGCCTGTTCGCCGACCTGAAGAAGAAGCTCGACAGGCACGCCGCGACCTTCGCCAAGGCCCTGCATTTCGACCTGGCCGGCGGCAAGCTGGTCATGGACAGCTTCTGGATCAACATCCTCGACCCCGGCGGCCAGCACAGCGGCCACATCCATCCCCACAGCGTCATCTCCGGCACGGTCTACGTGACCATCCCGCCCGGCGCCTCGGCCCTGAAGTTCGAGGATCCGCGCCTGCCGATGATGATGGCCGCGCCCACGCGCCTGGCCGACTCGCCCGAGACCCTGCAGCCGTTCGTCTACGTCCAGCCGGAGCCGGGCACGATCCTGATGTGGGAAAGCTGGCTGCGCCACGAGGTGACGCCCAACCAGGCCGAGGAACAGCGGATCAGCCTCAGCTTCAACTATGCCTGGCGGTCGTAGCGGTCAGCGGCGAGACGGCTGATCCTTGACGTATTCCGTCATGACGGCGTCGAAGCGCTGCTTGTTCTGATAGGCGGCCCAGCCGGAACCGGCGACGGCGACGACGAACAGGGCGCAGACGGCAATGACAAGCTTGCGGAGCATGACTCTACCATAGCGGTCATCTTGGCCGTGTCCAGCATGCCGCGACCTTGGCCGTGAACCCGCGAGGGCGCCGAGGGTTCTGTCCAGGCGACAGGAGAATCCCAATGCCCCACGCCCAGGCCCCCGCCCATTCCGGCGCGTCGATCGCCATCCAGCGCGTGCAGCCCTATGGCGAGGACAACCTTGTCCTGACCACGCCGGCCAGCGATCAGAACGGCCGGCTGGCCGACCGCCACAGCGCCTATCACGACAACCTCTCGCCGCCGCTGGTCTGGACGCGGGTCGAGGGGGCAGGGGCCTATGCGATCATCGTCGAGGACCCCGACGCGCCCCGCGAGCGGCCCTTCGCGCACTGGCTGATCTGGAACATTCCCGGCGAGGCGACCAGCCTGCCCGAGGGCCTGCCGAACGAGGCCAGCCTGGGTCTGATCGGCGGCGCGACCCAGGGCGTCAACGACAGCGGTTCGATCGGCTGGTTCGGTCCGCGTCCGCCGGTCGGGCATGGCGTGCATCACTACCATTTCCAGATCTTCGCCCTCGTCGAGCGCTTGCCGTTCGACGAGAAGACGCCGCTGGCCGACCTGGTCAACGCGTTGAAGGGCGACGCCCTGGCCTCCGACGACCTGATCGTCACCTACGAGGCGGCGGGGGCGTAGTCGGGTTCGGCGGCGGCTTCCTCGCCTGCGGTCGGCGTGGCGCGCGCGCGCCAGTGGCGGTCCAGGCAGAAGGCGGCGATGGCCAGCCACAGCAGGCCCAGGAACGCATGGCCGCGCTGCCAGAAGCCCACATCATTGCCGGTCCGCACGTTCCACACCCCGGTCAGCAAGGCCAGGACCAGCAGCAGGAAGAAGAACCAGCCCAGCGAGAAGCGCGCCAGTCGGCGATGCGCCGGCTGGCCCCACAGGGCCCAGGCGGTGAACAGCGGCGCGAACTGGATGGCCAGGCCGACGCCGCAGGCGCGGTGCATCGGGTCGGGCCAGTGGAACAGGCCGGCGAAAAGCGCGCCCAGGCCGGTCATCGCCACCCACAGCCCCGCGAAGGCCGAGACCCGGCGACGCCCGCCCGCGTGCTCCAGGGCCTGGGTGAAGCCGGCCCCGGCCGCCATCCCCGCCAGGCCGGCCAGGATCATGCCGATGTTGAAGATCGCCGGATTGGGCGCGGCCGGACCGCCCAGCTCGCTGATGAACTGGGCGCCGGGCCTGAATCCGGGGAACAGGTGCTGGGCCACCAGGACGTCGGCCACCATGATCGCGGGAACGACCAGGCCGATCCTCAGCAGGTTTCCAACACTGATCACGCGTCCCGTCTCCGGCTGGTTGGGCCCGTCTAAATCGCGCCGGGCGAGCGCGGGGTCAAGGCGGGATGGCGCGGCTGACGGGGACGGGCGCATGCGCCTGGCCCTATCCCTGGAGCATCGCTCCTACTTCTTCCCGAACAGGTTTCCGAAGAAGTCGCCCTTGTTCCAGCTGGGACGCGCGGGCGCGTCGGCCAGTTCGCGGGCGATCTCGTAGTTGACCAGGGCGAAGCGGGCTCCGGCCTGGTAGTTGATCGGCTGGTTCAGGTCGTCGTTGGGCTTGTGGTAGTGGGTGGCCAGGAAGTCCTTGAAGCCCTTCTCGCCGCCGTTCTTGAAGCCCGTCATCAGGAACACCGACGGCACGCCCTGCTCGACGAAGCGATAGTGGTCCGAGCGGGTGAACAGGCCTTCTTCCGGCAGCGGGTCGGCCGACAGGCCGATGCCGACGCGGCCGGCGGCGCGGGCCACGGCCGGACCGATCGACGAGCGGTCCGCCCCGAAGGCGATCACGTCCTGGAAGTCGTACAGCAGGATCGGCATGTCCAGATTGACGTCGGCGGCGATGCCGGCCTTGGGCACGGTGGGGTTGTTGGCGAAGTATTCCGAGCCGATCAGGCCCTTCTCCTCGGCCGTGACCACCAGCAGCACGATCGAGCGCCTGGGCTTGGTCCGGGCCTCCTTGAAGCCGCGCGCCACCTCCAGCAGGGTGGCCACGCCCGAGGCGTTGTCCAGGGCGCCGTTGTTGATCTTGTCGGCGTCCTTGCCGTGGATGCCCAGGTGGTCGAGGTGGGCGGACAGGATGATGGTCTGGGCCTTCAGCGTCGGGTCCGAGCCTTCGATCAGCCCGACCACGTTGCTGCTCTGGCGGGTCTCGATCTCGGTCTTCAGCTGGATGGTGACATTGGCGGGCAGGGCGAAGCCCTTGACCAGGCCCTCCGGCGTCTCGGCCGCGGCCAGCACGTCGTCCAGGCTGGTCGGCGCGCCGGCGAACAGCTTGGCGCCGCCCTTCAGGCTCAGGCTGGCCAGGCCCGGCGCCTCGGCGCCGCGCACATAGGGCGCGCCCTGGGCGTCGTTCCAGGTCATCTTCCATTCCTGGTAGCCGCCGACGCCGCGCGCGAACGGACGACGCTTTTCGTAGCTGGTGGTCGGCAGGGTCAGCACGCCGACCGCGCCCCGCCGAGCCGCTTCGACCCGCTTGACGTTGGCGTTGCTGTAGTGGGCGCGGATCTCGGTCTGCAGGCCGGACGGGGCGCCGCTGAGCACGACGACGATCTTGCCCTTCACGTCCAGGCCCGCATAGTCGTCGCGGCCGCGTTCCGGGGCGACGATTCCGTAGCCCACGAAGACCAGCGGGGCGGTGACCGAGGTCTCGGCCTGGCGGGCCTGGGCCGAGGGCAGATAGTCCTCGCCGAACACCAGCGCGCCCGACTTGCCGTCGGCGCCGGTGTAGGACACCCCGCCCTGGTTGGCGGGCCGGTAGGCGGTCAGGGGCACCTGCTGCAGATAGGAGCCGTTGTCGCCGGCCGGCTTCACGTGCATCAGCGCGTACTGCGAGGCCACGTACCGGGCGGCGATGTCGTAGCCGCGCGTGCCGGCTTCGCGGCCTTCCAGCAGGTCGTCGGCGAGGAAGCCCATATGGGCCTTGATGGCGTCGGCCGATGGGGTGAAGCCGGCGGCTTTCGTCGCGGCGGACTTGGTCTTGGCGGCGGTCGCGGCGAGGGCGGGCTGGAACGTCAACAGCAGGGCGACGCCGGTGAGGGCGACGCGACGGGAAAACGGCATCAAGGCAGGCTCCAAGGACGGGCCGGGCCCGCGCAAGCGCGAACCTTGGCCAGACCGAGGCGGCTTGTCGAGATTTCGCGACCTGAACGATTTGTAATCTTCGCGGAAAAGCGGTGTCGAAAGAACGCGTTATCTCAGTCGCGGCCGCGTTTACCGTCTTTGGTCAAGCGCGCTTAAGGGTTCGGGACGAGGCTGACGACGACCTCGAAGGAAGACGCCGTGCAGATCTCCGCCAACCGTTCCAGCGTCAGCCTTCAGCGGCCGGCCGCTCCTGTGCAGAGCGCTCCGCCGGTCGACCTTACGCAGCTGGCCGTGGCCCAGGCCAACGCCAAGATGACAGCCTCGGCCGGCGCGGCCCTCGCCCAGGTGACTGGCGAACTGACCGGGACGCTGGTCAATATCAGCGTCTAGGCGTCATCAGCGTCTAGGCGTCGCCCGGGGAGCGGCGGTTAACCGCATAACTTCACCGTCTTTGCTTAAGGCCGATTAACCGGCGCGCCCGACATTGGCCCGGCAACCAGGGAGATGGTCGTGCAGGTCCTCAACACCGCCGCCGCCGGTATGTTCGCCGCCGCCGATCGACTCAGCGCCAGCGCCCAGCGCACCGCCGCCTGGGGCGTCGAGCAGGGTCAGGCCGAACAGAAGGTCGACCTGGCCCACGAAGCCGTCGAACAGGTCTCGGCCAAGACCGATTTCAAGGCCAACGCCGTCGTCGCCAAGACCGCCGACGAGATGATGGGCGCCCTCCTGGACATGAAGGTCTAGGGCTCCGGACGTCCGTCCCGTCGGCGCGAGTCGGTCCGGGCCCATCCCGCATTCCCCCCTGCGCGGGCCCGGACCCGCCGCCCTCCGGTCTTGCCGGGGGGCGGCCCCTTCCTATCGAGCGCCAGGGGCCGGCTTCCAGCCGGCCGCCCGGGCCTTGGCCTCGCCGGCGGCGTCCAGCGGCGGGCCCGCGATCATCGCGTCAACCGCGGCCAGGATGGCGGCCGGGGTTTCCGAACCCGCCATGCGATAGTCGCCGGCGGGGCCGGGGCTGGCGGGGCTGACGGCCCGCACGCGCCAGGCGTCCGGGTCCCGGCAGGCCACGCCGGCGATGGGCGACCGGCCCGCCGCCTGGAACGCCCGGCAATAGACGCCCGACGCGGTCTTGAACGACAGCTTGACCCGCACCGGACCCGTCGTCTGACCCGAGTTCTGGGTGTTCAGGGCCTGGGCCAGCGGGCCGGCGGCGATCGGGGCCGGATCGTCCGCCCCGCTCAAGGTCGCGGACGGCGGCGCGGCCATGCGGCCGATCACCAGGCCCGCGACCAGGCAGGCGGCCAGGCCGATCCAGGCGGGAACGCCCCGTCTCGCCGGTCCCGCCGGCCTGGGAAGCCTGGGCTCGCGCGGCTTGGCCTTGTCCTTGGCCCTGGTCTTGCCCTTGGCTCCAGGGAAGGCGATCACCTCGGCCGGCCGGGGCGCGGAGGGCGGCCTGGCGACGATCGCGGCGCCGAGGGGCTCGGGCGGCGTCTCGCGCATGACCCCGGCATGGGCGCCCGACAGCAGCCGGCGCAGCGCGCGCTGGGTCTCGACCCGCAGGGCCAGCTGCGGATCGGTCGCCATGGCCGCCTCGATCCGCGCCATGTCCTCGGCAGGCAGTTCGCCATCGACAAAGGCGAAGACCTCTTCGTCCGGGACGGTCATGGCTGGGCTCCTTGGTCGATCAACGCGGTCTGCAGGGTGGCGCGGCCGCGGGCCAGACGGCTGGTCAGGGTGCCGATCGGCACCTCCAGGCTGTCGGCGGCCTCCTGATAGGATAGCCCCTCGATCAGCACCAGGGCGACCGCGATGCGCTGGTCCTCGGGCAGGGCGTCCAGGGCGCGCTCCACCGCCGTGGCCTCCAGTCGCGCCTCCAGCGATGGCGCGCTGGGATCGGCCGCGAGGGCGCCCGCCTCGGGCGGGGCCAGGACGCGGCCGCGGCGCTGTCGGGTGCGGGCTTCGTCGATCCAGGCGTTGCGCATGATCCGGAACATCCAGCTGTCCAATCGCGTACCGGGACGCCACTGGTCGCGGCGCAGCAAGGCGCGCTCGACGGTCAATTGCGTCAGGTCGTCGGCGTCCGCCGGCTCCCAGGCCAGCACCCGCGCCATTCGCCGCAATCGCGGCAGCAGGGCCAGCATCTCCGTCTGGAAGGAATCCAAGGTTCGCCTTCGTCCTGTGGAAGAAACGTTTCGCCGGGGACGTTCAATCCCTGAGCCTAAACTTATTTCACGCGCGTCGCGATGCGGCCATTGTGACGTCTCGCCAGCCTGGGAAACTCCGAACCGCCATGAGCTTTCGCGCCTCCCTGATCCTGATCCTGGCCGGCCTGGCGGCGCTGGGCGGCGCGCCGGCCGAAGCCCAGCTGCTGCCCTCGCCGTCGTCCGTGGTCGGCCGGACCGGGCTGCCGCTGCCGCAACTGCCGCTGGTCGATCGCCTGGCCGGCGATGTCGACGGCCTGGCCGATCGCTTGACGCCCCAGGCCCTGGCCGCAGCGCGGCTGGACCGGCTGGCCGCCCTGGTCCGGGCCCACCCCCGGGCGCTGGAGCTGGACGACCAGGGCCAGCCGGTGGTGCGGGGCGAGGTGCTGGCGACCTCGCCCACGCCCGAGGCCCTGGCGAGGATCACGGCGGCGGGCTTCGCCGTCGCCCGCCAGGCGCGGTCCGACGAACTGGGCCTTTCGCTGGTGACCCTGACGCCGCCCAAGGGCCTGAGCGCCCGGGCGGCGGTCAAGCGGCTTCGCGACCTGGATCCGGACGGCGACTATGATTTCAACCACGTCTATGCCGGCGCCGGACTGGACGCGGGGGGGGCGACGTCGGCGGCCGGGCCCGTCGCCGTCCAGGGCGGCGGAGGACGGGCGGGCCTGCTTGACGGGGGCGTCGCGGCCGACCAGCCGGTATTCACCCGCGTCCGGCTGGAACAGCGCGGCTTCGCGGATGGCGGGGCGCGGCCCAGCGCCCACGGCACGGCCACGGCCTCGCTGATCGCCGCCGCGGGCGTCGACCAGATCCTGGTCGCCGACGTCTATGGCAAGGGACCGGCCGGGGGCTCGGCCTCGGCGATCGTGGGGGCCCTGACCTGGATGGCCCAGGCCCGCGTGCCGGTGGTCAATATCAGCCTGGTGGGGCCGCCGAACGGCGCGCTGGGCGCGGCGGTCAAGGCGCTGCTGGCCCGGGGCTGCCTGATCGTGGCGGCGGTGGGCAATGACGGCCCGGCCGCGCCTGCCCTCTACCCGGCCTCCTATCCGGGGGTGATCGCCGTGACCGGTGTCGACCGCCGGCGTCGGCTGCTGCCCGAGGCCGGCCGCGCGGCCCATGTCGACTTCGCGGCCTATGGGGCCGAGGTCTGGGTCGCCGCGCCGGGCGGGCGTCCGGCCAGCGTGCGCGGCACCTCCTACGCCGCCCCTGTGGTGGCCGGGCGGCTGGCGCGTCTGCTCGACGCCCCCGACCCGGCGGGGGGGCAGCGGGCGGTCGCGCGCCTCGCGGCCCAGGCCGTGGACCTGGGCGCGCCCGGCGTTGATCCGGTGTTCGGCAAGGGCTTCGTCGAGGCCGCGGCGAAATAGGCCGTTTCCTGGGTCGCGAAAAAAAGTCGCGGGATTTGGAAGAAAGCGCGGCGACCGGTCGTTGGACGGGTCAGGAGGCGGACGAAGCGCCGCCTCGAGCCATTCTCCAGGAGAAGACCATGCGCAAGATCTCGTTCTTCATGACCGTCACGGCCGCCGCCATGCTGATGGCCGCGCCGATGGCCCAGGCCCAGATCCTCGGCGGGGGCGGCGGTCTCGGTGGTGGTTTGGGCGGAGGGCTCGGCGGGGGGCTTGGTGGAGGGCTCGGCGGCCTGGCCGGACAGGCCGGCGGCGGGCTGGCCGGCTCGGGTTCGGGCCAGTTCGGAACCCCCGATATCGGCGGCGTCGCCTCGCGCGCCACCGAGGCCACGGGCCGTGTCCGTCAAGGCGCCACCGACGCCACCGGCCGGGTGCGGGATCGCGCCGACCGGACGACGCGACGGGCCCGCGACGCCGCCGGCGGCGTCCAGGGCGCGGCGGAAGGCGCGGCCAGCAACGCCGGCGCCAGCGGTTCGGCCGCGGGATCCGGCTCCGCCTCGGCGGCCGGACAGTCCCTGACCGGCGCCCTGTCGGGCAGCGGCTCCGGCGGCGGATCCCTGGCCGCCCCGGACACCAGCGGCCTGACCTCGCGGGTCGCCGGGACGGGCCGCAACGCGGTCGGGACGGCGCGCGACCGGGCGACCTCGGCCGCCTCGCGCGGAACCAGCACGGCCCGCAGCGCCATCGGTTCGGCCCGTGATACGGCGGGTTCGGCCAGCGCCAGCGGTTCGGGCGACGCCGACGCGGCCGGCGGCCTGACCGGCGACGGCCTCTCCGGCTCGCTGACCGGCTCGGGCGCCAGCAACGCCTCGACCAGCCAGGGTTCGACCGGGAATGGCGGATCGCTGGGCCTGTCGGGTTCGGCCTCGCGCCATGGCGCCAGCGCCTCGGCCAACGGCGCCGGCTCGGGCGATCTCAAGGTCGGCAACTAGCCCGAGCGTTCGGTATCCACGGGAAAGGGCGTCGCCGCCGGGCGGCGCCCTTTTCGCATATCGGCGTTCCGCGTCGTGCTAGGGTCCGGCGCCGGCTGGAGCCGGCGACCCAGGGGGACGATCCGATGCCAAGCCACATCACGACGCGACTGCTGACCTTGACCCTTGCCGCCATGGCGATGTCGACCCCGGCCTGGGCCCAGCGCCCGATGCCGATCCGCATGGTGCCGGTCGCGCCCGCGCCCGCGGCCCAGCCGGCGACCAATCCGCAGTTGCAGATGCCGAAGGGGCAGATCGTCAGCGCCGCCGATCCGCTGGAGCTGCTCAAGCAGGTCAATATCCTGCGAGGACAGGTCGCGGCGCTGCAACAGCAGACGGCGACCCTGCAGGGCCAGGCCGCGACCCAGGCCAAGATGGTCGAGAGCCTGAAGAACGGGCTGGCGACGGTTTCGCTAAAGGGAATGACCAACGCCAACGACCTGGTGGCCGTGAACGGCGGCCTGGCCAGCCTGCAGGGCGAGCTGGCGACCGTGAAGGTCGAGCTGGGGAAGGTGAAGAGCGACGCGGTGAGCCTGAAGTCCAGCTTCGACAATCACAAGCACTACCAGCGGTTTGGCCATGTCGTGAATGGCCAGGACAAGATCGACGACATCGTGACGTCAGTGCCGTCGTCGTATTGCAAGCCGGCCAATTCCGGCTCGGGCGTGTTCTGCAACGCGCCGCTCTAGAGAAACAAAAAGCCCGCTCCGGTGGTCCGGGGCGGGCTTTTCGGTTCAGTCCAGGTGGTCTGAAGCGCTTACGAGTCCAGGAAGCTGCGCAGCTTGCGCGACCGGCTCGGGTGCTTGAGCTTGCGCAGGGCCTTGGCCTCGATCTGGCGGATGCGTTCGCGGGTGACCGAGAACTGCTGGCCGACCTCTTCCAGGGTGTGGTCGGTGTTCATGCCGATGCCGAAGCGCATGCGCAGCACGCGCTCTTCGCGCGGGGTCAGCGAGGCCAGCACGCGGGTGGTGGTTTCCCGCAGGTTGGACTGGATGGCCGCGTCGATCGGCAGGATGGCGTTCTTGTCCTCGATGAAGTCGCCCAGGTGGCTGTCCTCCTCGTCCCCGATCGGGGTTTCGAGGCTGATCGGCTCCTTGGCGATCTTCAGGACCTTGCGCACCTTCTCCAGCGGCATGGCCAGCTTCTCAGCCAGCTCTTCCGGGGTCGGCTCGCGGCCGATCTCGTGCAGCATCTGGCGGCTGGTGCGGACGATCTTGTTGATCGTCTCGATCATGTGCACCGGGATGCGGATGGTTCGCGCCTGGTCGGCGATCGAGCGGGTGATCGCCTGGCGGATCCACCAGGTGGCGTAGGTCGAGAACTTGTAGCCGCGACGGTACTCGAACTTATCGACCGCCTTCATCAGGCCGATATTGCCTTCCTGGATCAGGTCCAGGAACTGCAGGCCGCGGTTGGTGTACTTCTTGGCGATCGAGATCACGAGACGGAGGTTGGCTTCCACCATCTCCTTCTTGGCCTGACGGGCTTCGCGCTCGCCCTTCTGCACGGTCTGGACGATGCGGC
>Ga0102590_1002372_pt1 | contig 22514 bp, 19 predicted proteins | sample AraplaMF_Col_mMF_FD_76859 | JGI IMG/M metagenome (GOLD analysis project Ga0102590, IMG submission 76859) | Arabidopsis root microbial communities from the University of North Carolina, USA - plate scrape MF_Col_mMF | ecosystem: Host-associated > Plants > Roots > Endosphere | place: USA... | reverse complement strand
AGCGACGGCGGCGCTCCGGGCCGGACAGCACTTCTATCTTAGGTATGTGACTGGTCATAATGGGCACATTACTCCTAACACTTAACAAGTGGGAGATCGTGTCCGGGGATTTAGGGGGCCACTACACTCGCCGAGAACGACGTTCAAACTAAATGGAGATGGACGCCAAAGCAGCTTCGACGCTATACTGCGCATCTATTCTTTTGGGGATACGGCGGCAGCGTCGCCGTCATCTCCCACATCCTGCATCACTTCAACGTGGGTCAAAGCTCGGTTTATACGAAACTTGATTCCGGTGCCAGAAAGGGGTGGAAGCGGGTTGAGGAGGCTTTCAAGCGAAACATTGCCAAGCAAGCAATTGACGGAACACTAAGTGGTCACGGGGGTAAAGGTCTCGTCCGGGATGCCAAGAGGCTAAAGGAAGCGATCAAAAAGCGCTTTCAGGACATGCTCATAATAGACCCAGATTACCTTCTGCGAGAAATGGTCGAGGTCATGAGGCGAAAGTTATTGGTCTTCATACCGAAGGCTTGGGTAATCTGCTCGTGCCCGGAAACGGTGGGTGCCACCAGGCGCGCGATGTGCCGCAAGCAACCGGGCGACGGAACGCCACGTCAACTAGGGCCAGACTTCTCTAAAGCTGGTCCGTTGGTATGTCCCGGGTGTATTTGGGCAGTCGAGAACGATGTCACGCGTGCCTTCGCGGCCAACGAGCGTGACAAACTCCGGCTGAGCTGCGCTGGTTCGATGAGCGGGACGGTTCTCGGCGACCTCCAGGAAGCCAATCTGATAGCGGTTATGGAAACGGTAGGTTGACGGATGTGTTGGTTTCCGCGCAGAACTGAGCCGGTTTTTCCACCGAGAAGTGAGCCACCTCTAAGTATGGTTTTCTGATCAGGCTTTGGTCAAGGGATTGGCCTTTTCTCCTCTCTTCTGTGCTGCTGCGGCCGAGCTTGCCTTGAAGCGGAAGCTGTCGTTTCCCGTTTCCAGGATGTGGCAACGATGGGTCAGGCGGTCCAGCAAAGCGGTGGTCATCTTGGCGTCGCCGAAGACGGTAGCCCATTCGCTGAAGCTGAGGTTGGTGGTGATGACGACGCTGGTGCGCTCGTAAAGCTTGGTCAGCAAGTGGAAGAGCAGCGCTCCGCCCGAGGCACTGAACGGAAGGTATCCGAGCTCATCGAGGATCAGCAGATCGAGACGGACCAGCGTCTCGGCGATCTGGCCTGCCTTGCCCTTTGCCTTCTCCTGCTCGAGCGCATTGACCAATTCGATGGTCGAGAAGAAGCGGACCTTTCGGCGGTGATGCTCGATAGCCTGGACGCCGATAGCGGTCGCAACGTGTGTTTTGCCTGTGCCCGGCCCGCCGACGAGGACAATGTTCTGCGCTCCGTCCATGAACTCGCATCGATGCAGTTGGCGCACCGTCGCCTCGTTGATCTCGCTGGCAGCGAAGTCGTAGCCGGAGATGTCCTTGTAGGCAGGGAAGCGCGCAGCCTTCATATGATAGGCAATTGAGCGGACCTCGCGCTCAGCCATTTCGGCTTTAAGCAACTGGGACAGGATCGGCACGGCCGCATCGAAGGCTGGGGCTCCTTGCTCGATCAGGTCCGTGACCGCTTGGGCCATGCCATACATCTTCAGGCTACGCAGCATGATGACGACGGCGGCGCTGGCGGGATCATGACGCATGGCGGCCTCCCACGATCCGGACTCGCAAGCCATCATAGCGTTCTACATTGGCCTTGGGTTCGCGAGCCAAGGTCAGCGCCTGCGGCGTGTCGATGTCAGGACCGTCAGTCGTCTTCCCATCGATCAGACGATGCAGCAGGTTCAGTACATGCGTCTTGGTCGCGACGCCTTGATCCAGAGCCAGTTCCACAGCCCTGACGACAACCTGTTCGTCGTGATGAAGCACCAGAGCGAGGATGTCGGCCATCTCCCGATCACCGCCAAGGCGGCGAAGCATCTGGTCCTGCAGTTGTCGAAGGGCTAGTGGCAATTCCAGGAAAGGCGCACCATTGCGTAAAGCGCCGGGCTTGCGTTGGATGACGGTGAGGTAGTGCCGCCAGTCGTAAATCGTTCGTGGCGGTTTGTCGTGGCTGCGTTCTATGATCCGCGGATGTTCGCAGAGGATATTGCCCTCGGCTGCAACGACCAGCCGCTCTGGATAAATCCGCAGACTGACGGGCCGGTTCGCAAATGATGCTGGCACACTGTAACGGTTCCGCTCGAAAGTGATCAGGCATGTCGGCGAGACGCGCTTGCTCTGCTCGACGAAGCCGTCGAACATGGCGGGCAATGCCATTAAAGCAGGCTGTTCATCACCCCAAACATCCGCGATCGAACCGGGCAGGTTCCCATGCGCTGTCTCCTGCCACAGGTCCTGGCAATGTTGCTCCAGCCAGACGTTCAATGTTGCCAAATCCGAGAAGCCCGGCATCTGTTGCCATAGGCGGGGACGAGAATCCTGAACATTCTTCTCGACCTGTCCTTTCTCCCAGCCCGCAGCAGGATTGCAGAACTCAGGTGCAAAGACGTAGTGGTTCGTCATCGCAAGGAACCGGATGTTGACCTGTCGCTCCTTGCCGCGGCCAACGCGATCGACCGCTGTCTTCATGTTATCGTAGATGCCGCGAGCAGGGACGCCACCGAACACACGGAAGCCGTGCCAATGGGCGTCAAAAAGCATCTCGTGCGTTTGCAGTAGGTAGGCCCTGACCAGAAACGCGCGACTGTGCGATAGCTTGATATGCGCGACCTGCAGCTTCGTCCGCTCGCCGCCGATGACGGCATAGTCCTCACTCCAATCGAATTGGAATGCTTCACCTGGACGGAAAGACAGCGGAACGAATATGCCTCGGCCCGTCGTCTGCTGCTCCCGTTGTCGATCCGCCCGCCAATCACGGGCGAAGGCGGCAACCCGGCCATAGGAACCGGTAAAGCCGAGCGCCACCAGATCAGCATGGACTTGCTTCAGTGTTCGCCGCTGCTTGCGTGACTTACCGGCCTCTGTCTTCAGCCAGGCGGCCAGCTTGTCTGCAAAAGGATCAAGCTTGCTCGGTCGTTCCGGTACCGTGAACGTCGGCTCGATCGTACCAGCGTTCAAATACTTCGCGATCGTGTTCCGAGACAGCCCAGTGCGCCGGCTGATCTCGCGGATCGACTGCTTCTCGCGCAGCGCCATCCGACGGATGATATTTAAAAGTCCCATGTGGATCACTCCGTTGCCCCCGTCGCTCTCCGCGTTGGGGGAAGGTTCACATGGCTCAATTCTCAATGGAAATTATGCGCCTAACCGGCTCAGTTCTGCGTGGAAACCAACAAAAAAGAACCCCATGTCGCTGTACTGCCCTCCGGGTACGGGCCAATCGACGGCCTTGGTGCGCGACAGAAAGCGCGATGTACGTACGGATAGATGGCTTGCACTGAGGACGAGAGTTTTTCTGGTTTTCATACCGCTTTTGCTTCTTCGTGAATGGAAATTCCGCGCGTTTTGCGCTGTCGATTTGACAATGGTTGTCCGGAAACGATGGCCCGACAACCAAAAAATGGCGTAGGAAAAATCAGCCGTCGTTGTTGCGCGGCTTCCGACCGCGTGCTCCAGACCCAATCGCGCAGGCGGGACCGAAGCCCAAGCGAAAACGCGGCTGAACGAATGTTCAGTGGCTGCAGCACGCGACGCAATACCGGCACCGAGTTCATTAAATTTGTAACAGCTGGATGCTATTCGGACGTTCGAAGAACGTCATTCGTCGGTAGGTCCGCCTCTGGCAAGGTAATCCTGGGCTCGCATCTTTCGTCACTTCCGTGAGGTCGCTAGTCCCCTTGCGCACAAGCGTTCGGCCGTGTCGAGCCGGCGCAAACGCGAAGGCCGCGGTTCGATCTGAGTGCCGAATTACCGTTGGTCACTGTGCTCAAATCGCTGATGTACGGACGATGGTATCCGCTCGACAAGCCGGATCGGGGCGGCGCGTAGGTCGATCCGCCAAGCCCAGCCGCTGCCCCGCCCGCCATGGCTCCTACCAAACGACAATCGACAAACGTCAACTGGCGGATAGGATCCCCATGATTTTGATCACGTCGAGCGCTTCCCACGATTGCTTTACCACCCACAAACCTAATTGCGAAAGCCCGTCTCAGCGCAGCTGCGAAAAGGGAAGCCGCTGACTGGGGAACACCTCCCTTTGCGGTATATCGATTCCAGGCGGCATCTGCTTCTCGCCATTCAGGTTTGGTTCCTGCTGCATGGGAAGCTGCTGACTGGGGAACGGGAACACCTCCCCCTGCGGTCCATAGACTGCAGGCGGTTGCACTTGCTTCTCGCCATTCAGGTTTGGTTCCTGCTGCACGGGAAGCTGCTGACTGGGGAACACCTCCCCCTGCGGTCCATAGACTGCAGGCGGTTGCACTTGCTTCTCGCCATTCAGGTTTGGTTCCTGCTGCACGGGAAGCTGCTGACTGGGGAACACCTCCCCCTGCGGTATATCGATTCCGGGCGGTTGCACTTGCTTCTCGCCATTCAGGTTTCGTTCCTGCTGCATGGGAAGCTGCTGACTGGGGACCACCTCCCTCTGCGGTATATCGATTCCGGGCGGTTGCACTTGCTTCTCGCCATTCAGGTTTCGTTCCTGCTGCATGGGGAGCTGCTGACTGGGGACCACCTCCCTCTGCGGTATATTGACCCCAGACGGACTTGGCTGGACTTGGCGTTGAGGTATCTCTTTTTGCGTTTCCGTTGAATCTGATTGGAAGCTCGTCGGGGTTTGAGGACTGGCGTCCGAAGGCGTTACCAGGTCAATTTTTGTGCCATGAGCACGTTCGTCACGCGTGTAGCTCCACACTCCGCCGAGCACCAAACCAGCGCAAACAATTAGAAAGGTTCCTCCAGCAAGAGAAACACACAACCGCACAAAAGGGAGGGCAATTACATTCCGGAACGAAAGCGGACGAGCCGTGTATTTCATATCAGGGCTCCACTTCCAATAAACCTTCTCTCCTTTTAGGTCCATCACCGCACTCCTTCGAAACCTTGCGCGTCTTCCACGAAATTCCTGTGGGGAGGCTGAGTTCTGGGAGCTGCACTCACTTGTCCCGTTGCGGCCGCTATCACCTTTGCAGATTGGTAACCAAAAACGGCAAAGCCGATGAAGACGAGGGCATCCGGCGCATACATTTGCAGACTCAAGGGGCTGGGCCTGAACCCGATTTGCTGTATGACAAACATGGCAATCGCCGCTCCCGCGATCCCCGCGGCAATACCGGGTAACCAAAAGGACGCCGAAGTCGGTCGTGTCCAAAGTGACACGACCCCGAACATCCACGCCAAAAGTGGGATCGTGAACGGCCCCTTGAGATAAAGGATTACAAACGCCGGCGTGGAATACATGGTTGCCGAAAATGCCAGCGCTACACCACACAAAGCTGCACTCGCTCCCTGCACCACCATCGGGGCACGCGATGCCGAGCCGCTCCGCCAGCAGAAGGTCGCTACCGGCATCGCCAGAAATGCCATCCACATGTTGAGCAATTCATCCGAATTCAAGAGTCGCATAGCGATGTGCGTGTCGCCGAGACGCTGGTGCACTCCTACAACCATGAGCCCTAGCGAAACGGTCGTCACTAACAACATTGAAACCAGTATGGGCCACGATGCGACACCTGCAATGCCGAGCAAAACCAATAACATTAGTCGCATCGGCTCGGGATCGATTACAAAACCAGTACCTGAAATCGGATAGACCGAAAACGAAAGCAGAAGCAAAGTACCGGTGGCCACCGCGACCTTAGATATGCTTGAACGTTGATCTAAGAAGCTCCGCAGTCCTAAGACGACCTCACCGAGGCTCCCGCTCCGGGCGACCTCTTTAATCATAAAAGCTACTAAGACGATCCAGATGCCACCGAGCGTTACCCAAAAGCCAGATCTGACCGCAAAGAGAAACGGAAAGAGGCCGAAAAGGATCGGGCGATCCGCATTTCGTCCCCATCTGTTTCCGATGAAGACCGCTGCAGGCAACGTAAGGTACGCCAGCGCATCCAACTCCATATCAATCGCAACATAGTACTTTGGTGGCAGGACCCCCATCAGGAACAGCGCCGGAAACGCAAGCCACAGCCACCCCCTACCAGTTTCCGTTGCAAAGGTACCGTCTGCACGGAAAAGGAAAAGCGTAACCGATATGAACAAGAATTCGATCACCACCCTGAGCGAGATCAACCATGGCAACGTGTCAGCTAATCGGACCGTTAGTCTGAACAACGCGGCGAGGATGAAGCCGAAAATAAGAGCCTTTACAGCAATTTCGAGGTAGGCAAGTCCTCGCGAGCGCCCTGCAACCGTCCCGACATGGAAAAATTCCTCTACCGGGTCAAACGCCCTTATCGCCCTCACCGAGGGACCATCAGACAACATTCCGATCAGTGTGTGAGCAACCACATAAACAGCAACCGCACCAGGTACAATCGTGTTTCCGAGCGTACCAAGTAAGCTGGAGCCACCCTCCGATACTGCTAACATTGACGCCGCTATGTGGGCTATCGCAACGAATGAGAAGAACTTCAAATCGGAGTTTCGACTGTCGACGTTTGTACGGGACTTTGCTGCAAACCCCGCGAACGCCATCATAGCTGGAGCCGCCCACGTCAGGGTTGAAACCGACGGAAACGCCTGCTGCAGGAACGCTGCCCATGATAGAAACAGCAGGGCGTAGCTCGCCATGGCTGTCATTGCCCATAGGCCATCGCTATACCGGGAAAAGGCTAGAAGTAGGACAAACGATATGAGGAAAGCCATCTGAAAGCCCTCGTAGTATCCGACTAAAACCAGCGTTGCCGCCGCCGCGAACGCTGCAGCGAATTCCAGTCCGCTGGTATCGCCGTCGAACAAGCACGAAATCAGCGGCCTGCTCCCCGCCGGCGGCCACAACAATGGCAGCGCCAGAAGAACCAGAGTGAGCGCTGGCAGGATTGTTAGGGGAAAGATGCTCGGTACCGCGACATAAAAAGGATAGGCCGCTATCGCCAACGCCGCGCCGACGGCAACGACGGCCCTACCTGAAAGGGTTTCCGCTTTGAGAGGGGGGCCGAGCAAAATGAAAGTGGCCACCAAGCAATTCATTGCCAACAGTGCCAATCGCAAGCCACCCGAGAATACATCCTGATATCCTGCGCCGATAAATAGTCTCAATGCCCACGGCAGGAATATTGCCGCTACCGCAGCCACAACGCCGAATGTCGCCAGGCCAAGCAACATGGTACCGGTAGGACGGTCTGCAGAACGCAGCTCAACTGAAAGGAGATCGTCACCGACCACGGTTCCGCTTTCGACAAAAGTCAGAAAGAGGCGGTCCTCAATGAACGCGCGATCGGCAGGCGAAGTCTCCCTTAGGATAAGCTTCAAGTCATTCCACGCACTGTTTAGGACGGTCGATCTTCTATAAACCACCACGCTTTCCGCGTTGGCTGCACGATTGAGACAACCTGTCGCGAAAGCGGCGAGTTGGGCGCGAAGTTCGTGCCAGCGTTCCTCGCTTTGCTGCGTCTCGACAAGCCAGGTCTGAAACGACGAGGCGACGTCGGCCCTAAGCCAGTCTGGCACATGTCCGGACCGAAACCATGGCAAACGGCTAAGACGCGACAGCAGGGCAGCCCCTGGTTCGCAGCCAGTAATCGCGGCCCAAATCTGTGGCGTTAGATTGGGGCTGACCTTAGGAAACAGCAGCAGCCCGGTAAACGCAGCGCGCGCTTCTAGCTCGGCGTTAGCAGTCGTCATTTCGCCTGACCGCGCAGCTCCCGCCTCCATCACAGATAAGTGCTTGGTGGCATACGTGAGGACGCGGCTTGCCAGCTTTTTGCGATAGATTGGATCGCGGGGCGGAGTATCGCTCAGGAGTTCGACACGCTCCAGGTCGACCATCAACGGGTCCTCCGCAGGCGTTGCATATCGAGCAACCAGATTTAGAGATCTGGACGACTTTCTATCATGTATAATGGCCTCTACCGCGCTAAAGAGGCCGGACGTTGAACCCTCAACGTCTCCGAATGGGATTACAGTAAAGCCCATGTTGCTGAGTGTCTGTTCGCGTGGTCCCCATCGATCGGAAGGTGTTGGAGTAAGCAAAATTGGGCTGTCCCCAAAGGACGGCAAAACACGGGCGCGGCGGCGGTCAGGCTGCCCCGCAACCATACCAGCGTGGTCAGGCTCGCCAAAGAATGGTTTTTCCAATCTTGGCTTGAGTGAATTAAAAGGTTCGAAAAAGCCGCGACCTGTACTGACGACTATGACCCGCGAGCCTGGATGTCTGCGAGCGACTGCTTTCAATGAGAGTACAGCCTGCCCGCCGTAGCGTCTCCCGACCGCCTCCAGGACTTCGGGATAGGTACGGAAATCGTACCTCAGCAAATCCGCGCCGCCGTCTCTCAACCTCTTGGTCAGCGATGAAGCTAGAGCCGACAGATGATCGTCTCGACTTATTCTATCGACCAGTATCAAACAATCCGGGATGCGCGAGGCTATGCCCGGTATCAACCTGAAAAACCCTCCCGCCTCGATCGTAGCCCAAATTGTCCTAGATACATCAATCCCGCTTCCTCGAACCTTCACCGGACGCCTGAGGAGACGACCAGCCCTTCTCACAAGCGAAGTCGGGAAAAGCGTGATGTTGGTATCGACTGTGAGTAGTCCCGCAAGCGAACCCTCGCTCCTCGCGCGCGAGAGCCTCACCTGGCTGGCCTTTTTCGACTTCCACCAAAGAAGTGCGAAAATTGAAACGGCAAAAAATCCAAACAGCCTGTGGATCACTTCTCCGAAAAGAAGATTGAATAGCCACGCCCGGAAGCTTCCCTGCTCAGAGGTCACCTCGGACTGCGGCACGGGGACGGATTGAGCCACGTCCTCGATTGGATGTCGTAGCATCACCCAGGCAGCAACCATGACGATCAAAAGCAATATCGCCGAGATAAACGCAATCCTCAGACGCGCACTGACTAGGGGTGTCTTACTGGCAGTGGTGGCTGCCTCTGCAATTGACCCCTTTGGCGGTAGTGCCGGGGACCAGAATCCGTCGATTTCGGCTGTTGCGATGAGCTGTGCTTCGCCACTGGTAACCAAGAGCGGCAACAGAACGGCTGCCGCCTCTTGGCTGCGCGTGATCCTCATACCCCTGGCTGACAAAGCGCGCATTATGTCGGCAAGTCGCAAAAGGCGATCGGGGCTTAGCAGTATCCCCGAGGTGGCTTCGAGCCTTTTCAGAAGATCTGTAAGCTGCCCCACTCCGCCAATGGCCTCCCAATACGGCTGAAGTGGGAAATCGCTCTCCTGACCTTCGAGGGTTCTCATTTCAGTGCGCTCACAGGCAGCGCCTTCAGCGCATTGAGCAGATCGTCGGCTGTTTTGACCATTACGCCCAAAATTGCTTTGGCGACGTCCCGGTTAACCGGGACTCCTTCGATCAAGGCCTTTTGGATTGCATTCAAAGTCAACGGAGACGCGTGGACGGCGCGTGCCAGCGCAATGTATTCGGCAGTTCCCGGAACGCGCGATGAGCCTTTCACCCTTTCGGCAACTCGCCTTCCCAACGACACAGCGACTTCAGATGTACGCTCCGCCAAGGTTTTGTCCATCTCATCGATCGTCATGAGATGTTGAAACACGATCGAACGGACCGTTTCCTCGTCAGGCATGGCGATTTCGTGGAACACACATCGCCGCAAGAACGCGTCGGGCAGGTTGTTCTCGGCATTGGTAGTCGCGACGACGATCGGTCGCGCCCTTTTTCTCAGTCGAGGATCCGCGGCGTCATCGACCGCGCCGATCTTCAATCCCAACTCGTCGATGTTGAACCTCATTGCCTCGAAACTTTCGAGGAGATCATTCGGAGTGTCTCTGGGTGCCTTGTCGATTTCATCGATTAGGACGACCGTAGCCGCAGGGATTTCGGAGAGTTCATCAGCGCGCGATAGGAGATCACGCAGCCTTAGGGGGCCGTCGAAACCTCTCTCGTTACCCACGATCTCGGCGATGCGGTCAGGATTGGTAATGGGTTCATCTTTTGCGGAATCCAAAACCAGGGCGTTTGCCCCGCATGCCGTAACGATCGCCCGACCGAGTGCTTCGAAACGCAGAAATTGCCGCAGGGGCTTCTGGCTAAAGTGAAAGCGGCCAAGGGTATCGAACTTGTAGAGTAGGTCACGACCGGAGGTCTGGGTCGTCACTGTCAAGCGGATCGGTTCCTGGTCCTCTCCCAGAACTTTGGAGGCAAGATAGTATGCCGCGCCCGTCTTTCCGACGCCTGGCAGACCACTTAACAAGAGGGGTTGGCCAAGCAGCACCGCCAGAGACGCGGCTGTCTCAAGGCTTTCGTCGGCAGTGTAGGGTCTCTTCCTTCCGCCTGCAGCGCGCGCCACGAATGACGTTGTTTCCAACCGATTGTCCAACAAATGAGCATCGAGTTCCAAGCCCTTCATAGGTCCCCCCATTTCCTCTCGACTACGGCATCCAGGCCGAGTGAGATGAGATTGAAATTTCGCGTTCCGGAGTCGAACGGCGGGTTCATCTTCCGCCCAACCGCATCAGCGAATTCCTCCATTTGAACTTCGTCGCGACACCATTGTAGGAAATCCGCAAAGGCTATTTCGTCTAAAACGAAAGGATAAACCTCACATTTCACTTCGGAAGGAACCATGCTGGACTCGCTAAAGACTTCAGTCAGCTTTCCGATGACCTTCTCCGCCCGGGAACGGGCTTCGTCGAAATCTGGTGCGCTCGTCACGACGTTGAGAATGGCGACCAACGGATTGTCTCGCTCCAACGTCTCTCCTCCGGGCGGGATGACCGAGGGCACGGACCAATCCGCCACATGTTGTAGAAACAAGTGCAATGTTTCCCGGAAACCGTCCCGAGCCTCAAAGGTCACTCGATCGAAGATTCTAGAATCCAGCACATCGAACAGTAGAAGTCTTGATACCGCGCCGCTTGCGAGCCGCATGGCGATGGTCGGTTCTTTCTTTGGGCTACCGGGCCGCTCCGCAACAAGCGCGTCGGCGAGTTTATCTAGAATGCGTCCCAGATCGGCCCGCGATGTCATCCCGGGAATCGACAGTACGCTCACGCCGGGCTTAGGACAGATTAATCGATCGAAGATCGGGTTCTCCGGCCGCGCGCTTTCTTCCTGCAGCCTTCTCAGAAAGAACGGGGAACCATCCCATTGTGTCGAAACAAAAGCAAACAGATAGCCCTTAGGCCTTGTCAACTTGAAAGCGTCCAAATACGATTTCACAGGGTCAGCACGATCAAGTCGATGCATGACCTGTCGAGCTTTTGCTACTGGATATATTCCGCTCTCAGCGACTGAATTTTTCACACCGCATTCGAAAAGTTGCGCGGGAACCAACGCTTTGAATTCGGGGTGATCGGGCAAGGGGAGAACGAGAACGGCGTCCTTGGCGACATCGGTTGGAGGCGCACGTTGCAATATTCCAAACACTTCCAACAGATCCGTCTCCACAGCGTAGCGCCACACCGCAGCGCCTGACCCTCCTCCTAGAGGATTGGGCTGGCCGGCGACATTTCCGAGTAGCTTGTCCACTCCCATGAGATAGTGCCCGGTTATGAGCGCTTTGGTGTCCATCAATTGCCCCCTGCTTGGAATTGCGGCGACATCCTTCAGCCCCGCATTGCGCATCGCGCCCGCGAGGAGCTTTTGTGCTGTTCCCGTGTAGCCCCAAAAGGTCACTGTGAGTGTGTCGGCTCTCGGCGCGGAGAAGCGCAGCTTTTCGAGGCTGGCCGTTAGATTGTTGCGCTCGATGACGTCGTCGACTTCCAGCATGCTCTCGATCGTTATGAGCTTTTTTGAAGTTGGAACGAGCCCCTCATTGTCCAAGGCGATAAGCGCGACATCTAGCCTGTCGTCGGAGGCAGGTGTTCCGGATGCTGGCCATATGAGCCGCCCAGTAACAATCGATGGCGCTATGGCACGCTTTTCGGCAATCCTCGACTCGTCAGCGTCGGGATCTCGGGAAATTTCGAACTGCAACCTGATGTTCACCTCATCGTGCTTCGGCACCGCGAGATCAGGGCCGAAATCGCAAACCACATGTAGCGCTGTCAGGACTAGACGTCTGCTAATCAGCAAACCCGTTCCGATTTCCTCAGACCCGTCCGGGGCTATTCGGCGCACCAGGACTGTCAACGCCATGGCTGAATCGACCGTCAACCTCCGTCCTCCATTCGGTAACAACTTCAATGACCCAGTAGTTTCTCGACGAGCACCTCACGGTGCTTGGACGAGGCCAATGCCGACATCAGCTTGCGGCAAAGGGATTGATTTCACTGAGGATCTCACGGCGGTGGCGATGGCGTCGGCCGAAACGGGACCGTCTTCGGCCAACTTTTGCGCCCACAATGCGGCGACGCCAGCAACGTGGGGTGCGGCCATGCTTGTCCCACTACCGACGGAAAAACCGCCGCTCTTGTCGCATGAACATATTCCCACACCGGGAGCGCTCAGCGTTGCGCCCGTATTGGAAAATTTCGCCACTTCAAAATCCCCTGCGGGATTCCGCCCTACGGCTGATACCGAGAGGAATTTGTCTCCCGTCGCCGGCGGCGCAACGATGATCGTGTAGTCTGGTCGTTTGCTTTCATTCCCGGCCGATGCGACAACAACGCACCCTCGGACGAGCCCGTCATGTCCTACGGTAACGCGCGAGAGGTCGTCGAACAACTTGGTGTTCTGACGATACCCCGCGAGGGCGAGAGACGTCGCCTGGGCGGGATCCATGTCATATTGCTGTACGAGCGCTTTTTGGTAACCGGGGAAATCCATTCCCAGCGACATCGAGATGATCATCGCGCCTTCCGACATTGCCCATAGGACGGCTCGCACAATCTGTTCCGAGTTTCCTCCGTCTCCTGCGACCACCTTCCCGATGAGCAAATCGGTGATGCCTGGCGCGACGCCAATCTGACGGCCATCGACCTCCCGTCCAAGCAGGATGCCGGCACAATGGGTCCCATGACCATCGGTATCCGTGAAGTCGGTGTCGGCTTCGCCGTCCTTCACCGTAAAGTCGCGTCCCTTGATGTTGACCCCTTCGAGCGCGGGATGTTTCACGATCCCCGTGTCCAAAATGGCAACTTTCACGCCCTGTCCCCTGTAGCGGTTGCTGGCGGCCTTGATTGCTTCAAGGTTCCAAGCATTGACGTGACATGAATCCAGCCTTCCTTCGTCTACACCCTTGATCAAGGTCATCGGCATACGAGGAGCCACCGAAAGTACACTCTGGTCTGACAATGCCCTCGCGTGCTCGACTGCATCCATTTCGTCAATTTCAATGTCGTGGGGTTGAATGCCTCGATAGGCGTCAGCCTTCTTCGTTGCACCAATTAGCTCCGGATCCCTCTCGAACGCCGGGCTAGGGTTAAACGGCTTTCTGCCGGCCGTCCGCAAGACCACCATTTGAAGCTTTTTCATGGTTCCTCACACCCTCTCTCCCTTCGTATCCGGCGGAGGTCTTTTTATTCGGACAGCCGGATCTCCAAGAACGATGTAATTCCTCGCGTCGTCGCGCTGTACCCAGAGCCGCGCGAGTTCAGCGGTTCTTGTCTCGGCCGCATTCGGATCCCGCAACGCGTCCGAAAGCTGCACCGCTGCCGCGGCCCAGCGTAAATTGAACTGGTCGGTCGCCAGACCTATCCGCTCACCCTTCAGAAGACGCCTGAGAACGTCGCGGAGTCCCGCCGTTTGCGGGTTGTTGCTCGCCGTCCGGAAAGAGTAAGACCATGCGCGATCGATATGAGCGAGCACCGCCAAAGCGCCGCCGTTAGGATGGGAGAGGAGTGCCAACGGAAGTTTTGCGATACCTGGACGAGGTGCGATCTTTTTCGCGGTGTTGTCGGAGTTATCCCGGAAAGTGTCAAATTCGCTCCAGCCCCCACCGTAGCACGCGAACAAGACGTAGATCATTCCCCGAAGTCGGGCGTCGGAAGGTACATCGGCAGCGGAGAACCAGTGATCCTGGGATATCTGCCCATATCCCTCCCAATCCTGGCAGATCAGTGCCCCATTGGCGTCAGCGAGCCTGCTGTCGGATTGACTGAATGCCATCCCGTGAGTTCCGCTCAAAAGGACCGAGGGAGTTCCGCAGGGGCGGTTTCCTCGAAGGAGATCTCCGAAAGCGGCCTTGGTGGCTGATTTTCCTAAAATCGGATCGATCGATATATTCAAGTGTGAAACGAGATTGGAAGCTTCGGGAGTGCCGAAGCAAAATGGCTTTGCGACATCGCGCGTGAAGAGCGCGGTTGCCGCGTCGAAGGGATGCTCGGTTGCGAAGATCGCCGCCGTCTGCACAGCGGGAGAATCGGTCGTTTCCACGCCTACGACGCTTTGCGCGTAGCGCGCGTAGGGTTCAAGCTCGTCGAAATGTAGACGTCCTACTGCCCAGAACATATCGAGCAGGTACTGAAACTCCATACTCACTTCCGTCGGGTCTGCGACGATAAGCAGGTAGAACGGCACCTTATTGTCGGGATCCACAGCCTCCAGGGAGGGCCCCCGCCCCTGTCGCGACAACCAAGCAGCGACCGTCTCGCCCTGCCGGACACCGAGGTCTCCGTCGAAGACGAAATACCTGTCGCCGGCCTCGACCTTCCTTCGGTCCAGAAGAGGAGCCAGGGCCTGGCAGATTACCGCGGTATCCTTGTTAGCTGGAAAGACGATGCCCCAACCCACCGAACTGAGCTCGTCGGGTTCAAAATCCCCCACCACTGCTTTGGGCGCAACGCCGGGCATAGAACCCAGTGGCGGTGCTTTGCGTTTTGCCGGATCAATGTTTCCAACGAGGTCGCTCTTCGCAGCCGCGATAACCGCCTCTCGTGAAATGGCCGGCAGTGGGTGGCCAGTGTCGGCATCCACGCCATTGGCGACCACTTCGATGTCTGTGTAGCTCACGGGGGTATTGGACATACTAATCCTCAATCTGCCTTTGGAAGTGCCGCCTGCCAAATGGCGTGAGCGACCTCGGGCCCATTGATCTTGCTGTGAGCTCCAGACGCCCCTTGGCCTCCAGCAATGAATTCGCTTGCCTCGATGTTGAAAACTCCGCGCACTCCCTGGAACGCGTATTGTTCCCTCGCCGTTTTCATCGCCATATCCGTAGCTTCGCCGCCCAGTCCCTGGGCTCCAAACGTCCCGACGGCACCGTATGTAGGCAGATCGAGCGCGGCGAAGTCGACTTGCCGGGCAACACCAGCCGCAAGGGGATAGTAGATCCGCAACGCCGTGTCGTGTCTGCTTCGGGTCGTGATGATCGGGCCGTCCACGAGTCGATTGGAAAGGCACCGAAGAAAATAACCGGGCGAGCCCCGCTTCACGGGGATATCATGGCAATAGGACCAAAGTGACATGGCTCCCTGTACCAATGCCATCGATGCAATGGGGCGTGTCTGTTCCGCTTCGTTGCGTCCCGCCACCATAGAGCTTACGACGATGCACCCAAAGCTGTGACCCATCAAATGAAAGCGAACATCTTGGCCGTTCACCCTCGATTGGAGGGTCCGAAACATCTTGTTCATGCCGCCTGAACCGACAGTCATCGCCCGCTGCTTCATCTTCCAGAACGACAATTGCCTGAGCGGGGCCAGTATCCATTCAAGCGCCGAGCCGCTAAAAGATGGGGGCAACGCTCCCTTTGCCTGGTTGAATGTCTCCGCCGGATCAAAATCATCCCTGTCGGAATCGGGGGAAGCACCCTCTCCGCCCGTCCCGAGTTCACTTAGCAATTCGTTGATGTTGAGGTACGCCTCCTTCGCCTCTTCAGGTAGAACAAGGGCATCCGGTTGCGCGGCTGCCGCATCGAACACCACGCGAAGGTTCTCCCGCAAACCCGGCCTGTCCCCAACTCGCTCGACATAAGTCTCAAGGATGTCGTCCGCCAATCCGAACGACGGGGCTCCAAAGCCAAGTTCCTCGTCCCCCCACGGCAGGCTTGGCCAATGAACGCCGATCCGGTATTCTTTAAAGCCGGGCCGCGTCGCGACCATGGCGTCACGATCCGCACTCAAAGCTTCCGCAGCCGCGATCCAGCGTGAGTATTGTGCCTTCGCAGCATCAACATCGCCCATCCAGCCATGGCTCAGGATAAAGACATCGGTGTATTGTCCGGACGAGACGTCATCTACAATCGTTTTGGAAAATAGCCCACCACGGCCGTCTGGATCATCCGTTCGCTCCCGGCCTTCGCCGTCGAAGCAAAGCAGGGCGTAGCGCCCGTTCTTGGTGGCTTGGTAAGGCATCCACTCCTCCATGTTGCGCGAGAAGCGATCAACTAGGCATTCAACATTCCCGGATTCGATATCAATACAGGCTGGGCTCCTGCGCCGAACGCGAGCCCCGGACCGGGAGCAGCACCCGACATCCGCCATTTCCCATCAAACGCGATATTGAAAACCTTAAAGCCGAACACCACTGGAACGGTGCCGGAGAAAGTCACACCGCCTGAGCTCTCGCTGGCGCTCGAAACGCTAAGATTAGCGCCGATTGCTTGCTTGATGACCGGAATCTGCATGTCGATCCTGCCCGACTTTTTGTCCTTGGCCTCGACCGATATGGATGCCGATTCAAGGACCTCGGTGATGACGTAGGTCTGGGCTTCATCATTTTCGAAATAGCGCTCGAAGATCGGCCCGTCGCCCGACAGGTCGCCGTGCCCTAGATAGCTGCCGACGGCAAAGGGATCGACGCCGCGATAGGTAACATCGCCAAACGTAAATTGAATGCTTTCCGCATCGGCAAACACAAAGTCTAGTTTTGGTGCTGCTGATCCCAGTGACCCCAATATTCCATAGAGCAGTTTCAGTCCCACTGAGGTGCTCATTTCGTTAGTCTTTTGGCCGGTTACAGCCGAGGCGAACTCAGGCGGTCGTTCCTCCGGGACGGCTTCGGAGGACCTCCAAATCTGTGACAACTTGCCTAAACGTTCGAGACTCTTTCCGTCGCGACCGAGAACATCGAGAGGATTAATACCCCTGCGTGGTACACGCACCACGTTGTATCCAATTTCGTTCAAATAGGTGAGTGCATTGTCCGTGCATATGCCCATCGCCGGCCCTCCAGCGTGAATCTATTGCACTTCAATACAATCACGTCGCCCCTAAATTGTAAATGACAATATAGCAATCGTGTAGTAATAATGGCCCCGCAAGTACTCTTCAGCCAATGGAATAACCACGCCTTCTAAAACAAGGCGACGCTTTAGGCTTGTCAAATGTCCGAAAATGATACTCAGCCAGAAGAATTCTTCGGCAATACTTCGCTCGCGGCCGCTCTGGCGGATCGGGAGGCGAATGAAATCAACCAAGAGATGTTAGCTTCGCTTGGGATCGATTTCGCGCCCCCAAACGCGCGAGGCATTTCGCAACGACCCTACGACTTGATTGTGAATCACGAAACTGGAGGCCGTCGTTACTATGAAAGAGTCTACGGCGGCCGCCCGGTATGGCCTGGTGAAAACTCAGGTGTAACGATCGGCTTCGGTTATGATCTCGGCTACGTTGGTGCGAACGAATTTCAGTTCGACTGGAGGTCGCTGGGCACCGCGGCAGTCGGCGAATTGTCGCGATGCGTTGGAAAGCACGGGGGAAACACAGAAGATGCCTCCTTGAAAGCACTGACGAATGCCGTCAGGCACATCGTCATTGCTTGGGAACAAAGCGAAGTTGTTTTTAAAGCGGTAACCGTGCCCAAATTCTCGAGCCTCACCACCAAGAGCTTGTCCAACACCGACGACCTCACCGACGACTGCTATGGGTCGCTAGTGTCACTCACGTTTAATAGAGGCGCGTCGTATGGCATCGCGTGGAACAGGGACAAGGATCCCATCGATCGCTACAAAGAAATGCGGGCAATCAAAGCCGATATGGCAAATCGCGAGTTCGGCGCAATCCCCGTACATATCAGGGCAATGAAACGCATCTGGAAAGGCAAGACAATTGAAGCCGAAATGACAAAGCGGCGCGAAGAAGAAGCGGCACTTTTTGAAGCTGGTCTACGAAATGCTTGACGACGACCCATCTGGATAAGGGAGCAATACAGTGGACGATCTTGACCCGAATGCGAACAATGATCTTGATCCCGGGAAGTCGCCCGGTCCCAACCCATCGCGGGAAGATATTGTTGTCGCGAACTTTGGAATCGACGGAACAGGCGACCTTCCTCCCGGGGAAAGGGTTGACGACCTTCCAGAAGCGTTTGCGATCGCCACCACGGATTTTTCCATAGCTAAAGCCAAGGCGTTTTTAGAGGCGTGCCTGAATTCGAATCCGCGCGTCACCTATGGGCTGGGCAAGAAGATAACTCCGGGACAGCAGCCTGGCAGTGGCGGTTTCCTTCAAGTTGATTGCAGCGGCTTCGTGCGACAAACGATCCGTCTCGCCACCAATCTGGGAGGAACGTTCCCGGATGGCTCGGTAGTACAGCATGAATGGGTGCGGAAGAAGGGCTATGCGCCTGATAGCGTGGCCTCCGGCGCGGCAAGTGATAACAATATTCGGATCGCTTTCCTATCTCCGAGCTCGACAAGCAGCGGCATTGGGCACGTAGTCTTGCTTTACCGGGGCATGAGTTTCGAATCCCACGGCGGCGTTGGACCCGATTCACGGCCATGGACCGGAGCCGGATGGCAAGCGAAGACCAAAGTCTATGTTTTCGGTCGGGCAGTGTGATCCTGAGAGGGACACGAGCAAGTGGATGTCGACTTCGAGGTCGAGGCCGCCCTCGCCTTCCATGACGACGATGCCAAGGCTACATTGCGACACTGCTCGGTGACATCAAGCACCTTCGCCTGCAACTGGCATTTGCGACGGCGGCGATGGGTCACGGGATGACGCGGGGATCGAAGCCTACTTTCGACCCCGAAACCTAACGTGCTGGAAAGAACCAGCCGCACAGCAAAGCCCAGTTTCGAGACCGCCGTCCGGAAATGGTGGATCGCACAGGGACCAGACCTCGAGACCATGGTCGACGTCGCCCTCGCCAAGAAGCTGTTCCGCGCGGTGTACGCTTCGGGGCGCAGAGCGGACACCGACCGATAGATCTTCGCCGTCAGCCGTTTCCGCATAACCGTTTGGGCCGATGGGCGTTGCGCGGAAATGCTATCGCGGGGATTGGGCTGGCTTCGGATTCGTCAGGGCGAACGCGATGACTGGTGGTTTTGGAAGCACTATCCGTACAAAATATCCGCTGCCCTTGAAGCCCCGAGATCGCACGGTCCCTCGCTGCAAAAGTGGCACGACCGCTAGGAATACGAAACGTCTCGCACGCCCATCAGCACGCAAGCGTCCGTAAACAACTTCGCGTTTTCACCAGGGGCACCTTCGACTTCGAAACCGCCATCCCACGTCAGTCCCACGCGTGCGAGAACCCGTTGAATATCCAGGACAGGTGCTGGCGGCTCGTCCTCCGGCAGAAGAAATCGCTGCACACGAAGTCCATCGATGTGGACTTCGTGACAATGTCGCCCGAGTGCCTCTCGCGCCTCCAGAAGCCGAAGCATCGCCTTGGGGCTGCCTTGGACTTCACTAACCTGGAGGATACCCTCAAGGTTCTCCTCGATTTGATCGACCAATTGGAAGTACCAGGCCTTGAGATCGGATAGCCGCGAAAGCTCGATTTGGTCACCGCAGTTCTCGAGCACGTATCGCCAGTCCGTGCATTCGATAGCCTGCTGGATCTCCTCTACTGGTAGGCCCTCACTGAGATGGCGGTTTGCGGCTTCCGCAAGCGCTTTGTCGTCCTCTGCGCGTGCTTGGCAGCGCAAAGCCGCAACCCGGGAGAGATCAAAGGACTGCCGCATCGATGCCTGCCTTAGAGTTTTGAGCTAGCTGCTTTCTTGCTTCGAATTCCGCTTGTGCCGATCGAAGACGGGCTTCGTGCTCCTCGGACCAAATTTCATGGACGGTATCGCCACCGTTCCATTGGAAACCATGCTCCTTGAGGCAGTCGTCGATAGCCGTTTTTAGCGGCGGGGACAGTTCGCCAGCCCGCATATGTCGATTGATCCTAATGCCAGCCAACTGGGTATTTTCCGCGATGCGGGCAACGAGAGTGCGCACCCTCACCTGCTGAAACTCCGCGGTACGACCAGGATCGTCCATGTCCTGTACTCTGAGGCGTGAGGCCGCAGTTTTGAGGCCGCTAAGCGCTTGCGTCCACTCCGTTGAAAGGTCGTCCAGTTTTGCGATCGAGATGCCGCGGCCGGAATTGGTCAGGACAAACCGCCAGGCAGTGTTGGCCGTTGCTGCTCTTAGAGCTGAGATCGGGCATCCCTTTGCTATAAGTGATTGGATTTCCAGAATGTTTTTTTGCTCCAGCAGCTCCCTGAGGAGCTTCGTCCGATCTTCGTTCGCCATCTCATCTCCACTTCTGGCTAAAAGTGTTCCGGCAAACAGAGAGACCGTCAATACGAAAAATGGGGCTTGGTGCTTCATAGAAAGGAGGTGTGTCAAACCGGCCCCAAGATCCAAACGAACTTGCCTATTGGGCCCGCGATGCGTCAGACTTCTACAATGAGGCCGGGGGCAAATTGGGTTTGCTCTTTTGGATACCCTCGTGGGTTCGAGACAATTCTTGTGCTCCCGACGTAGTAATCATTGCGGTGATGAACGTGTCCATGGACCCAAAGGGCCGGTCGGGTTTCAAGTATGAGTTCTTGCAAATCCGAAGTGTAGCAAGCCGACAGCGGATCGTGCCGAAACCCCGTGGCCACCGAACGGGGCGACGGTGCGTGGTGGGTGACGACGACTGCTTTTTCGGTTGACCGCTTGCGAAGTTCCGTGGCTATGAACTCCCTCGTCTCGACATGCTTTTTGTAAGTGTCGATCGGTCTGAATTTGGAGTACGGATTCTTTGAAAGCCTGGTCTTTTTGTAGTCGTTCATGTCATGGAAGGCGTATGACATCGCGACTTGGGGATTTATGCCAAATAGTCGAAAATCGGACCACAATGTGCCGCCGATAAACGACACGCCGTCGATCTCGGCCACGGCGTTTTCGAGGAAGTAGACACCCGCATGGCTTTCGGCCACGGCCTCCTTCAAGCTCTCTTGGACTGCAGCGCCATAGAACTCGTGATTACCCGCCACGACGACTATCGGGATTTTTCCAGCAAGATACTTCGCCAGCCAGCGTAAGCTCGGAACGATCCCCTTCGTCAGAACGTCGCCGGCGCAGACGACGACGTCCGCATCAGCTGGAGGCTGAATATTGAAAGGTTCGCCGAATTCCAGATGGAGGTCGGACACTGGCCAGATTTTCATGGACCGATGCGCCGATTGGAAACCGGCGTTGGAAACGAGAATGACCTGCCGCCGCCAAAACGGCGTCGGCCGGCGTCGGCCCGTTCTTTGTAGCTCAGCATTCTTTTGACCTCGAGTCTCTTTGAAACAAAATAGGAAGGTCCGGAAGGTAACGGGCAGCAAACGCCACTCGCATATTTAGCGCAACTGGGTCGTACTTTTTCGTTAGACCGCGGCGAGCCTGTTCCTCGGAAAGCCACCCGTCACCATACCGCCAACGTTCGTGGAATAGGTCATCTAGCTCGAACGCGGTCCACAGTTGGAGGTTTTTCACGGCTTTCGCCCTTGCCTGTGGCGACGAGGAACCTCGCGCCATCATCGCCAACCATTCGACGATGTCCTGCTCGGTTATGGCAGTGATGCTCTCGATCTCGGCGGCGATATCCTCCGGAATGGTAGCCAGCGCGATGTCACGAGCCTCAAGAAAGCGCTTGTCTACCGTGAAATCGATGGCCCACTCCTGGGGGTCGTCGCGCCAGAGGATCGTCTCAGCTTCTCTTGTCCATCGTCCGTCCAAAATCAAACCAAGACTCTGGAAAGCCGGAAATGCCTCGGGCGCGAGAAACGCGGGTCCGCACCCGTTCGCGGCCCGGATGTTAGGTCGAATAAGACCGGACGGTTTGGGCGCGTCTCGCGCTCCCGGATGATGCCGGTACCCTAAAATATTGTTTTGAGCGGCCAGACTTACAACGATCGCAGCAAGGTCGTCCCACCGCGGCAAAACCGTTGGCAATGCGGGTTCTGGAACAGGCACCGCGCCCGACGTCGCAAAGGCCGCATAACCAAGCCCTATGAGCGCATTGCAGCCCGCTTCGTAACAACTTGTATATTGGTGCTCCCAATTCCCAGAGCGGTCGCGGGGGAGCTGCGTGGCGAGAAAGTCGATGACGGGTTCCACCCATTCCCGTCCATGTACTGAGCCAACGGGCTCGGCACCGGGGGCTATCGGTCGTTTGATCGGGATGAAACCGACAGCAACTGATTTACCCGAAACCAACTGTCCCTTTGGTGACCCGCTTCTCTGTACCATAGACCGCACGCTGTTGGTTTCCACGCAGAACTGAGCCGGTTAGGCGCATAATTTCCATTGAGAATTGAGCCATGTGAACCTTCCCCCAACGCGGAGAGCGACGGGGGCAACGGAGTGATCCACATGGGACTTTTAA
>Ga0102590_1002368_pt1 | contig 22537 bp, 9 predicted proteins | sample AraplaMF_Col_mMF_FD_76859 | JGI IMG/M metagenome (GOLD analysis project Ga0102590, IMG submission 76859) | Arabidopsis root microbial communities from the University of North Carolina, USA - plate scrape MF_Col_mMF | ecosystem: Host-associated > Plants > Roots > Endosphere | place: USA... | reverse complement strand
TATTTCAATCGTGTTAATCATGTTACACCACCAGGAGTAGCAGATAACAGGCCACCGGTAACACCTATACCCGGTCAGCCAGGTTCTGTTCCCCGTACACATACCACAGAAGAGGACGAAGACAAACGGCAGCTGGAACAGCTGAAGTTCTACTATGATTATAACAGCGCCATCCTGCTGACAGAATCCCGCAGGGCGCTGGACATGGTAGCAGCCGTATTAAAACGTCATCCGGACTGGAAGATCGTGATCGCATCCTTTGCAGACAGTCGTGGTTCAGATCAGTTTAACACCGATCTGTCGGCCTTACGCTGCTTTGCGGTGATAGATTACCTGGTAGGTAAAGGCATCAATCCCCAGCAGCTGTATTACAGCAACAAAGGAGAGAAAGACCCGGTGAATGGCTGTAAAGATGGGGTGCCCTGTAAGGAGGAAGAATATAAAATGAACAGGCGTTCTGAATTGAACGTTAAATGGTAAAAATAATTGAGTGTTTTTTGTTGGCACATTGCAGATTGTAAAGTACCAGCCATTCCTGGCGGTAAATTAAATATCGGTTTTTACAGGACTTAGGAAAGAGATTGCTCTTTAGTTGCAGAGCAATAATTGGTTTTTTTAAATAGAAAAGGTTTAATGAAAGAGGGTGTTTTTTTAAACGCCCTCTCTTGATTTATGGCGGTTATATAAGAATGTAGTAGCTTTCCAATTGCAAGCTGGTAAAGACCCGCTTAATACAGGAGGTATTGCTGTAGTATTTTGGTAAGTTTTATATAGATGTTATGTATCTCTAAAGAGACATAACATCTACATAACATCTACATAACATCTACAGAACATCCTGCTATATATAAGCTAAAACGATGCTCTTTCTACCAGCTTGCAGGGGTTCTTCAGATGTGCCTTCTTCCTTTTCACGATCATATGGATCATATCTGTTCCCATCTTTGTAAAATCAGTAGAGATGGTGGCAATACCATTGGCGGCAATCTCCTTGATAGGCGTCTCGTTATAAGAGATGATACCGATGTCCCTGCCTAGTTTCAGCGATGATTGCGCGATCTTCTTCACCAGCGATACCAGGTCATGATCATGTACCAGTACATATAGTTCACCACGTTCTGGCTTCCTGTTCCTGGTATGGGCAATAATGGAGAAGTCCAGTTCGAAGTCTTTGCAGAACTGCCGGAAACCTTTTTCGATCTGCTTCAGGTTATAGAAATCCGGTCCCTGTACCAGTACCAGCTTCTGATATTTGCGCCGTATCTTTTTCAGGCCCTGTTGCAGCATTTTGTAGATATCCTCTTCAAAGTACTGGCAAACGGAAGGGTAGCGTGCGCCCCAGTCGGTATAGCCCAGGTCAAGCATATAGATCTTTTCCTGTGGCAGCTTTCTTAAGGCAGGTTCGATCCCTTTGTGCTGGATGGGCATGATCACATACGCGGTGTACTTGCCCGCGCTTTGCGCTATCAGCGTATTGAATACTTCCACGTTGTTGTGGTGGAAGAAGATGTCCACCACGCCTTTTCCGTCAATCGTTTCCTTAATGCCTTCGTAGATGTCCTCCTTATAGGCATTCAGGTTGTTGAACAGCAGAAAGATGTTGTGTTTGGACTGCGTGTTAGCGCTCGCTACAAAATAGCCTTTGTATTTAACTGCCGTAATAACACCTGTCTGCTTCAGGTGTTCAAAGGCCTGCACCACTGTTTTCTTGGCAATGCCGGTGCTGTCGCTTACCTCGTTTACAGAAGGAAGCTTGTCGCCGATCCTTAGCCGTTTGGTATCTATGGCGCTGATAATGGACTGTATGACCTGCTGGTATTTCGGCGAACCAGAAGCGTGGTCCAGTGAAATGATTGATTCCATCGTACTGTGCTATACTACAAGTAAAACTAATAAGAATTATTAACTATTATTCAAACAGCCATTCGGCGGTTTGTTGTGTTGCGTCGTAAGCGTTGATCTCCTGCCGGCCATCCATAAAACCCAATACAAGACAGGCTCCTTTACCCAATACCAGTGTATGACTGCCTGCCGGGAAGTAATAGGTATGTATGTTCACCGGCGGCTGGCCTGGTAACTGTACCGCACGGGCGATCCGCACAGTAGCCTGTCCATAGTCGTCAGCGCTGGCGTCTGTTTCAAGATCCGGCTCTTTTAAGTAGCCTGTTTCTTTAGATGAAAAGAACCCTACTACCACCTTCACCGGCTCCTGGTTACGGAACTGCAGGATAGTGCCTTTTTCCTGTTGTTGTTGCCGGGAGAACCGGATCCCTGTTAATCCTTTCAATGCCGGATCCACCGACGTAATATGCAGTGCCTCGTCCGGATATACACCGGATCCCGCAAGCGGCTTATAATAACCCGGTAGGGAGTTTAGCATAGTAACAGCTGCAGGACGCAGTGTTTGGCCACTTCCATTACTTTTATCATTGCCATGCTGCAGTGAATCCAGGTGGCCTTTAAAATGGCGCAGCTCTGCCTCATAGAATGGAAGCAGCTCGGTCCAGGTTTTATTCTTCCCCTCATTGCCGCTTACAGGTACCTTTCTTTGCTGGGTTTGCATGCTGTTGGCATACAGGTAAGTATCCCTGGTAAGCCGGGCCAGTTCCCTGTAATGTGTAACACTTTGTTCCAGCCAGGGCAAAGCCTTTTCCAGGTCGCGGATGTCATGCGAGTACTGGTACCGCAATACGAGCAGGGCCGCCTGCACTTTGGCAGCAAAGTAATGAGCAAGGGCCTGGTAACAGTACATATCATTCCTGGTGCGTGCAAATTCATCGCTGGCTTGCTGTACCTTGCTGGCAGCCCTTTCTATAGCGGCTACGGCCAGGTCGCCGTGTTGTATTACTTCCTGTATGATCTGTACGGGGGTTTCTCCTTTATGAGCTTCCTTGTTCCATTCTTTGGCGGCATATTCGGTCAGTGTTTCTCCTTCAGGCCCGTCAGAACTGTAGAGCTCCGGCCATACCCGCCATTTGGAAGGATTAATGAGCTGGCTCATGAGCATGCCCAGAGTAAGCGTTTGCCTGTTACCGTTAGTGATGCCGAAACGACGCAGCAGCTTGGGAGCTATCTCGCCTGATTGCTCATACGCTTCCAGTATATATTTGCCCGTACCAGCGGTGCCAAAGATGCTATCCAGTTTTGTGCTCCAATATTGGTCCTCATCGCTGCGGTCACGGTGGCAGTTCCAGGCGTAGCGTGCCCAGGCTTCGTACCAGAGCCAGTCACGCGCTGTCTGCAGTAAGCGTGGCGTTGCTTTGTCTGCGGTATAGGGCCAATCCCAGTAAGATGATTCAGGATACAGGTGAAGGCCATTGGCGCCATGCACATTATGCATAGCCTGTACGCTCTTTTGTATAAAGCTGGTAGCGCCATACCGGAAAGGTTCCAGGTTGGCCAGTATATGTACATTGTCAATATGGGCGGCGGCCAGCCGGCTCATATCCCGGTGCATGGCGGCCCAGGGACCTCTTGGTGTATAAGTGGTCAGCGCTTCCCCGTTGTATTTGTTCATGGTATACAGGTTGGGATAGAGCGGGCGGGCGGCCTGCATCACCAGCTGCGGATTGGTATCATGGCCGCGCAGCACGATGGGCGGTAGCTTGGTTTGCCCCAGTTGTTGCAGCCCGTCTTTTACACCGGGAATGATCGTTTTCGTAAACCATTCCACATCCATCTCATCACCTTCCATTGCTTCACCCAGTGTTACCAGCAAACCTACGTTAGGGTATTTAGCTACGAAAGCTGCGATAGATTTACGGGTATAGTCTGCTATCAGCGGAGTAACAGGCCGTTTCCGGTCCTGCGTAACAAGCCCGTGTTTTTCTGCAAAAGGTTTGGAGAGGATGATATTGTAGAACATCTGTATCACCCAGATACCGCGGCGGTCTGCTTCTTTGGTGAGGAAACGGTACATCTCCTCGTTACGGCGAAAGGTGACGCTGTCCACTTCTACTGCATAAGGATACTCCTTCAGTTTTACCAGCGATGCAAAGGGATGGCCGTTCCACAGGTATAATGAGTTCATACGGTTTGCAGCCAGCATGTCGAGGTACTGTATCCACAAAGCTTTATCATAGAACCAGGGAAATTCCTCCGGTGTGTAAGGATATTCATATACTGTTCTGCCGGGCAGGTAAGTGGTCTTTTGAATGCCTACACAGGCGCCGCGCAGTACCATTTCAGGCTGATCGCTGAGCTGAAGCTTGCCTGGCAGTGCACCGGTTTTACGCACCTGTTCCGCCATTTCAAGACAGCCATAGAGTGCGCCACTGGCATCTGCTCCGCCAATAAGCGTACGATGATGGGCAGTGCTGATGCTAAAGCCTTCCTTTCCCGGCTTGCTTTGCACCGGCAACTGGTATTGCCGGATAGCGGTTTGTATCCTTGCCTCTTCCAGTAATCCAATAATGATCACCGCAGCATTTTCAGGCGCTGCTTTGCTGCTTTGCTGCACTTTATAACCTGCATTTGCAAGTGCTTTGCTTAGTTGCCCGGTGCCGTACTGTATACGTGCATCGGCCTTTTCAGCGGTCAGCAATACCACGGTGCTGTCTGCTGCTTTTACGGAAAAGCTGCTGAATAGTAAACTACCTGTGAATGTAATATAGAGAATGAAACCTTTCATATCTTATAACTTGCTGGTGATCTCTGCCAATACTTCCTGGTTCAGTTTTACCTGTACCATACCTATCGGATGAAAGCGCTGCTGGTGATTAATGGCTGCATAAAGAATAGTATAGCGGTCATTGCCTTCAGGTATCAGGCAAAGCGGCGTACGCATAATATCCCACCACTTTTTCACTTTGGTCTGGATGGGCAGATAACGTGCAGGGCTCCAGTGCAGGCCGTCCTTAGAAAGCGTGTAGGCCATCATGTTAGGTAGATGCAAACCGAATCCTTCGGGTCCTCCGTCAAATACCGCGATATAGATCCCATTAGGTAATTTGCTGACAATAGGGTTCTCCACAAAATAAGGATGGATGGAGGTCACCGGGTTCACAGTAGTGTCCAGGCGTGTCCAGGGCCCTTCCAGTGAGGCAGCACGGGCCAGGCCGATGAACCAGCCTTTTCCTGTTTTCTTGGGATAATCCGCTGCCTTGGCAAAAGGATAAGCGCCTGCATAGAAACCCAGCCACTCATTACCAACAGGGTAGGGGAAGAAGGAAGCAACACCCTGCCGTCCTTCCCACAGCTGGCTGTCCATACCCGGTTCCAGGATAATGCCTTTATCGGTATAAGGTCCGCCGATGCCATTGATACCTGCCTTTGCAGATTCACTGCGCCATATCCTGCCAAAGCAATGATTGGGCTCGATGTTCTTGTGTACGGTGTAAGCCAGATAATAACCATACCAGCGCTGGTGTACGGTATCATAGACAGGCATGAAAGACCAGATAGCTGCGCGCCGGTCGTTCAGCGGATTGTCGTCTTCTGTCACGGCATACTGGCCGCTGGCCTGGTAGATGGTGGATTCCCGTTTCCAGTGGATGGCATCTTTACTGCTCCAGTACCCTATGCGGGTTTTCACACGGTCGTAATAAGCAGGGATGCCTGCCTCTCCGGCCCTTTCCGTCGGGAACATATGATATACGCCATTGATCTTTACGCAGGCGCCTCCTTCAAATCCTCCCTGTATGCCTTCAGTGCCGGGCATACCTTCCTGTATTACGGGAGCTTCGGGGCCGCCTATGATCTCAAACAGCGGTGTATTGTCAATAGGTAAAGGGGAACCTGCCTGTGCATGGTTCCCCTGCGGCGTAGGCGTCTGCTGCCCAATGCCGTTCACGTTATGAATGGAATGCTGCGTTATGATCCTGAAAACATAAGCAAAGTCGGAAGGTATCCGTGTCTTCGCGGGTATGGTGATAGAAAGGCCCTGTTCATTCAGCTGGTACGGACAAGGCTCCAGGGCCTTCAATCCGAGTAGCTGCAGGGATTGCACCTTTCCTATCGTGTTGCTGTTAAGTGATGTTAATTGTACGGTCTTTCCATCTCCCGGCCAGTCCAGGAAGATGGCATAGAGTGTGTCTCCCTTGCGGGTATAGTGTACTTTTTGTCCTGCTGCAGTGGTTTCACCATATACGCTGAAAGGCCGTGTGCTATAGATGCCTTCTCCAAAGGCCCACATCCACTTGCCTACCCTGAACATTACTTCCTGCTGGTCTTGCGGAATGCTGCCATCTGATGTAGGTGAAAGGTTCAGCAATAGCTGTCCGTTCTTGCTTACTACTTCAATGATCTTGTGGATGATCTCCCGCGGCGTGCGGATATCCATGCCTTCTGTATAGCCCCAGGAAAGCGCTTTACCGCTGCCGATGGAATAATCGCAGAGCCATGGCTTCTCTATAATACGATCGGGATTGGTGTTCTCATGGTCCAGCATGCCGATGCCGTCAGGGATATCATTGCCTTTGTAGGTCATGATCACTTCCTGGCCGCGTTGTTCAGCGCCGTTGAAGTAATGTGCGAGGTATTGTTTGATATATTGTTCCGGTATCTGTTCCAGCCAGGAATCAAAATACATGATGTCGGGATGGTATTTGTCTGCCACTTCATTACACTTGCCCATCCACATGTTCAGCCATTGCTCATGCGGCATGGGAGTGCCGTATAGTTTGGCGTATCTGGGATCCGCGGCAGCCCATCCGGGCTTAGGGTTTACATAACCGTAATTCAGTTCATGGTGCAGGGATACAAAGAATTTCATGCCCCTTTTGCGGATGGCCTTTTCCAGCTCGCCTACCACATCGCGGTGAGGCCCCATTTGTTTGGCGTTGAAAGGAGTGAGTTTGCTGTCCCACATCGAAAAGCCGTCATGATGTTCGCCTACCGGTCCTGCAAAACGTGCCCCGCTTTTTACAAAAAGATCCGCCCACTCATCAGCATTAAAATGTTCCCCTTTGAACATCGGGATAAAGTCGTGGTACCCAAATTGGCTGAGCGGGCCATATAAGGCCTGGTGCCGCTGGTAAGTGCCCAGCTTTGAATAGCCCGAATCTGCATGCATGTGCGAATAATAATGTTCATTATTATAGGCAGGTACGGTGTATACGCCCCAGTGGCAGTAGATCCCGAATTTGGCATCGCGTATCCATTCCGGTACTTCGGTATGCTGTTGCAGCGAGGTCCAGTCGGGTCGGTAGACAATCTTCTTTTGTGCGGATAGATCCTGGTAGTAAATACCCACCAGCAGCAGACATAATAAAATATGCCGGCAGGTATACAGCAAAGCATTCATCATAACCTGGTTTTAAAATACCATTTTGGAATGGTAGTGGAACAGCTTAGGATTGTAATGAGAAGACCAGGTGATCAATGTTCGAAAGGTACGGTATATTTTCCAACTATACTATACTATGATACATAATTTTCGGGTAAAATGCCAGTGCCATCGTTACCGGCAACGATTGCGTAAAAAAATCAGCAGCTTCGTGCCGGATGTAAATAAAAATTGCTGTAGCTTGATCCCGGGATTAATACTTCTGTGTTCCAGGAGTAAACCGGACGAAAGACAGCATCACCGGTTGTAAGGGGAAGGTCATCAAAAAATTCCGTGAGTTATGAAGAGATATCGCCAATTAGTGTCAGCTTTTCTTTAATTGTCTGAAAGACACAACTAGTATCAACCTATTCTATTATTCCAAGTTCCACTAAATCATTAGAAAAATGATTACAAAATTACTTTCAGGTAAGCGCATTACCACAGGGGGGATTATGCTGTGGATGATGCTTATCATCACAAGCGCCTGTCCACGTTTGGCGCTTGCCCAAACCAATGACCCTGCTACTGTACAGGGAAAGCCTATGCCTGTCACCGTAAAAGGAAAAGTATTGTCAGAAGAGGGAGAAGAAGTTCCCGGTGTTACCGTGCGTGTAAAAGGCGTACAGAAAGGTACCGTTACCGACGCAGATGGTAACTATACTATACAGGTGCCCGACGGCAAAGCAATACTGGTTTTTTCTTTCATCAGCCACGCCCCGCTCGAAGTACCGGTAAACGACCGCTCCGCAGTGAATGTTACCCTGAAGAACAGCGTAACTTCCCTGAACGAGACCGTTGTAGTTGGTTACGGCACCCAGCAGAAAACACATTTAACAGGCGCAGTCGCCACAGTGAACGTAAAAGAAATTGAAGACCTCCCACTGGGTAACCTTGGCGCTACGCTCCAGGGCAAACTGCCCGGTGTTGGTGTAAGCGGCGGTAACGGCCGTCCGGGCGAAGCTGGTACGATCACCATCCGTAATCCTGTGGTCTTTTCAAAAGACGGCGGCACCACCAGCCCGATCTATGTGATCGATGATGTGATCAGAACGCAGGAAGATTTCAACCTCCTGGATGCTACCGAAGTGGAAAGCATTTCCGTATTGAAGGATGCCGCCGCAGCAGTATATGGGGTCAACTCATCACAGGGTGCTATCGTAATAAGAACCAAAAGAGGGAAAGCCGGTAAGCTGGTGATTAATTATAACTCCTCTGTTGCCCTCAACCAGGCTACATCATTGCCAACGATGATGAGTGGATACGAGCAGGCCAGGTATATGAATGATATTTATTTCGCCGGCGGCAAAACCGCTGACGACAATTCAGTATATACCCCGGATGAACTGGAACACTTCAGAAATAATAATTACGACTGGCTCCGCCAGGCATGGAAATCGTCTCTCGTAACCCGCCACGCGTTCAACGTAAGCGGTGGTACAGAGAAGGCTACCTTCTTTGCAGGCGCATCCTACTTCTATCAGAACGGTAACTTCGATAATATTAAGAACGATAAATGGACCTTCAGGGCTAGTGGTGATGTAAAATTAGCCACTGGATTGAAGATGGGCCTTTCTGTAAGTGGCGACCTTTCCAATACCAAATTATATCTCATGAAGGTTGGCTCAGAGAATGTGGAGAATGATATGAGAGCATTGCTGTTCACACCGCAGTTCACACCGCCATATGTGAATGGTTATGCTACACAGCTAAGCAGCAGTAGCAATACGATCGATGCCTTCCACTTCTTCGAAGCACAGCACCTCAATAACTATTCTCAAACCCGTGGTAACGGTTTGAACGTAGTGGCTAACCTGGAGTATCAGCCTTCATTTATTAAGGGATTGACCGCAAAAGTGCAGTACGCCAAATTGCTGGATAATAGTTTTCCCAAGCAATTCGGTACCTACTATTATGTATATGCTTTCAACATGGAGGGTGGCCACAATCACATCTATGCCGGAGATCCTATTAAAACTGTCCGTGTAAAGAACGCTGCGCGCGTATACTTTAAACCATCCTATGCTGATCGCTATCAGCTGAACGCTTACCTGAACTACACCCGCAAGTTCGGCAAACATGACATCTCTCTGCTCGCCGTTGCAGAACAGCGTGAGTATTCATATGATGATGTGCAGGCTTATACCGAAGATCCTACTGATGGTGCTCCCGATATCTCCAGGTTTGCTTTCGGTAATATGAATGTGTGGGAAACCGCCAACGAAACAGGTAACCTTTCCTACATCGGCCGCGCGAACTACGCATACGATAATAAATACCTGATGGAGTTTGCGTTCCGTTATGATGCATCCACCAACTTCGCGCCGCAATACCGCTGGGGCTTCTTCCCCTCCCTTTCATTAGGATGGGTGGTTTCACAGGAAGGTTTCTTCCAGCGCAATGTTCGCGCCTTTGACTATCTGAAGCTGAGGGCTTCCGCAGGCCACCTGGGTGGCGATGCTACCAAACCCTGGGGATATGTGCAGCGCTACACTCCCAGCCAGACGTCCGGCGCTGTATTTGGCGGTAATAGTAACAAGAGTGTAGGTACCAAGCCAGAACCTTTACCAAACCCCGCTGCACGCTGGGATGACGACCTGAAATTCAACTTTGGTATAGACGCTAAGGCTTTGAACAGCCGCCTGTCTGCTACAGTAGATGCGTTCTATGATCATCGCTATAATATGCTCACCAGTCTCACCGCCAGTGTACCGCTGACGGTAGGCTCCAGTATCTCTGCAGAGAACTACAACACCGTGAATGCTTATGGTTATGAAATATCCCTGGGATGGAGTGACCGCATTGGCAGGGACATTAATTATTATGTAAATGGTTTCCTTAGCTGGAGTGATGCAAAGGCAGTGCAGGTAGATGTAGACAAAGGTATCCGTGGCACTTGGGAAGATCCCAACGGCTATTCAATGGATAGAGGTGTAAGAGGATATCACTACCTCGGCATGTTCCGTACACAGGAGGAAGTAGATGCCTTCTTGTCTAAGAATCCTGATTACAAGGTATTCGGGAAAAAGCCTGAACCCGGAATGCCCTACTATAAAGATATTCGCGGAGCTAAAGACCCGCTCACCAACCAATATGCTGGTCCGGATGGCGTAGTGGATGAGAACGACGAAGACTGGCTCACTAATAAAGCTAACAACCATTACGGATTCGGCCTTTCAGTAGGCGCCGGTTACAAGGGCTTCCGTATTGATATGGTGATGTCTGGTGCCTTCGGTGGACAGAATGTTGTTGAAGGTGATGCACGCAAACAGGCTACTGTTACTTCTAACCGCCCCGCATTCTGGAGCGATCACTGGACGCCGGAAAACCCGAACGCAAGGTATCCGTCTCCATATTATGTTGACCAATATGACAGAACCTCCTCTTTCTGGTTCAGGAACTCCTTCTCTTTCAGAATGAGAACGATCAACCTGTCATATACGTTCTCTCAATCACTTGCAAAGAGCATGGGCTTCCAGTCGTTTAAAGTATATATGGCTGCCACCAATCCCTTTAACTTCTATAATCCTTACGATTATAAGGATAATGCATTGGGGTCCTATGCTGTATACCCGCTGATGAGAACAATCGCATTCGGTTTGAACGTTAGTTTATAATCCGCCAAAATTAATAATGATGTACAAACGTATTCATATATCCATATTCGCAGGGCTGCTCTTGTTAACAGCCTCCTGCAGCAAAGTGCTCGATAAAAGGGACCTCGGTTCCTTACAGGCGAACCTGGTGTTTAACGACTCTTTGCTTGCACGCACCTATCTCGATTATCTCTATGATCAGAATATTCCTTCATGGGGTGGTACCTGGGGATCCAGCAGCAACCTCTCCGATGAGTCTTATGGTGAAAGCAAGTATTTTGAAGGTACGCTGCTGGTAAATGATGTGGGCGACTTCGGCACTAAGCTGGACGCTAATAATAACTACGGCAAAATAAGGGCCCTCAATCTCTTCCTGGAGGAAATAGAGAAGGGCACAATTACACCTACCTGGAAGGCTACACTGAAGGGACAGGCTTATTTTCTCCGTGCATGGCGTTATTTTGAACTGGTGAAATTGTATGGTGGTGTACCCCTGATCCTTAAGCAGCAGGAAGCCGTAGGACAGGAAGCAAAAGATGATGCCTATGTACCGCGTAATAAAACATCCGAATGTATCACACAGATATTGAAAGACCTGGATGCTGCGATGGCGGTGCTGCCGGCCAGATGGCCTAACGGCGCCGCCGATTGGGGCCGTGTCACCAGCGCAGCAGCTGCTGCCCTCAAAGGCAGGGTGCTTTTATACTGGGCCAGCCCGGAGTTTAACCCGACAGGTCTGGCAGACAGGTGGCAGGCTGCATACGATGCATGCAAAGCCGCCAAAACACTCCTGTCTTCCAATGGCTACGGGCTCAATACCTCTTTCAGCCAGATGTGGTTCACGGAGGTGAACAATCCTGAAGCAGTATTCGTAACCTGTTTCAACAATGCCACGGGCGATCAGGCAAGAAAGAACAATGGGTACGACAACAGCACGCGCCCCGCTATCAACGGTACCAGCGGCGGCTCTAACCAGCCTTCAAAAGAACTGGTAGACGCTTTCCCGATGAAAGACGGCAAGAAGATCAGCGAGGCATCAGCAGACTATCCTTATGATCCGGTGCTATTCTACAAGAACCGCGATCCCCGCTTTGACGCTACCATCGCATTTAACGGCGTTACCTGGCCGCTCAATGGCGTATCAAACTATAAGATCTGGACTTATACCGCGGATGGAAAAACTACCGAGAAAGGAAAAGCATCCAACACTGCCTTCTATTGCCGCAAAGCCATCGACCCGAAACCTGCTACCGGAGAAGTGCAGTACTCCGGTACAGACTGGATGGAGATCCGCTACGCAGAAGTACTGTTAAACCTGGCAGAAGCTGCCAACGGTGTAAATAAGCCCTCGGAAGCATATGACGAATTGAAAGCCATCCGGCAGCGTGCCGGTATCATAGCAGGAGATGACGGACTGTATGGTTTGAAACCCGCCATGTCCCGCGCTGAACTGTTCGATGCTATCCTTGATGAAAGACTGTATGAATTTGCTTTCGAAGGCAAACGTTTCTGGGATCTGCGCCGCTGGAAACTGTTCGAAACTAAACTGAACGGCAAAAAGAGAACAGGCCTTACTATCAATCTGAAAACAAGTGTTATTTCCGCTGCTGCTTTTGAAGCACAGCGCGATACGGTTACACTGGATAGAGCCTACAGGGAATACTTTGAGCTCAAACCGAAAGTAATGGACACTAAATACGCCATTGGCTGGAAACCTGAATACTATTACTTCCCGATACCGAAATCAGCGCTGGACAACAACCCGCTGCTGATCCAGAACGTAGGATGGGGCGGTAATTTCGAGCCGGCGCAATAATTATAAGGAAAAGGAACCCATGCTTAAAAAAGACAACAACATGAGGAAGTTTTTTGCAGTGGCAGTAGCCTGCACCATCACAATGGGACTGATACAGCCAGTAATGGCGCAGTATCCCACCATACCAAAGCGGATCCAGGATTCCAGCGACGCTGTGTTGAAAGAAGCGCAGCGCCTGTCTGACGAAGCCTGGGAAAGGGCATTGCCCATCATTAATGAAGACGCCAAACACGGGAAGCCTTACGTGCCCTGGGCATCACGACCGATAGATCTGCCGCAGGCAGACATCCCTGCCTTTCCCGGTGCTGAAGGCGGTGGGGCTTTTACAGCAGGTGGCCGTGGTGGTAAAGTATACGTCGTGACAAGTCTCGAAGACCGCGGTCCCGGCACCCTCCGCGATGCCTGCGAACAAGGTGGCGCCCGTATTATCGTCTTCAACGTAGCTGGTATTATCCGTTTGAAAAGCCCCTTGATCATCCGTGCGCCTTACATTACCATTGCAGGCCAGACCGCACCCGGCGATGGAGTATGTATTGCGGGTGAATCCGTATGGATCAACACCCACGACGTGATCTTCCGTTACATGCGCTTCCGTCGCGGCGAAACATTTGTAGCCCGCAGAGACGATGCACTGGGCGGTAACCCGATAGGCAACATCATCATCGACCATTGCTCTACCAGCTGGGGCCTGGATGAGAACATCTCCATTTATCGCCACATGTATGATCCGGGTGATGGCTCCCAGGAACAGAAGCTGCCCACAGTGAATATCACCATCCAGAACTGTATCTCATCAGAAGCGCTGGATACCTATAACCACTCTTTTGGCAGCACCCTGGGTGGAGAGAACTGCACCTTCATGCGTAACCTCTGGGCCTGCAATACCGGTCGTAATCCTTCTGTTGGCTGGTACGGCTGCTTCAACTTTGTGAACAACATTGTGTTCAACTGGCGGCACCGCACTATGGATGGAAGCGACTATCGCGGCATGTTTAATGTGATCAACAACTACTACAAGCCCGGGCCTGTTACACCGAAAGATGAGCCGGTAGGTCACCGCATCGTGAAGCCGGAATCAGGCCGCAGCAAATATCCTTACAAAGTATATGGCAGGGCCTATGTGAACGGCAACATTATGGAAGGATATGACAAGGTGACAAAAGACAATTGGGACGGTGGCGTACAGGTAGAGAACCTGGACAATGCAGGTGCTAACCGCGATGATATGCGCGTGGACAAAGCTTTCCCCATGCCGGCCATCACAATGATGACGGCAAAAGAAGCCTACGACTATGTACTTAATAATGCAGGCGCCACCCTGCCTAAACGTGATCCTGTAGATACCCGCGTGATAGAACAGGTGCGCACTGGTAAGATCCAGTATAAAGCAGGTACAGAGAATAGCATTGGCAGCGAGTTTATCAATCGCCGGATGCCGAAAGACTCCTATAAGGATGGGATCATTTCAGACATTAGCCAGGTAGGCGGATATCCTGCATACAAGGGTACGCCTTACAAGGATTCCGATGGCGATGGTATGCCCGATGAGTGGGAAAGCAAACACGGCCTGAATCCAAAAGATGCGGCCGATGCGGTGAAGGATATGAACGGCGATGGGTACACGAATATCGAGAAGTTCATCAATGGGATCAACCCCGAAAAGAAAGTGAACTGGAAAGATCCGAAGAACAATTTTAACACCCTTTCGGGTAAAACAAGTGGCCAGTTTGGCCGCTGATAACAATCTGCTGGTATGCAAAGGATACTATATTTATTTTTAGCAGGATGCCTGTTTGCGGCGGCCCCTGCCATGGCGCAGGCAACGAAGAGCCAGGATACTGCTTACATCCGCGTAGTTACGCAACGCGCAGAGAAGATCGTAGCCAGCCTGGGCTTGACAGATGCCACGAAGGCTACGCAGGTACGGGATATTATCGCAGGGCAGTATCTTAAACTCAATGAGATCGATGCTGCTGCCGACACCACCGGAAAGGCGCAGCGGCTGGAAAAGCTGCACAATGATTATCTCGCCAAACTTTCCGCCAGGCTGAATGAACAGCAGGTGAACCAGGTAAAGGATGGCATGACCTATGGTGTGCTGCCGCTTACTTACAGGGTATATACAGACATGCTGCCCGATCTGACGGAGCAGCAGCGCGCGCAGATCATGGCCTGGTTGGTAGAGGCAAGGGAACATGCGATGGACGCAGGCTCCTCGGAAAAGAAACATCAATGGTTTGGAAAATATAAAGGCCGGATCAACAATTATTTAGCTGCCGCTGGCATTAACATGAAACAGGCGGAGCAGGATTGGAAGAAAAGGCGGGAAGCAGGAGTGAAATGAAATTAACAAATATCTTATTTACTGTTCTACTGGCTGCTAACGCGTACGCGCAGTCGCCCAAACAGCCAAAACCACTGCCGCCGGTAGCTTTAAATACCGGCGGCACGCTGGTTTATTCGCCCGATGCACAGGGCAACCGTATCCCCGATTTCTCTTATTGCGGTTATATGGCCGGTGAACAGCCTATTCCAGATGTTCCCGTACGCATAGTAGTGCCGCTGATAAAAGGGGATGCTACTGCAACTATACAAGCAGCCCTTGACCACGTATCGGCCTTGCCGCTTGATAAACAAGGCTTTCGCGGGGCAGTACTGCTGCAGAAAGGGCAATATGAAATTGCAGGCAGCCTTAGCATCCGCGCTTCCGGTGTAATACTGCGCGGCAGCGGTATGGGCGAAACAGGCACCATACTTAAGGGTACAGGGTTTGACAGGCAAACGCTGATACGGATCACAGGTGTTAACAACTGTTCCGTCTCAGTGTCTGCAAGGATCACTAATGCTTATGTACCAGTGAACGCACGTACTTTGAACATAGCTAATGCTCAACAGTTCAAAGCCGGCGATAAGGTGATAGTGCACCGCCCCTCTACTATCGCATGGATCAAACTCCTGGGCATGGACCATTTTGGCGGCGGCATCACCGCCCTGGGGTGGAAACCCGGTGAACGTGATATTGACTGGGACCGTACTATCACTGCAGTAGATGGTAATGCCATTACCCTGGATGCACCGCTGACCACTGCCTTGGATACCGCCTATGGCGGCGCAACAATAGCAACCTATCAATGGCCCGGCCGTATCTTCCACAGCGGTGTAGAGCACCTGCGTTGCCGTTCTGCTTACGATAAGAATAACGCTAAAGACGAAGACCATCGCTGGATGGCCGTAACACTGGAAAACATATCCGATGCATGGGTACGCCAGATCACGTTTGAGCATTTCGCCGGTTCGGCAGTAGCCGTACTGGAAACCGCCAAACGGGTAACGGTAGAGGATTGTATATCGCTTGCTCCTGTATCTGAGATAGGTGGTCAGCGCCGTTATACTTTCTTTACTACCGGCCAGCAAACGCTTTTTCAACGCCTGTATGCAGAACATGGCTATCATGATTTTGCAGTAGGTTTCTGTGCGCCCGGGCCTAACGCCTTTGTACAATGCGAAGCACATTTACCATTTAATTTCAGTGGCACTATTGACAGCTGGGCCTCCGGCGTATTATTCGACATCGTAAATATTGACGGACAAGCCCTGCGCTTTGGCAATCGCGGACAAGATGGCCAGGGCGCCGGATGGAGCGCCGCCAATAGTGTGCTGTGGCAATGCAGTGCATCCCGTATAGATTGTTACCGTCCTCCCGGCGCTAATAACTGGTGCTTTGGCGCCTGGGCACAGTTCCAGGGAGACGGGTATTGGGGAGAATCTAATGAGCATGTGCAGCCCCGCAGCTTATACTATGCACAATTGGCTGAGCGGCTGGGGAAAGATGTACTGAAGCGTGCACAATTGCTGCCCATAGCATCAGAAGCTTCCAGCAGTCCTCCGGTACAGGTAGCTGCAGCGCTTACCGCTGCCGCCGTCAACCCGCTGGTACAGCTGAAAGACTGGATAGCCGAAGCATCCACGCGTAACGCTATTCCTGTAAACACAGCCGGCGCCCAAACACTCAGCAAACCTTCAAACGTTCAAACGCTCAAACCTTCAAACGTATCTGCGCCCATGCACTTATCTCACGGCTGGCTAATGCGTGGTAACGCAGTGCTTACTGGCAGCCGTCATGAAGTACCCTGGTGGCGCGGCAACGTACATCCCAATGGTATAAAGGAAGCTGTGCCAGACATTACCCGCTTTGTTCCCGGCCGTACAGGTACAGGTCTCACAGACGATCTGCAGGAGCTAAGTAATTGGATGAAAGAACATCATATTGTAGCATTCGAGCATAACTACGGCCTCTGGTACGAGCGTCGCCGTGATGATCATGAACGTGTGCGCCGGATGGATGGTGAAGTATGGCCACCTTTTTATGAGCAGCCTTTTGCCCGCAGCGGACAAGATGCTGCCTGGGATGGCCTCAGCCGTTATGATTTGACTAAATACAATCACTGGTACTGGCTGCGCCTGAAACAGTTTGCTGATCTGGCAGATCAGCAGGGATTAGTACTGGTACATCAGCACTATTTTCAGCATAACATCATAGAAGCAGGCGCCCATTGGGCAGATTGTCCCTGGCGTCCTGCTAATAATATCAATAATACCGGTTTCCCGGAACCGCCTCCCTATGCGGGAGATAAGCGCATTTTTATGGCGGCTCAGTTCTATGATGTAAACAACCCGCTACGGCGCAAATTGCACCGCGCTTATACCCGTCAGTGCCTGGAGAACTTTAGAGGCAACAATGGCGTTATCCAGCTGATCGGTCAGGAGTTCACCGGGCCTTTGTCTTTTGTACAGTTCTGGATCGATACCATCCTTGAATGGGAAAAGGAAACAGGTAAACCCGTAACAGTAGGACTTAGTGTTACTAAAGATGTGCAGGATGCAATCCTCGCTGATCCGGTACGTTCACGTGCTATATCAGTGATAGATATCCGTCAGTGGCATTATCAGCCGGATAGCAGTGTCTATGCACCAGAGGGCGGCCAGAACCTGGCCCCTCGTCAGCATGCCCGTTTGCTCAAACCCAAACGCAGCACCTTTGCGCAGGTATACCGGGCAGTTCGTGAGTACCGCGATCGCTATCCCGGTAAGGCGGTTACCTACACTGCCAGCGCCTACGATGAGCAGGCCTGGGCAGTATTTATGGCCGGTGGCTCCCTGGCAGGCATACCGGCTGTGGCAGATGCCGCATTCCTGCAGGCTGCAGCTGCTATGCATCCTGCCGATGCTCCCTCCGGAGAATATTTATTGACGAATAACGGTAAGGAATATATTATTTATAGTACTGCCACTGCAACGGCAGATCTTAGCGATATCAAGGGCTCCTGTACGGTACAGTGGATCAACCCAAAGGATGGCCGGATACTGAAAAAAGAAACAGTGACAGGCGGAAGCCGTGTCACCCTGGATAACCCGGGCACAAACCCGGTAGTGTTATGGATTAAGAAAGCATAATTAATAAAACGGATGCATGTTTAGGACCACGTTATTTCTATTGATCTTGTTATCAGTAAGGGTCTGTGCCCTTGCTCAGGTTACTCGTATACAACCATTGAAAGTTGCTGCCAACGGTCGCTACTTTGTTACTTCCTCCGGTGCGCCCTTCTTCTGGCTGGGCGATACGGGCTGGCTGCTCTTCAATAAGCTTACCCGCGAAGAAGCGGAAAAGTACCTGGAAGACCGTCGCAGCAAAGGCTTTAACGTTATACAGGTAATGGTGGTACACAGCGCAGGCCAGGTGAACGTTTACGGTGATGCTGCGTTAGAGAATAAGAACGTAGCCCGCCCGCGCACCACGCCCGGCAATGCTTTTACGGATACCCTGCAATACGATTACTGGGATCACGTGGATTACATCATCGATAAAGCAGCAGAGAAAGGCCTGTACATGGCCCTGGTACCGGTATGGGGCTCGAATGTGAAGGCTGGTCTTGTTACACAGGAGCAGGCGCGCATTTATACCGCATGGCTGGCTGCCAGGTACAAAAACAAACCTAACATCATCTGGCTGAATGGCGGCGATATCAAAGGCAGTGATTCACTGGCGGTATGGAACGCCATTGGCGCCACCCTGCATAAATATGATCCGGGGCATATTGCTACTTATCATCCACGCGGCCGCTTTCAGTCTTCCGAATGGTTTCACAATGAACCATGGCTGCAGTTCAATATGTTTCAATCCGGTCACCGCAACTATGCACAGGATACCTCAGCCGGTGAGCTGCATTACGGAGAAGACAACTGGCGTTATATACAGGCAGATTATCAACGTAAACCTGTAAAACCTACCCTTGATGGAGAACCTTCTTATGAAGGCATTCCACAGGGACTGCATGATACTTTACAAGCTTTCTGGACAGCCGCCGATGTACGGCGTTATGGCTATTGGTCCGTCTTTGCAGGTGGCGCGGGTTACACCTACGGTAATAACGCCGTCATGCAAATGCATAAGCCCGGCGATAAGGATGGCAACTACGGTGTAAAAGATTACTGGTATCACGCTATTGATGATGAAGGCGCCCGCCAGATGAAACACCTGAAAGACCTGATGATGTCCCGCCCTTACCTGGAACGGGTGCCTGATCAGTCTTTGATCGCTGGTAATCCTGGCGAGCGATACGATCAGCTCCTTGCCACCCGTGGTAAACAATACGCTTTCATTTATACTTATACGGGTCGCACCATGCAGGTGAACATGGGTAAGATTGCCGGAGATACCGTAAAGGCTTACTGGTTCAATCCCCGTAACGGTAACCTTGCATTGATCGGGAAGTTTCCTAACAAAGGCGTAGCTGCATTTGATCCGCCCGGTGTGCAGCAGAATGGTAACGACTGGGTGCTCGTTCTGGATACGTATATTCCAGGCCGTGAGGTATATATTTTCACTTCTTTCCGCGAACCTGCGACGGATGGATTGCAGCTCTTGTACAGCTATGACGGCTATCACTGGTCAGACCTGGGCCGCTCTTTATTACAGCCAGCAGTAGGTGATAAGAAACTCATGCGCGACCCTTCCATGGTGCAGGGGCCCGACGGTACCTTTCACCTGGTATGGACCAGCGGTTGGAAAGGCGATAAGGGTTTTGGCTATGCCAGCTCAAAAGACCTGGTACACTGGACTGAGCAGCGCTCCATTAATGTAATGGAACATGAGCCTTCTACGGTAAATGTGTGGGCGCCGGAGCTGTATTACGACAGCGAAACCCAACAATACATCATTATCTGGGCTTCTACCATTCCACACCGCTTTCCAAAAGGAGCGGAGGATGAGGATAATAACCATCGTCTGTACTATACTACTACCAAAGACTTTCAGACATTTAGCCCTGCAAAGCTGTTCATGGATCCCGGCTTTAGTGTGATCGATGCAGTAGTGGTAAAACCTGCTGCCGGGAAATATACCCTGGTGCTGAAAGACAATACGCGTCCGGAACGTGATATCAAAGTCGCTTCCGGTCCGCATGCAGCAGGGCCGTATACCAATGTTTCCCGCGCCTTTACGCCTAATTTCACTGAAGGTCCTACAGTAGCTAAAGTGAATAACGAATGGCTGATCTATTTTGATGCCTACCGCGATAAATACTACGGCGCTGTCAAAACAAAGGACTTCAAAACATTCACCGATATATCAGACGAGGTATACCTGCCTGTTGGGCATAAGCATGGTACGATCGTTAAAGTACCCGAATCCATCCTGGACGGCCTGCTGGTTCCGCAGCAGGATACGGTTCGTTACACCGGCTCCACCCGTGTGAATATTGACTATCACCACGGGCAGCTGTCACCTGCTATGGGCGTACATAATATCCAGGTGCTGCGAGCCAGTCGTGAACATCCCGAACTGGCGGAAGGTACAGGCTGGACTTACAACCATGCGCCCATGCTGGCATACTGGAACAATACTTTCTACCTGGAATACCTGAGCGATAAAGTAGGAGAGCATATGCCACCCGGGCAAACACTGCTGACAAGCTCTAGGGATGGTTATAAGTGGTCAAAGCCTGTAGTGTTGTTCCCTCCCTATAAAGTACCGGATGGTACCCGGAAAGAAGGACATCCGGGTGTGGCAAAAGACCTGTATGCAGTGATGCACCAGCGAATAGGCTTCTACACCGCAAAGAGCCACCGCCTCCTGGCTATGGCTTTCTATGGCATATGTTTGGATCTGGATGATGATCCCAACGATGGTCATGGTATAGGTCGGGTGGTAAGAGAGATACTGCCGGATGGCAGCTTCGGCCCCATCTATTTCATTCGTTATAATAAGAGCTGGAGCGAAAAGAATACATCCTACCCTTTCTATACTTCCAGCAAGGACAAGGAATTTGTGGAAGCCTGCAACGAACTGCTGGCTAACCCGCTGGTTACCCAGCAATGGAATGAGGAAGCAGATAGAAACGATCCGCTGATCCCGCTCAAAAAACAGTATAAAGCGCTGAGCTATTATCATCTTCCGGACGGAAGGGTAGCAGGGCTCTGGAAGAATGCGCTGACAGCTATCAGTACAGACGAAGGAAAAACCTGGCCGCAATCAGCCGTAAGAGCGCCCGGTTTTGTAAATGCCAATGCCAAGATCTGGGGACAGCGTACTTCAGATGGCCGCTATGCTACCGTATACAATCCTTCTGAATACCGTTGGCCGCTGGCTATTTCACTCAGCGATAACGGACTGGATTATACGAACATGTTGCTGGTGCATGGAGAAATATCTCCCCTGCGTTATACCGGCCATTTCAAAGATTATGGTCCGCAATATGTAAGAGGGATTGAAGAAGGCAACGGTAACCCGCCGGATGGCAAGCTGTGGGTAAGCTACAGCATGAGCAAGGAAGATATCTGGGTGGCTGCTGTTCCAGTGCCTGTGAAAGATAAAGCAGAAGAGCCTGTAAATGAAGTGTTCAAACAGATGCAGCCTGCAACGGCGCTGGATAAATGGAACATCTATAGTCCCTGCTGGGCGCCTGTGAAAATGGAACAAACATCAGCCGGACCGGCCCTGGTGCTTCGAGATAAAGATCCTTATGACTACGCTAAAGCAGAACGTTTGTTTCCGGCAACACAAACCGGTACGGTAGAATTCAGCATAACGCCTGCGCAAAAAAGCAAAGGCATGTTGCAGGTAGAGTTGCAGAATGCAAAGAACAATCCTGCCATCAGGCTGACCTTCGATACCGACGGTACCTTAAGGGCAAAGTCAGGCGCTAAGTTCAAAAACATCCTGCAATACGAAGCTGGTGTGAACTACACGATCCGCATCACCTTCAACACGGCCAGCCGCTTCTATACCGTGAACATCAACGGTAAAGATGTCCTTACGCAACTGACATTTGCACCGGTGGACGGCCTGGACAAGATCGTGTTCCGCACAGGTATGCCGCGCCATTTCCCGAATGCAGATACACCGGCTATCCAGCCTGAAGACCTGCCCAATGCCGGTACACCGGAAGAAGAAGCCGCTTTTTATATCGGATCACTGAAAACTGAATAGCCGTGCAACGCTGGATGCTTGTCATATACACATTTATCATGGGGCTGCCTGCAATGAATGCGGCAGCGCAAAATGCTATACAGCTGCAAAACCTGCGTTGCGAAATGCGTAATGACCCCGCAGGTATTGATGTTAAGCTTCCGCGCTTAAGCTGGGAAATAACAGGCCCGCAGCGGCACATCCTTCAAACGGCCTACCAGGTAATAGTGGCTGCTTCTCCTGAGCAGCTGGCAGCCAATGAAGGGGATTGCTGGAATTCCGGTAAAGTATCCTCAGATCAATCTATTCATATTCCATATGCAGGTAAGCCGCTGCAAAGCCGTCAGATATACTACTGGAAGGTAAAAGTATGGACCAGCAAAGGAGAAAGTGCC
>Ga0102590_1002367_pt1 | contig 22542 bp, 20 predicted proteins | sample AraplaMF_Col_mMF_FD_76859 | JGI IMG/M metagenome (GOLD analysis project Ga0102590, IMG submission 76859) | Arabidopsis root microbial communities from the University of North Carolina, USA - plate scrape MF_Col_mMF | ecosystem: Host-associated > Plants > Roots > Endosphere | place: USA... | reverse complement strand
CTCAGCAACGCCAGGCACGCCTCCGCGAGCGCCCGCGGATTGCGCGGCGGGACCACGAGTCCCGTGCCGCCGATGACCTCCACCACCGCGCCCACGTCCGTGGAGACCGTCACACGGCCGCAGAACATGGCCTCCACCAGGCTGATCGGGAACCCTTCGACCACGCTCGACAGGACGACGACCGCGCCGGCCGCGTACGCCGCCGCCAGGTCGGGCACCTCCGGCCCGCCGATCTCCTCGAAGGACACCGGGTTGTCGCCGACGGCGTGCACACCTTCGGCCTCGTCCGGGAAGAGCTGTGCGGCCAGCGCGTTGCAGTGCCCCAGATAGGCCGTGCCGTCGGCGTCGGCGGCGGTGCCCACGATCCGCAGGCGCGCCTTCGGCTCCTCCCGGTGGATCTCCGCGAAGGCGTGCAGCAGGGAGATCAGGTCCTTGGCGGGTTCGACACGGCCGACCCAGACGAGGGTGTGCGGGTCCGCGCCGTCGGCCGACTCGCCCACCTCCGTGAAGCGGGACGCCTCCATGCCGGGATAGACCGTGCGCAGCCTCTCCCGGTCGGCGCCGCACCGTTCCTGCCAGCGGCGGGCATGGGTGTTGCCGGGGGTGATGCAGGCCGCCCTGCGGTAGACCTCGGCGGCCAGCCGCCGGTGGAGGGAGGCGAGCAGCGCGCGTACCGGGGACGCCTCCTCCTGCGTCCCCAGGTAGTGCGCTCGCAGCTGGACGCCGTACTCGGTGACCAGGAGCGGAACTCCGGTGAAGTGTCCGGCGAGCAGCCCGGTGAGGGCCGCGGCACCGCCCGTGGTGGCATGGCAGAGGTCGACGGCGCCGAGGCCGTCGTCCTCGTACCAGCGGAGCGAGAGGGGGCGCAGGGCGCGTTCGACCTGGGCGGCGACTTCGAGCAGTTCGGGAACGCGCGCCGCGCGCGCCGTACGCAGGGCGCGGGGCGCGCGGCAGGCGTGTTCGAGGGCGCGCAGGGCGGTCTCGGAGCGCAGGGCACCGGTCAGTCCGCCCTCGTCGCGGGCGAGTTCGGCAAGTGTGTACAGCGCTGCGCCGAAACGGTCCGCCTCGGGGCCGGCGCCCTCGGAGTCCTGCTGCGTCGGGCCCGGCTCCGGCGCGGCGCAGAGCACGGCGGCCAGATCCGCGTACGCCTCGGTGAACCGCCGCCGGGCACGACGCCCGTGCACCGCCCCGTCGTCCTGCGGTCTCCACAGGGGCGCCGTCCGCACCCTGCCGACCTGTGGCGGCAGCGGGATCCGGCCCTCGGCCTCCTGCCGTTCCGTGCGGCTGAGCGCGTAGACGTCGAACTCATGCTGCCCGAGTCCGTGCACCAGCCGATCGCACCAGAGCCCGGCGTCACCATTCACATACGGATAGCCACCCTCCGTAAGCAGTCCGATGCGCACGTGTGCACCCCCGATCTCCCGTATGGGAACCGCCGTTGGCCCCGGCGGCTCGCAGCGGGACGAACGTATGCGGACAAGGCGGTGGCGCGATGGACGGTTGTCCATCGCGCCACCAAAAGGGGTGAACGGTCGTAACTTTCCCGGACGGAGCGCGTTCGGTCGCGCTATGAGTTCAAATGATCACGCTCCGTCCCGATGCCGGGCCTGCCCGGCCGGGCGTCACGCCGCGGTCAGCTCCTTGCGCGCGCTGCGCCGCCGGGCGGCCACCACGGGGTCGAGGGCCGGCACGGCGGCCAGGAGCTGTCGGGTGTACGGGTCCTGGGGCGCCCCGTACACCTCGTCGGCCGGCCCGTACTCGACGATCCGTCCGCCGCGCATCACGGCGACCCGGTCGCTGACCTGGCGAACGACCGCGAGGTCGTGCGCCACGAAGACGAGCGCTAGCCCGAGTTCGCGCTGCAGCTCGCCCAGCAGGGCGACCACCTGGGCCTGGGTGGTGACGTCGAGGGCGGAGACCGGTTCGTCGCACACGATGACGCGCGGATCGGCGGCGAGGGCCCGCGCGATACCGACGCGCTGGCGCTGCCCACCGCTGAACTCGTGCGGATAGCGGTCGTAGTGCTCCGCATCGAGCCCGACGCGTGCGAGGAGTTCGCCCACGCGGTGCCGGATGTGCCGCTCGTCGCGCTCCCCGCGTGCCCGCAACGGGTCGGCGATCGACTCGCCCACGCTGCGCCGGGGGTTGAGGGAGGAGACGGGGTCCTGGAAGACCATCTGAACGGCCGGGCCCACCCCCGACCGCACGCCTCCCTCGTAGCGGACCTCTCCGGCCGTGGGCTCGAGCAGCCCGACCAGCATGCGCCCGAGCGTGGTCTTCCCGCTGCCGCTCTCGCCCACGACTCCGAGGGTCTCCCCCCGCCGGACCGTCAGCGACACATCGTCCACGGCGGCGAACCTGCCCCTGCCGCGGCCGAATTCGCGCCGCAGCCCCACCGCCTCGATCACGACCTCCTCCGAGGGGGCGGCCGGGGAGACCCGGGAGACGTCCACGCGCGGGACCGCGCTCAGCAGATCCCGGGTGTACTCCTCGCGGGGCGCCCCGAGCACGGTGGCGACCGAGCCGTGCTCGACGGCCTTCCCGTGCCGCATGACGAGCACCTCGTCGACGCTCTCGGCGGCGACACCCACGTCGTGCGTGACCAGCAGCAGCCCCATCCCGGTCTCCTGCCGCAGGGTGTGCAGCAGGTCGAGGATCTGGGCCTGGACGGTCACGTCCAGCGCGGTGGTCGGTTCGTCGGCGATCAGCAGATCGGGTTCGCAGGCCAGTGCCATGGCGATCAGGGCGCGCTGGCGCATGCCCCCGCTGAACTCGTGCGGGCGCGAGCGGGACCGCCGGACGGCGTCCGGGATCCCCACCCTGTCCAGCACCTCGACGGCACGCGCGCGTGCGGCACGCCGGGAGGCGCGCGTGTGCACCCGGTACACCTCGGCGATCTGGTCGCCGATCGCGTAGTAGGGGTCCAGGGACGACAGCGGGTCCTGGAAGACCATCGCGGCCTTTGCGCCGCGCAGCCGGCGCAGTTCCTCGTCGGACGCCCGTCCCACGTCGGTCCCGGCGACCAGCACCGAACCGCCGAGGCGGGCGCCCGTGTCGCGGTGCAGCCCCAGCAGGGCGGACGCGACGGTGGATTTGCCCGAGCCGGACTCGCCGACCAGGCCGAGGGCGCCTCCCACGGCCAGTTCGAAGGAGAGTCCGTCGACGGCACGCAGCCCGCCGAACTCGACGGTGAGGTCCGTGACTTGCACCAGCGGAGCCGTCACAGGGGAGTCGCTCATGCCAGTACCACCCGTCGGTCGGCCACCGCGTACAGCAGGTCCGCGACGGCGTTGGCGATGACCACGAAGAAGCCGATGACCAGGACCATGCCGACGACCACCGGCAGGTCGACGACCGCCACCGCGTGCACCAGTTCCTGACCGATGCCGGGGAGTCCGAACAGCGTCTCGGTGAGCACGGCGCCGCCGACGGCCGATCCGAAGTTGTTCGCGTTCAGTGCGATGACCGGGGCGAGCGCGCCGCGCAGTGCGTGCCGCCCGATGACCGAGCGCTCGCCGACGCCGTAGGCCCGGAAGGTCCGTATGTGGTCCTCGGCCAGGGTCTCCAGCATCGACGCCCTGGTCAGGCGGGCGAACGTGGCGGCCTCGATCAGGGCGAGCGAGAGCCAGGGCAGCAGCAGGTTCCACGCCCACTGTTCGGGGTCGTCGGTGAAGGCGACGTACTGCGGGAAGGGCAGCAGGTGCAGTTCGCCGCAGACCACGATCATCAGGACCAGTCCGATGACGAACACGGGTGTCGCCGTGCCCGCCAGGGTGATGCCGGTCAGCACGCGCTCGCTCAGCCGGCCGCGCCGCCATGCGGAGAGCATGCCGGTCCCGACGCCCAGGACGAGCCACAGGACCATCGCACCGAGCACAAGGGACAGGCTGACCGGGAGCTTGGCCAGGATCAGCTCGGTGACCTGCTGGTCGCTCTGGTACGACAGACCGAGGCACGGCGCGGAGCAGTGCTGCACGGCCGTGCCCGTCGAGTAGTCCCGGCCGACGAGGATGCCTTCCAGGAAGTGCCAGTAGCGCAGGTACAGGGGGTCGTCGAGCCTGAGCTGCTGGGCCACCTGGTGCACCTGCTCCGGCGAGCAGCGCGGGCCGCAGGTGATCTGCGCGACGTTGCCGGGAGTGGCGTAGAAGACGACGTAGATGATCACCGAGATGGCGAACAGGGTGATCACTGCCCCGACACCGCGGCGCAGCACGAAACCGCCGAAGCCGCTCATGCGTCCGCTCCCTTCCCGGAGCCGGTGCCGGCCCCTCGCCTGCGGCCCGCGCCGACGCGCAGCCGGGAGGCCGCGCGCGGGTCGAGCGCGGTGCGCACCCCGTCGCCGAGGACGGTGAGCGCGAGGACGGTCACGAACAGCGCGCCGGCGGGGAACAGCAGGTACTGGGGGGCCGCCTGATACCAGACGTCGGCGGCGGTCAGCATCTGCCCCCAGGACGGAGTCGGCGGTTTCACGCCCACGCCGAGGAAGGACAGGGCGGCTTCGACCGAGATGTTGATCGGGACGAGCAGGGCCGCGTACGTGATGACGGGCGCGGCGAGGCCTGGCAGGAGTTCGCGGCGTGCGATACGCCATGTCCCCCAGCCGCTGAGCCGGGCCGCGGAGACGTAGTCGAGCCCCTTGAGCGTGAGCGTCTGCGCGCGCACGATCTTGGCGATGTTGCCCCAGGCGATCAGTCCGATGACAAGGGTGACCAGGACGGGCCGCGGGAAGCTCGACGGCACGATGGCGAGCAGCGCCAGGGACATGATCATGAGAGGCATGGCGACGATGATGTCGGTGACACGGCTCAGGAACTGGTCGACCCATCGGCTGCCGAGCGCCGAAGCGACTCCGATCGTGATCCCGATGACGACCTGCACCACGGTCGCCGCGAGGGCGACGCCCAGTGACACCCGGGCCCCGTACACCAGACGCGCGAACAGGTCGCGACCGGTCTGGGGTTCGACGCCGAGCCAGTGGTGGGCGCTCATGCCGCCGAACGATCCCACGGGCACTCCGCCCCGGGCCGAGTCGATGAGCGAGGGGTGGTACGTGGTCGGGTCCTGGCCCTCGAGCGCGGTGAGCAGGGGCGCGAAGAGCGCGACCAGGACCAGCAGCGCGACGACGACCGCCGCGACAAGGGCGGCGCGCTGCGCCCGCAGCCGCCGCCAGAACGAACGAGCCCCCGAGGCCCCCGGGACGGGCGTGTCCGTCCCGGGGGCCTGAGTGGCGACAAGTGCCTCACTCACGACGTCACTTCACCGCGACCTGCGAGATGTCCAGCACACCGGTCCAGTCGCTGATCACGATGTTCTTGACGTCCTTGCCGTACAGGCGCTTGTAGACCGGGTGGAACAGCGGCACGGTCAGGGCCTGCTCACCGATCTTCCGGTCCAGTGCGCCCCAGCGCTCGGCCGCCGCGTCGAGGTCGGTCAGCTTGTTGATCGCGTCGATCTCGGTGTTGACGGACGGGTCGTTCAGCAGACCGTTGTTGAAGTTCGAGCCGTCCTTGACGATCTGCCGGCCGTCGAAGATCGGAGCGAGGAACGGACCGCCGGACGGCCAGTCGGCGCCCCAGTGGGCCAGGAAGAAGCCCGGCTCGGTCTTCACGTTGTGGATCTTGTCCCTATAGTCGTTGTCCTCCAGGCCCTGGAGCTTGACCCTGATGCCGGCCTTCTTGAGCGCGTCCTGGATCGCGGTGGCGATCTCCGGACTCGTCTCGAAGTCCTTGCTGTTGGAGTGGGTCAGGGTGACGGTGAGCCCGTTCGGGTGACCGGCCTCCTTCAGCAGCTCCTTGGCCTTGGCCGCGTCGCCCGTTCGGCCCGCCGGGAAGAGGTCGTACGGCGTGTAGCCGAAGGACTTCTGGTCGGGCAGGAAGGTGGTCGCGGGCTCCGCCAGCGCGGATCCGCCCGCCGCGTTGACGACCGACGACCGGTCGATGGCGTACGAGACCGCCTGTCGCACCTTGGCGTTGTCGAACGGCTTGACCTTCGGATTGAACGCGATGTAGTTCGTGTAGCCGAAGTGACCGGTGCCGACGCGCGACGCCAGCTCCTTGTCACCGGTCACCTTGGCGAGCTCGGCCGGGCCGAGGTTGGTGTCCGTGGTGACCGCGGCTGCGTCCGCGCCCTGGGATGCCGACAGCCGCTGGTTGATCACGGAGGAGTCGAGCCCGGAGCGCACGTCGATCTTGTCCGGGTAGGCCTTGCGCTGGTCGTCCTCCGACCAGTGCGTGTTGCGCTCCAGGACGAGCCGCTCACCGTCGTTCTGGTTCTCGACGACCTTGTACGGGCCGGACGAGACCGGGTGCTCCTCGTACTTGGTGCCGGTGTCCTTGGCCTTCGGCACGGGCGTGAACTGCGTCTGGGTGGCCAGGTAGGGGAACTCGCCCTCGGGCTTGTTCAGATGGAAGACGATGGTCCGTTCGTCCGGCGTCCCGATCGCCGCAAGACCCTTCTTGTCCTTGTACGGGCCCTGGTAGTCGGCGGCACCGGACAGCCAGTCGCGCAGGTAGGGGGCACCGCCGGAGAGTTCCGGCGCGAAGGAGCGCTCGATGCCGTACTTGATGTCGGCCGAGGTGATCGGGGTGCCGTCCTCGTACTTCAGGCCCTTCTTGAGGGTGTACGTCCACACGGTCGCGTTCTCGCTCGGGCGCCCGGTGTCCGTCGCGAGGTCCGGGACGACCTTGGCGCCGGCGGCGCCGTTCTCGCGGTTGCGTGTGGTGAGGGTGCGGAAGACCAGGGAGGGGACGTTGCCGCCGCCGGAGGTGTACAGGCGGGCCGGGTCGAAGTCCTCCTGCGGGACGGAGTTCAGGACGGTCAGCGTGCCGCCCTTGTGGGGCGTGGAGTCGCCACCGGCGCCCTTGGCATCGTTGCCCTTCGGCCCGCAGGCGGCGGCGCCCGCTGCCACGACCAGGCCGACGGATGCCGCTGCCAGGCGGCGCGCTATGACGGACGATTGACGCATCGGAATGACGACCTCTCGAGGGCGCGTCTCGAATGACGAGACAGATGAACGAAGGGTGAGACGGATGGAAGCAGACGTCTGCCCGGGCGCCGGGTCGTGGGAATCCGCGAACCGATCAGCGATGCGGAGGGGTCACGGAGAAGGTGCGGATCGCGACGCGAACGCCAGGGGCGGGCGTCAGCGACAGAGGATGTCGGCCACGCAGAGCGGGGTCACGCCGATGAGCGCCAGCTCGATGGCGGCGCGGCTCAAGGCGTGACGGGGCGGCATGCCTAGAAATATGAACGAACTCTCTGGGCATGTCAATGTGACGAAAGCGTCACCCGTCAACTCCGGGGGTACGGCCAGGGGTTGGGCAGACAGTGGATCCCGTCGTGGTCGAGGAACTTCGTCTGCTGCTGCATGACCGGTGCCAACTCGCCGTCCTTGTCACAGGTGACATGGCCGTAGCCGAGCCGGTGGCCGACCTCGTGGTTGATCAGCATCTGGCGGTACGAGTGAATCGCGTCACCGTAGGTCGTCGATCCCTGGGCCCACCGATAGGCGTTGATCATCACGCGGTCTGTGGCGGCCGAGTCGCACGAGACGTTGTCCTCCGTGGTGTCCAGGCCCGATTTGGCGCACCAGACGGCGGTGGTGCCGGGGCTGGCGAGCGTGATCACGAAGTCGGGTTTGCCTGAGTAGACGCGCTCGAAGGTCCGGGCACCGCTGTGGGCCCAGCTGCGGCCGTCGTTGAGGGTCTTCTGGACGGCCTGCGCGAACAGTTCCCCGTCGAGGCCGAGCCCCTTCTCCACGTCCACGCGATAGGTGTACTTCCGGCCCGTGCCCGGCGCCTTGGCGAAACCGGGGACGGCGGCGAACTTCCCCGAGCCCTTCAGCGTGGCGCTGAGCGGGTACCTCCTGCCCATGGCCTGCTCGTACGTCAGCGGTGCCGCCGGCGCGGTGGAGGGGGTCGGACGGCCGTCGCCGCGGGTGGCGGAGCCGTGGATGTCGCGGGCCCGGTCGGTGCTGACCGCGGACCGTGCGGCGGTGTCGTCCTGCCCGTCGGTGACCTGGCCGGCGACGACGACCGCGAGCACCGTGGTGACGGCGGCGGCCGCGACCCCGGCGAGCGTGCGTCCCCTGGCGTTCCCTGTGCGCGGCGCCTCCTCGGCCGCGGGCCCCGGGGTGTCGCCGCTCTCGGCGTCCTTCCCGATGGCACCGGCGTCGGTGAGGGCAACGGTGGCGCCCGTGCGGCGGGGCGTGAAGACGTCGTCGTCCTCGTCGAAGGCGTCGAGGTAGTCCTGACGGGGGCCGTCCGTCCGCGACCGCTGTGCGGGGATACGGGGCCCGCGACGGCCGGCGGGCGGGGCCTGCGGCATCCCCGTGGAGACCGCCCCGGACCTGAACTCGCCCCAGCCGCCGCCTGATTCACGCTGCTGAGGGTGGCCGCCGCGGACCTGGGGAACACCGTGGGCGGGGGTGCCGTCGGCCGGACGCGGCACCCCGTGGGCCGCAGTCGCCTCGGCCGGACGCGGCGCTCGCTGCGCCGGAGCCCCGCCGGGGAATCGGGGCACTCCGCGTGCCGGCGTGCCGTCCGGCAACCGCGGGACGCCTCGCGCCGGCGTTCCGTCCCCGAACCGCGGGACACCCCGGGCCGGCGTGCCGTCGGCCTCGCGCGACGCCTCCTGCGCGCGGCGGTCCGGGACGTCCGTCGCCGGTATGCCGGGCACCGTGCCCGTGTTCGTCCGGGTCCTGTCGCCCCGCCCCTTGCGGCTGTGCCGTCCCACGCCGCGCCTCAGCTCCCCGCGCCGGCTGTGCCGGACTCGTCGTTCTTCCTGGAACCGCCCTTGTCGGGCACGACACCGTCACCGGCTCCGCGGTCGTCGTGCCTGCCCCCGGGCCCGTCCGCCGTCCCGGGCAGCTCGCCGGTGTCCGCGAGCAGCTCGCGAAACGCCGCGGAGACCACCTCGGGGTACTCCATCATCGCCACGTGCCCCGCCTCCGGCAGGGTCAGCAGCCGGGAATCGCGGAAGGCGCGCGACGCCCGCTGGGCCATGCGGAACGAGACCAGCTGGTCCCGGCCGCCGTACACCAGCAGCGTAGGGGACAGGACGCGCTCCGCCTGACGCCACAGGCCGTGCTGCCCGCCCAGCGTGTACGCGTTCACGATCCCACGCGCCGAGCGCGCCATCGCGTCCCAGAAGTACGGCAGCCGCAGCCGCCGCTCCATCTCCTCGACGGCGTTGCGGAAGCCCTCCGGCGTGACGCGGCCGGGGTCGCCGTAGCACAGCGCCATGACCCCGCGGACCCGCTGCTCGGCCGTCCAGCCCTGGGTGTAGCGGGTGAACAGGGCGCCGACACCCGGGAGCGCGAGCAGTCCCGTCGGGACGGCACCGCGCTGAATGAAGATCTCCGGGAGTGCGGGCGACACGAGGGTGAGCGTACGCACCAGATCGGGGCGTACGGCAGCCACCCGTGTGGCCACGGCACCGCCCATGGAGTTGCCGAACAGGTGCACGGGACCGCGCCCCGACGCGTCGACATAGCGGATGACCGCTCGCGCGTGCCCGGTGACCGAGTAGTCGCCGTCGTCCGGCGGCGGCGAGTCGCCGAAGCCCGGCAGGTCCAGGGCCTCGCCGTCGACGAGCCCGTCGACCTCCGCCATCAGGGCCGACCAGTTCTGGGAGGAACCGCCGAGCCCGTGGATGTAGAGCGCGGGTGCCAGCCCCTCGCGCTCCGGTGGTCTCGACCGGACGGTCAGTGTGATGCCCGGGAGTCCGACCGACCGGAGCCGCTCCCCCTCCTCGACCCTGACGGGCGCGACCTTCGGGAGCACATTGGCGGCCGCGACGGACGGGAGCTCGGTCGAAGACATGCGGCAATGTTACGAGACGATCACGCAGTGATTCGTGTGTTCGCCGTCACAGCGGGCGAGGTCGGCCCCGCAGGAGGGATCACCAAACGGCCTTTCACCACACATAGCGTCCCGATCGGGTGTCTCCTAGGCTCATAGCAGGGCACCCGCATGTGGATCCCCCTCTTTCGGGGAGACTCCAGGAGTTCTAGGAAGGGAGCCCACCATGGCCGTAGACCCCACTGATCCCGAGACGTTCGAGGAGGACGAGGCCGAAGCCGCCGAACTCGACGTGGAGGCCCCGGAGAACGACGCCGCCGAACAGCACAAGGAACTCGACCCGGAGGGCGACGAGCCTCTGACCGAGGAGGAGATCCTGCGCGCCAACGAAGCGGACCTGGTGGAGCAGAAACGCGTCGTGCGGATCGACGAGGACGACTACCGCTGAGCGGTGAGCGGTCATGGGGCACAGGATCGGTGCGGTACGAGGGCGATCGCCGCGGGCGGTACGACCGTCCCCGCACATGATCGCGTCGGCCGACGACGGCGCCGGGAGAGACGCTCGGCCGGGACGGGACGGTCCGCCAGGACCGGCGCACGGCCGGTGGGCGGGACACGGGAGCACGCGCCCGTGACCGGCGGCGAGCGGCCTTTCGCCCGACCTGTCCCGTTGAGGGGGCTCCGCGCGGCTTTCGCCACCGTCCGGTCCGTGAAATTCTGCGTTCGCACCGCGCACAGCACGGTTACCGAAAAGTACGATGGCGGCGCGGCGCACACCGCAAGTGGACGATTTTGGGAGGCGGCGTGACAGCCATCGAGCAGACAGAGGCAGCACGCCCGCGAGGCACGCGCCTGCCGCGCCGTGCCCGACGGAACCAGCTGCTGGGCGCCGCCCAGGAAGTCTTCGTGGCCCAGGGCTACCACTCGGCCGCGATGGACGACATCGCCGAGCGTGCCGGTGTCAGCAAGCCGGTGCTCTACCAGCACTTCCCCGGCAAGCTCGACCTCTATCTGGCCCTGCTGGACCAGCACTGCGAGGCCCTGCTGGAAGCCGTGCGGAACGCGCTCGCGTCGACGACGGACAACAAGCAGCGCGTGCGCGCCACGATGGACGCGTACTTCGCCTACGTCGAGGACGACGGCGGCGCCTTCCGGCTGGTCTTCGAGTCGGACCTGACGAACGAGCCCGCGGTACGCGAGCGCGTCGACAAGGTCACGTTCGAGTGCGCCGAGGCGATCTGCGACGTCATCGCCGAGGACACGGGTCTGTCCCGGGCCGAATCGATGCTGCTGGCCTCGGGCCTCGGCGGCCTCGCCCAGGTGGTGGCGCGCTCCTGGCTGCACAGCGACCGCAGCGTGCCGCGCGACCAGGCGGTCCAGTTGCTGACCTCGCTGGCCTGGCGGGGCATCGCCGGATTCCCGCTGCACGGCAGCGAACAACACCACTGAGTCGTTCTCGCAAGGATGTACTGCGGTTTTGTTCCCGCAGGCTGTTCGCTCATGGCGTGCCGGAGCGGAGCGTGCACGTCCCCTCACCGGGCTAATGTGTGCTGGTACGGCGCGGACGGCCGCGCACATCACTGACCGTCGGAGGGACAAAGCCGTGGAGGTCAAGATCGGCGTGCAGCACGCGCCCCGCGAGATCGTTCTGGAGAGCGGTCAGACTGCCGAGGAGGTCGAGCGCCTCGTGGCCGAGGCACTGGGAGGCAAGTCGCCGCTGCTCAGCCTCGTGGACGAGCACGGCCGCAAGCTCCTCGTCCCGGCCGACCGCCTCGCGTACGTGGAGATCGGCGAGCAGGCCCCGCGCAAGGTGGGCTTCGGCACGCTGTAGTTCCGAACGGAGCAGGGGCCTGCCGGCGAGTGCCGGCGGGCCCCTTTTCGTTGCGCCCCTGCGGCCGTCCAGGCGGAACACGTACACGGACGGAGCACATCCCCCGCACAGAGGAGGATTGTGTTCCGCACGCCGCGGGTAGTACCGGCTACGACCGATTTGCCCAGGCAGCAGCCGTGCGGGAGGGAACCTCGTCATGTTCTTGGAAGCGCTCGGCTCCGCCGTCCTCGGGCTCGCCCTGGCATGGTTCGCGACGCACCGGCTGCCCCACCGGCTGCCGCCGCGTCTGCTCGTGGTGCCGACGGGCGTCGCGGGGGCCCTCTTCGGAGCGTTCGTCACCCACAGCGCGGTCGGCGCGGGGAGCCTGCTCGTGATCCTTGTCGGAGCACTGGTCGTCTCCGCGGCCTCACTGTCGCTGTTGCTGCGTCCCGCGGAAAGATTCCGCCGCCGGTCGGCGACGGCCTGAGGCCGCGCGCCGGACCCGGCGGCACCCGGATTTCCCCCGACAGGACACCCCCGGCACCCCTGAGGCGGTGGCCGCGCCCGCCGGCCGCCTCGGGGCAGGGCCCCGGGCCGGCGGCCGCTGTGACCCGTGGACGGGCGCGGCGGTGATCAGGCGGCCAGCCCCAGGGCCGCCATCCGCTTGGTGTGCGCCTCGGTGATCCGGGAGAACATCCGGCCCACCTCGGCGAGGTCGAAGCCGTCCGCTACGCCGCCCACGAGCATCGTCGACAGCGCGTCCCGCTCCGCGACGACCCGCTGCGACTGCGACAGGGCCTCGCCCATCAGCCGCCGCGCCCACAGCGCGAGCCGCCCGCCCACACGCGGCTCGGCGTCGATCGCGGCACGGACCTTCTCGACGGCGAAGCCGGCGTGCCCGGTGTCGTCCAGCACGGCCAGGACCAGCTCACGCGTATCGGAGTCGAGGCGGGCCGCGACCTCCCGGTAGAAGTCGCTGGCGATCGAGTCGCCGACGTACGCCTTGACGAGCCCTTCGAGCCAGTCCGAGGGCGCCGTCTGCTTGTGGAAGCTGTCGTACGCCGCGACGAACGGCTCCATCGCCTCGGTGGGCTCCGAGCCGATCTCCGTGAGCCGGCCTCTGATCCGCTCGAAGTGGTGGAACTCGGCGGACGCCATCTTCGCCAGTTCCGCCTTGTCCGTCAGCGTGGGAGCCAGTTTGGCGTCCTCCGCGAGCCGTTCGAACGCCGCCAGCTCGCCGTACGCGAGCGCCCCGAGCAGGTCCACGACCGCGGCACGGTACTGGGGGTCTACGGAGGCCGTGTCCCAGTCCCGGGCGGCGACCGAGGTGGGTTCGGCGGAAGCGTCGGAGGCGTTGTCAGACGTCGTCATGAAGCGCACAATAGCCCGCTCGCCGCCCTGTGGAAGTCCCTGGTCAATCACTGTGACGACGGCTACGTGACCGAATCGGCCATCACGTGTGCGCGATTCCGGGGTATGGTGGTAATGCGCCTGCCGAGTATTCGACGGGCTGCATGTATGAGGATGCCCGGTCGGTGGCCCGATCGGCTCCGACCTGACAGCTCTCATGGTCCGTACGGCACTGTGCGTACGGCATCCGGAGAGACCCTCAGCGGTTCGAGCGCTGGAGCGTCGGCGTGGTCCCGTGCCACAGGCCCGTCCCCCGAGCAGGCCGACGTAATCCGCACGGTCACGACCCCCCGCGCTCGCCTCGCACCGCGCTCACAGAAGAGGCAGCACCCTGACTACCACTTTCCGCGAACTCGGAATCCTTCCCGAGACGGCCGAGGCCCTGGAGGCCGTCGGCATCGTCAACCCCTTCCCCATCCAGGAGATGACACTCCCCGTGGCCCTCTCGGGCACGGACGTCATCGGCCAGGCCAAGACCGGCACCGGCAAGACGCTCGGTTTCGGACTCCCGCTCCTCGAGCGCGTCACCGTCCCCGCGGACGTCGAGGCGGGCCGCGCCAAGCCCGAGGCGCTCACCGACGCCCCCCAGGCGCTCGTCGTCGTCCCCACCCGTGAGCTGTGCACCCAGGTCACCAACGACCTGCTCACCGCGGGCAAGGTGCGCAACGTCCGGGTCACCGCGATCTACGGCGGCCGGGCCTACGAGCCCCAGGTGGAGGCCCTGAAGAAGGGCGTCGACGTCGTCGTCGGCACCCCGGGCCGTCTGCTGGACCTCGCGGGCCAGAAGAAGCTGAACCTCAAGCACGTGAAGTGCCTGGTGCTCGACGAGGCCGACGAGATGCTCGACCTGGGCTTCCTGCCCGACGTCGAGAAGATCATCGGCATGCTGCCGGCGAAGCGCCAGACGATGCTCTTCTCGGCGACCATGCCGGGAGCGGTCATCGGCCTCGCCCGCCGCTACATGTCGCAGCCGACGCACATCCGGGCCACGGCGCCGGACGACGAGGGCGCCACCGTCGCGAACATCGCGCAGCACGTCTTCCGCGCGCACTCGATGGACAAGCCGGAGGTGGTCTCGCGCATACTGCAGGCCGAGGGCCGCGCGCTGGCGATGATCTTCTGCCGGACGAAGCGGACGGCGGCCGACATCGCGGAACAGCTCCAGCGACGGGGCTTCGCGGCCGGCGCGGTCCACGGCGACCTCGGCCAGGGCGCGCGCGAGCAGGCCCTGCGTGCCTTCCGGAACGGCAAGGTGGACGTGCTCGTCTGTACCGATGTCGCCGCGCGCGGCATCGACGTCGAGGGCGTCACCCACGTCATCAACTACCAGTCCCCCGAGGACGAGAAGACGTATCTGCACCGCATCGGCCGTACGGGCCGCGCCGGCGCCTCGGGTACGGCGATCACGCTCGTCGACTGGGACGACATCCCGCGCTGGCAGCTGATCAACAAGGCGCTGGAGCTGGACTTCAACGACCCGGTGGAGACGTACTCCACCTCCCCGCACCTCTTCGACGTACTCGGGATCCCCGAGGGCACGAAGGGAGTCCTGCCGCGTTCCGAGCGCACCCGTGCCGGGCTCGCGGCGGAGGAGCTGGAGGACCTCGGCGAGACGGGCGGCCGGGGGCCGCGCGGCCGCCGTTCCCCGGCCCCGTCCACGCAGAGCGAGCGTCCGGCGCGTACGCCGCGGAACCGCCGCCGCACCCGGAACGGGGCGCCCGTCGAGGCGCCGGCCGCCCCGGACGCGGCGGGAACCCCGCAGCCGGCCGAGGAGCCGGAGGCGCGCACGCCGCGCCGCCGTCGCCGTATGCGCGGCGGGGTGCCGGCGGAATCGGCCGCCGTGGTGACGGAGACGACGGAGCCGACCGTGTCCGAGGCGGCGGAGACCGCCGTCGACACGGCCGAGCCCGTGAAGCCGCGCCGCCGCCGGACCCGCAAGGCCGCCGAGACGGCACCGGCTGCGGCCGAGGCCGCCGTGGACGCGGTGGAGGCGGCTCCCGCCGCCGAGGCCGCCGTCGCCACGGCGGAGGCCGCGCCGCGCAGGCGCACCCGCAAGGCAGCGACCACGGAGGTCGCCGCCGAAACGGCCGTCGACACCGCCGAGGCCACCGAGGCCAAGCCCCGCCGGCGCACCCGCAAGACGGCGGCGGCGGAGCCCGCGATCCCGGCGCAGTCCGTCGAGGAGCCCGAGGTGAAGCCCCGCCGCCGCACGCGCAAGGCTGCGGCCGCCGAGGCGGAGATCCCGGCCCAGCCGGACGAGGCCCCCGCGAAGCCCCGGCGGCGGACGCGCAAGGCCGCCGAGCCCGCCGAGGGCTGATGCGACACCCGCTCGACGGCCCGTCACCCCACCCGGTGGTGACGGGCCGTCGGCGTTCCCGCTCCGCGTCCGTACACCGTGATGTCACCCGGCTCCGGCCGCGCCCGGCATCCGCCGCCCGGTAACCTCGCCCCATGAGCCGACCCCCCGCCTTCGTACCGCCCCCCGGCGTCCGGTCCCGTCGACTCACAACGGAACGCGGGGAGTTCGCCGTCCTGGAGGCGGACGTGATGGCGTCACAGGTCAAGGGGACCGTCCTCCTGCTGCCCGGATACACCGGAAGCAAGGAGGACTTCATCGTTCTGCAGCCGCTCCTCGCGGCGGCCGGGTACCGGACCGTCGCCGTCGACGGGCGCGGCCAGTACGAGTCCCCCGGTCCCCGGGACGACGAAGCCCCTTACGCGCAGACCGAGCTGGCGCGGGACGTGCTCGCGCAGGCGCACACGGTCGGCGCGCCCGTGCATCTTCTCGGCCATTCCCTCGGCGGTCAGATCGCCCGCGCCGCCGTCCTGCTGGACGCGTCCCCGTTCGTCTCGCTCACCCTGATGGCCTCCGGGCCGGCGCAGATCTCCGTCCCGCAGCAGCAGCGCGTGAAGCTGTTGCGCGACGCACTCGCCGTGATGGACATGGCCGAGGTCTGGGAGGCCATCCAGGCCATGGAGCCTCCGGAGGACGTCGACGCCGGGGACATCGACGAAGGGCTCGCCGACGGGGAGGACCTGCGCCGGCGCTGGCTCCGCAACAGCCCCGCCCAGCTCCTCGCCACCGGCCGGCAGTTGTGCGTGGAGCCGGACCGTGTGGCGGAGCTGGTCGCCGTGGGTCTGCCGGTGCACGTGCTGTCCGGCGACCGCGACGACACCTGGCCCGTACCGCTCCTGGACGAGATGGCGACCCGGCTGGGTGCCGAGCGCACCGTCGTGGCGCACGCGGAGCACTCCCCCAACACGGAGCAGCCCGGGCACACGGCCCGCGCACTCACCGCCTTCTGGGACCGGTTCGCGCAGCCGGTCTAGTACTGGCCCTGCAGGTGGTCCCAGAAGCCGTCCCGCAGGGCGCGCCGCAGGTCCGACTGGCCGCGCAGCGAGTACTGCAGCAGACCCTCCGCCTCCACCAGCAGGTCCTGGTCGACGGAGCCGGGCAGATACGGATGGCCGGGCAGCAGGTCCGCCAGTGTCTCCCGGCCGCGCGCCACCAGCCACTTCGCCGCGATCTGCGCGCCCACGAAGCGGACGTCCTCACGCGTGGGCCTGGCGGCCGACGCGGCCTCGTACGTCGCGGCCGTCCGCCGGGTGACATACGGCTTGAAGAAGTCGAGTTCGAGGGTGCGCTGGCTGTCCACCTCCCACAGCAGCGGCTCCGCCTGGTTGCGGCCCTCGGGTGCCTCGATGCCCCACAGGTGCACCCGCGCCCCGTACCCCTGTGCCGCCTCGACCGCCGACACCAGGTCCTCGTCGCCGCCGATGAGCGCCGCGTCGCTGATGGCGCGGTGCCGGGCGAGTGACTCGAGGTCGGACCTGATGAGGGAGTCGACGCCCTTCTGCTGGTTGTTGGCGTTGAGGTTGCCGAGCCGCACCTTCACATCGGGCAGCTCGGCGATGGACTGCTGCTCTGCGGTGTGGATACGGCGCCTCGCGCCGTCGTACCAGTACACGCGCAGCAGCCGGCTGTCCGCGAAGATCGTGCGTGCCTTGTCGATGAGCGCCTCGATCAGCCCCTCGGCGTCCAGGTCGAAGGCCCGGCGGTCCTCGGTCCCGGCGATGAGGCGTCCGGCGGCCGCGTACAGATAGCCGGCGTCGACGAAGATCGCATGGGTCGAGGGCGTCTTCGCCACCTCGGCGAGCATGCGCTGAAGCAACTCGTTCGTGCGGTCGATACGGGCGCCGAGCGCCGCCAGGTCGTCGTTCATACTGCCCCCATTGTCCCGGCGGTCACGCTGCGAACACAACCGGTCCCCATCAGTGCACCGTGAACACACCGCACCTCGGACCCCATCCGCCTTACCGGTGAGTAATTAGCGACTCGAAAAATTTCCTTAGCGTAGGGAATGTTTGTAACAAGCATCCCGTTGAATCCATACAGGAACGGGGACACCGATGCTCCTCGCTCCGCACGCCAGTAGTTCTCCTCAGGAGGATGACCAGACGAAGGGAGAAGCCTTATGCGCTTCGAAATCATGCGACTCGACGACGTCGACGGAACCCCCGTGGACACCACCGTCGTGGACGCCGCCTCCGTCAAGCAGATCGTTCAGCAGGCCGCAGCCATAGGGCAGCGACTTTGGATCCGCCCGGCCGACTCGTCCGCATCGTAAGACCCGACGCGGGCCCATCTGATGCTTCGGAGCCCCGTACGGCAACCGCCGTACGGGGCTCCGCGCGTCGCGGCACCGCCGGCGGTCAACTGCCCCGGACGACCTGGGTGACCCCGTTGATGATCTGCTGCACGGCGATCGCGGAGAGCATCATGCCCGCAAGCCGGGTCACGAGCACGACACCGCCGTCCTTGATCACCCGGATGATCACCAACGAGTAGCGCATGACCAGCCACAGCACGACGTGGATCGCGAGTATCGCCGTCCACACCGACACCTGGGAGCTCACGCTGTCGGCCTTCTGGACCGCCAGGATCACGGAGACGATCGCGCCGGGTCCGGCGAGCAGCGGCATGCCGAGCGGAACGAGCGCGACGTTGACGTCCTTGGTCTGCTTCGGCTCGTCGGTCTTGCCGGTCAGCAGGTCGAGGGCGATCAGCAGCAGGAGCAGCCCGCCCGCGATCATCAGCGCGGGCACGGAGACGTGCAGGTAGTCGAGGATCTGATGGCCGAGCACGCCGAACACCCCGATGACACCGCCGGCCACACAGACGGCCTGGAAGGCCATCCGCTTCTGCATCTTGGAGGGGCGGCCGGCGGTGAGGGCGAGGAAGATCGGGGTGATCCCCGGGGGATCCATGATCACAAAGAGGGTGAAGAACAGGGACGCGAAGAGGGCGACGTCGAACATGGGGACCTTGAACTCAAGTGCGGGCGGGCGCACGGCGGTCGGCCGCGGCCACAGGGGGAAGTGGGTACTGGGGGACATGGGCGCGCCGGACGGCGCGAGGCAGTGGGGGCGCGGCGGACGCACGGCGCCCGGGAGGGCGGGCGAGGGGACTACGGGCCGACCAGGCTCCGGTTGTGTCCGCCGGCGCCCGGCACCGGGAACGCCCCGGTGGCCCGTCGGGTGATCTCCCCGTACACCTCCGGATCGGTGGTGTACTCCCCGAGCACGCAGGTCTTGCGACTGCCGTGGTAGTCGGACGAGCCCGTGGTCAGCAGGCCCAGCTCACCGGCGAGAGCGCGCAGCCGCACCCTGGTCGCCGGGTCGTGGTCCATGTGGTCGACCTCGATGCCGTCCAGCCCCGCGGCGGCGAGATCCGCGATCACGGAGTCCGGCACGGTCGGCCCGCGCCGGGACGCGGCCGGGTGCGCGAAGACGGCCACCCCGCCCGCCGCCTTGACCAGCCTGATCGCCTCGAACGGATCGGTCGCGTGCTTCTCGACGTAGGCCCGTCCGCCGTCGGCCAGCCACTCGGGCGTGAACGCGTCCGAGACGGTCTCCACCACGCCGAGTTCGACCATCGCGGAGGCGATGTGCGGCCGCCCGACGGAGCCCTCGCCGGCGATGCGCGCCACCTGCTCCCAGCCGATCGGCACCCCCAGCTCCCGCAGCCTGTCGATCATGGCGTGGGCCCGGGGGACCCGGTCGTCCCGCACCAGCTCGCGCTCCGCGAGCAGTTCGGGCTCCTCGGGGTCGAAGAGGTAGGCCAGCATGTGCAGGCTGATGCCGCCCATCCGGCAGGAGAGTTCGGCACCCGTGACGAGGGTCAGCCCCTCGGGCAGCGCGCGGATCGCCTCCGCATGGCCGCGGCTGGTGTCGTGGTCGGTGAGCGCGACGACGTCGAGTCCGGCGGCAGCGGCGCCCAGCACCAACTCGGCCGGGGTGTCCGTACCGTCGGAGGCGGTGGAGTGGGTGTGCAGGTCGATGCGCACGACACGGACTCCAAGCGGTGACGGGACGAGGGGGACGCTCAAGGATAACGGAGTCCCCTGTCACACCCGCGGCGGGCATGCGCCCCCTACGCCCGGCGGGACTCCCGCGTCACGGCTCGATCAGCCGCGGGGAGAGTGCGCCGATGGGCAGCAGGTCCACCTCGGCCCCCGCGTCCCGCAGATCGGTGAGCACCAGTTCGTCGTACATCAGCATGCCCGTCTGCTCGGGCCAGACCACCGCCCACAACCACAGCCCGCGCGCCTCGCCCGCGAAGACGGCGCGGTCGTCGGGCGTGCCCGTGACATGCCACAGCGGGGTGGGGCGGCCGGCTGCCAGCACCTTGGCCTGGGGCGGCTTCTCGACGTTCAGGTACGGGCCCGGGTCCGGGCCCGTGATGCCCGCGTACCGCGCACCGAGCCCCACGCCGAGCTCCTCGGCCACGAGGATCAACTCCCCCATGCCGCCGAGCGGTCCGGGGCCCGAGCAGGCCACGGCCGTCGCGCGTCCCCCACTGCGGTCGTCACCCGCACAGGCCACACCCGTGAACAGCCAGCCCACGGGCAGCGGCCACGGCATCCACACCGGCACCCGGGCACGGTGCACCACGACGCCGAGGGCCTCGACACTGGGCGGGATCACGGGCTGCAGCGGATGCACGTTGCCGTGCACATCGCACTGCCAGGAGTCGGCAAAGAGTCCGGGAGCCCTGACCCGGCCACCACACTTCGGGCAACTGGGTTCGCCCCTCATAGGGCCCCACGGTCCTCCCCGACCCGCGCCGCGTCAAGGACGATCACCCGTCCGGCGTGTGCCCCGCACACCCGCTTCACCGCGGCGATATAGATGTAACTTGCATTAATTAGCTCGACTAACTTAACGTGTGTATAGAGCAACCATCTCGACACTGCGAGGACGCCCATGAGCAGCAGGAACACCGGAGGGCCCGACCCGGCCGAGGACCCGTTCGACGCGGGAACCGGAAGCCTTCTGCGCCAGCCGAAGTCCGTCTGGGCCACGGCCGGAGCGTCCGTCGTCGCGTTCATGGGCATCGGGCTCGTCGACCCGATCCTGCCGTCCATCGCCAAGGGCCTGCAGGCGACACCCAGTCAGGTCTCGCTGCTCTTCACCTCGTACTTCCTGATCACCGCCGTCGCGATGCTGGTCACGGGATTCGTGTCCAGCCGTATCGGCGGCCGCAGGACGCTGCTGCTCGGGCTGGCCTTCGTGGTGGTCTTCGCGGCCCTCGCGGGCACCTCGGGCTCGGTCGGCCAGCTCGTCGGCTACCGGGCGGGCTGGGGCCTCGGCAACGCGCTCTTCGTCTCCACGGCCCTCGCCGTCATCGTCGGCGCGGCGGCCGGGGGCAGCGCCGCGGCGATCCTGCTGTACGAGTCGGCGCTCGGCCTCGGGATGGCGTGCGGCCCGCTGCTGGGCGCGGTACTCGGGAACCTCAGCTGGCGCTACCCGTTCTTCGGCACGGCCACGCTCATGGCGGTGGGCTTCCTGTGCATCACCGGGTTCCTGAAGGAGCAGCCGCGGCCGGCACGCAGGACCTCGCTGCTCGACCCGATCAGGGCGCTCGGCCACGGCGGACTGGCCTCGGCGGCCGTCTCCGCCTTCTTCTACAACTACACGTTCTTCACCGTGCTGGCCTTCACGCCGTTCGTGCTGAACATGACGCCGTACACATCGGGGGCGGTCTTCTTCGCCTGGGGTGTGCTGCTGGCCGTGTTCTCGGTGATCGTGGCCCCTCGCCTGCAAAAGCGCCTCGGTTCCCTGAAGGTGCTCGGCGGCTCTCTGGTGCTGCTGGCGATCGACGTCGCCGTGCTCGGCTACGGGGACCACACCACCGCCGTCGTCTGCACGATCCTGTCCGGCGCGTTCATCGGTGTGAACAACACGGTGTTCACCGAACTGGCCCTCGGGGTCTCGAACGCACCGCGTCCGGTGGCCAGCGCGGGCTACAACTTCGTGCGCTGGTTCGCCGCGGCGGCGGCGCCCTACCTCGCGCCGAAGATCGAGGAGTGGACCGACCTCCACGTCCCGTTCCTCGTCGCGGCGCTCACCGCGGTCATGGGCGCGGTCGTGGTGCTCGTACGGCGCAGGGCCCTCACCCACACCGCGGAGGAGCCGGAGCCGCGGCACGCGAACGAGGACGGTGTCACCGTGTTCGCCAACTGACGGGCGGCGGTGGCCGGTTGGTGAGGTTGCTCACCACGGTTCAGTCCAGCGGAACGGACCTGCGGGACGGATCGCGCAGGTCCGTTCCGCTCGTGAGCCAGCGCTCCTGGAGCGCCTGGGCGCCGTGCACCCGCTTCCAGGCGGCCTCGTTCGGGGTCATCGGCAGCAGCGGCAGGAACCGCACGGGGTCGAGGGGCTCGTCCAGATCCAGATCCTCGACCAGGCCGCCCGGTTCGGCGACCAGCACCGAGGTGAAGGGGGCGCCCGGCCACAGGGGCCCACCCACGTCCAGCGAGGCGCCGGGGGCCACGATCACACCCTCGACCTGCGGAGACGCTGCGAGCACCGCCAACGGGCGCAGCAGCTTGTCGGTGTCGGCGGCACCGCCGCGCACCGACAGGACGAGCTCGGCGCGGGGTCCTTCGACGGGGTCGGCGAGCATCGCCCCGGGGTCCGTCATCGGCCGCGCGGACATGCCGAGCGTGGCGTAGCGGAGGATGTCCCCCTCCCGGAAGCGCAGCACCTCGACGCGGTCGGTGCCCAGGAAGGTGACGGCGGCGCGGGCGTCCGGTTCGCCGAGCGCGGTACGCAGCCGGGCCTCGACCAGAGCGAGAACATCAACCATGCGGCGAGCATAGAACTCGTCAGCGGCGGGCAAAGCGGCGCCTTGACACTTCGGTCGGCTGATACTCTTGCTCGGTGGTTCCGGGCAGCACGCAGGAGCGTCGCGATCGAGTCCCGACACCGTGAGACTCCCCCACGGGGGATGGATCGTCCCTCACCAGGGACCGGCCGGAGGAGGTGGGGCTGCAATGGATCGAAGTCGACCGTGCAGTACCACCCGCTCTTCCGGCCTCTGATGCAGCTGTTCCGGCTGACCGCCACCTTTCACCTGCACACCGTGTCCCATGCGGACCTCCCCCGGGGGACCCGCTCCGGATTCCCCGGTGCACCGCGGAAGAGCACTTCGTTTCGTTCTGCCTGATCTGACTGATC
>Ga0102590_1002365_pt1 | contig 22582 bp, 33 predicted proteins | sample AraplaMF_Col_mMF_FD_76859 | JGI IMG/M metagenome (GOLD analysis project Ga0102590, IMG submission 76859) | Arabidopsis root microbial communities from the University of North Carolina, USA - plate scrape MF_Col_mMF | ecosystem: Host-associated > Plants > Roots > Endosphere | place: USA... | reverse complement strand
CTCGTCTCTGCTGACGCCGACCGAGGGCATCGAATGGCAGTCGACCAGCACCACGGTGCCGAACATCTGGTGCACCTTGTTGATCAGCCGGCGCAGCGCGCGATGATAGGGCTTGTACAGCGTCTCGATCCGCGCCAACGCATCGTCGACCAGAATGCGGTCGCGATAGATCTCCTGGCCGTCGCCGACCACGCGCGGAATGGTGCCTAATCCGCCCGCGACGCGCATCGAGCGGGTGTTGGCAAAGCTCGGCAGGCGTCCGGTGAACATCCGGGGGTCGAGCTCATAGGGTTCGCGGTTGACGTCGACAAAGGAGCGGGGAAAGTTGACCCGCACGGTCGGAAAGCCGCGCGCGCTGAGGTGGCCGATCAGCTCGTCCATGAAGGAATCTTCGGAGCGCCGGAGTTGCGCCAGGTCGATCCGCGATGCCGCGAGGAATTCGTCCGGATAGGTCGAGCCGGAATGGGGCGAGTTGAAGATAACAGGCGCGCGCCACTCGGCGGGCTCCACGATCTCGAAGGCTGGCGACACCTCGCCGTCAAACCGGGTCATCTTCTCAGGCTTTGTCCCTTACTCTCAGGCTTCGTCCCTTCTCGCCGCAAGGCTCGGCGCCGCAAGATCCGGCAAAGCTTCGGATCGAAGTGATTCGGCCGATCGAGCGGCTCTTATGTGTCGTCATTGTCCGGAATCGCAACCATTCTGCCAAGTGAAAAGATGCGATGGACGCTGGAACAGATCTTAACTGTGCGGGCAGACAGGCGGGGATCGGCGGGTGCGGCGGAATTGATTCGCAGTCCATTCCGGTTCACAACACCCCGCAGCGAGCCTGAGGGTTAAGATTTTCACCCCAAATTTACCCTCTGTCGGGCTTAGTGACCTCTGCATATCCTCTGGGGATTCGACGTTCCTGCCATGGCAAAAATCCTGCTCGCCGAAGACGACAACGACATGCGCCGTTTCCTGGTCAAGGCGCTGGAAAATGCCGGTTTTCAAGTCTCGTCTCATGACAACGGCATGGCCGCCTATCAGCGGCTCCGGGAAGAGCCCTTCGAGATGCTGCTCACCGACATCGTGATGCCGGAGATGGACGGTATCGAACTCGCCCGCCGGGCCTCGGAACTCGACCCTGATATCAAGATCATGTTCATCACCGGCTTCGCCGCGGTCGCCCTGAACTCGGATTCGGACGCCCCCAAGAACGCCAAGGTGCTGTCGAAGCCCGTTCACCTCAGGGAATTGGTGAGCGAAGTGAACAAGATGCTGGCGGCCTAAATCGGCCTTGTTCCGTCCTTGCGCACGCTCCCTTGAGCCGTTATAGGGACCCCACCCGACGTAAGTGGACTTTTAGGGCACGTAGCTCAGCGGGAGAGCACTACCTTGACATGGTAGGGGTCACAGGTTCGATCCCTGTCGTGCCCACCATCTTCTTCAATGACTTAGGCGTCTCGCGCTTGGTCTGCGAAAAGATGATTTCCACGAGATTTCCACGAAACCCGTCGTGGAGCGATTTGCTGCCGATGAGCTTGGCCAATGCGTCGATACGCTGCGCGTCGGATGCCAGGCAATCCGAATAGGGTGCCGAAGAATAGCCCTGCTGCCCCCACGTTACTCCGAAGGTAACGTTGGTCATCGCAAGCTCGGTATTCCTCAACTCTCCCGCCATCATCATCGATCCCGCACGATCAGAACCGTTGTCATCGCCACCGACGCGATCGCCGGCGACGTTCCTCAACTATACTCACCCGGCGGACGATTGCAAGCCAAGCCCTTGGCAGATATTATGCGAGCCGTTGGATGAGAGAATCATGGCTGGCCCTTCGAAGATCAAACAAGACTGGCTTAGCTACATCAGGCCACACCTGCTCCCCTACGACAGCCTCGGCGTATCTGGCGAGCGCCTTAGATACATCACCAAGCTTTCCAGGGAGACCGGCCTCACCGACAACAGCTTAAGGCGATACATCGCGGCAGCGCAGTTCTTGGAGGCGGAGGGCTTTACTGAAATCCCGCCGGGCAAGCGCCTGCCGGTCGCTGCAGTTGAGCGCATTGCGCGAATTGCGGCCCTTCGGCCGGGGGTCCAGCAAAGATTGATCCACGAAGTGCTTGGCGGTCATGCCAGCGTCGAGAGTCTCGCAGGCATGCTTGGCGAGGCCAAGAAGCGGGCAGCGAAGGCCCAGCGAGAGCTTCTGTCCAAGCCGCTTTCTCCTTCCGAGGGAATGGTAGATCTCGCGAACGCAGCGAAAGCTGAACTCGCATCGCGTAGCATAGCCGATGTTGCGAGCATGAAAGCAATTCCGTTCGAACAAATGGAAACGTCGGAATACTACGAGTGGCGAACCAAGCCCGCCTTGTTCATCAAACTGCCTGAAGAACGCCGCGCCGCAGTGATGGACGAGCGGACGTCGCAATCGATCCTGGGCCAGCGCAAGGAATTCAAGCGGAATATCCTCAGCGCCATCGCATTCTACGATTACGTGCTGGTCCATGCCCCTTCATTGCAGGCCGACATCGAGAAACTGAGGAAGACGGTGCTGCCGAGCGTCCGCGAGCGGATCATTTCACTCGATCTGGAATGAGCCCTCGCGGTCGTGAGAGTTCTGCGTGCAGCAGGGGTTACGTGTCGCTCGGAGATCTTGCGATAAGCTGGTCTTGCGTTCAGCATACGGGGATGCGAATCCCTCCCTCTCCGCCAGTATATTGTTCTCCACTGTTCGCAGTCGTTCGAACTCCACAGCAAAATCAGTGACTTGCGCCGAAGAACTGTACTTCGTAGTTCGCCGGTGTTCTTCCTAATCAGGTCGCTGACCGTGGTTATTGCCCGTGGGTTCGGAGGACGGGTTCTCCTGGAGGAACAATGGCTGGAAGGCTCAAACCACTGTACGCATACGACGAAGGCCGCCTGATTGACGCATGCGCGCGAGCACGGCGAGTTCTACGATGACTTCGTGAAGGTCAGGCGGCTTGCTGATCGGTGGGATTGCCGGCTTGGTGCAGGAGCTTCCATTCCCAGGGCAGCAGTTCGCGCAGACGCGAGGTGGGAAGATCAGCGATCCGGGCGAGGACGTCGGCGAGCCAAGCCTTGGGATCGACGTCGTTGAGGCGACAGGTCGTGATCATCGTCAGCATGATAGCGGCACGGTCGGCGCCACGTTGGCTGCCAGCGAAGGTCCAGTTGCGCCTTCCCAAGGCAATGCCTCTCAATGCACGCTCAGCGCAATTGTTGGTCAAGCAGATCCTGCCGTCGTCGAGGAAGCGGACGAAGTCGTCCCAGCGCTTGAGCATGTAGTTCATGGGCTTCAGGACCTCGGCGGAGCGCGAGAGGCTTTCTCGCTCGCGGAGCAGCCAGGCGTGCATGTCGTCGAGCAGCGGCTTGCTCCGCTCCTGGCGCACAGCACGCCGCTCGTCGGCACCACGGCCGTTGATGGCGCGCTCGATCTCGAACAGGGCGTCAAGACGCCTGACCGCCTCCAGCGCGATCGGGGAGACCGGTTTGCCCTTGCCTTCCCGGGCGGCTTTCTCGATGTCAGCCAGCTCGAAGAATCCCCGCCGCGCATGGGCCAGGCAAAATGCCGGCGTGATCGGCATTGCTTTCCTTTTTGGGTCGAACAACGGCTCGAAGCCGCCATAGCAATCCGCCTGCAGAATGCCGGCGAAGGCGGCCAGATGCCTCTGAGGATGTTCGCCCCGTCGGTTGCCCGAGGCATAATAGACCGCCGCCGGCGGCGCAGGCCCGGCGAACGGCCGGTCATCCCGCACATACGTCCAGATCCGGCCGATCGTGCATTTGCCCTTCGCCAGGATGCGGATGGTGGTGTCGTCGCCATGAAGGCGCTCGGCCGCGAGCACATGACGCTCGATCAGCTGGAACAACGGCATGACGGCGAAGGTTCCGTGGCCGACCTGGTCGGCCAGCGTCGACAGCGGCAGGTCGATCCGCTCAGCCTTGAAGCGCACGCTCTGGCGATTGAGCGGGATATGCATGCCGAACTTGTCGAACAGCATTGTCGCCAGCAATTGCGGACCGATGAAGCCGCGCGGGGTGGCATGGAACGGTGCCGGCGGCTGGCTTATCTTCTCGCAATCGCGGCAGGTGAACTTCTCGCGTACCGTCTCGATGACCTTAAAGCGACGCGGAATCTCCTCCAGCGTCTTGGTCACATCCTCGCCGACCTTCGCCAGCCGCGATCCACCGCAGCAGGCGCAGGTCGTTGGAGCCTCGATAACGACGCGCTCACGTTCGATGTCGTCCGGCCACGGCTTGCGCACCGGCCGCTTACGCGTGAAGGCGCTCACGCTCTGGGTTTTTGCGGCGGCAGCCTGCGCAGCCAGCTCGTTCTCGGTCGCCGTGGTGGCGAGTTCTTCGAGCTCCAATTCCAACTGCTCAAGTAGCCGCGCCGTGCGCTCGGAGCGCGGCCCGTGCAGTTCGCGTTTGAGCTTCTCGATCCGTAGCTCAAGATGAGCGATCAGCACCTCGCTGTCCGACAGCTCCGCCCGCGCGTTGGCAGCATCCGCGACTGCCACATCGCGTTCAGCCTGCAACGCCTCGCGCTCGGCCAGCAGCGCAAGGTAGGCGCTCGCGAGATCCGACGGAAGATCGTCCGGCTTCGATGTCATGAAGCCATTGAATCAGATCGAGCATCAGATTCAAACTAAAAACGATTATCCGACCCGCGTCGGGCGCTGGGTTTCTTGCGGATTGCGCCAATCGATCCCGGACAGCAGGTAGCTCAACTGCGCCAGCGAGATCGTTACCGCTTCACCGGCAACCGATGGCCAGATAAACTTCCCTCTCTCGAGTTTTTTTGTGAACAAGCAGGCTCCCTGACCATCGTGCCAGATCACCTTCACAAGATCGCTGCGGCGACCGCGGAAGACGAACAAATGACCGCTGAGCGGTTCTTTGTGCAGCACCTCCTGAACTTGGAGGGCCAGCGACGGGAAGCCTCTGCGCATATCCGTGTAGCCTGTCGCCAGCCACACTCGCACATTCCCTGGTACAGCAATCATCGGCGTCCAAGCACATCGAGGACCCGCGCCAGCGCCTCCGGATCGACGTGCGCATCCACCCGGATGCACCGTCGGTTGCCGAGATCGATCTCTATCAATCCAGTACGTGCGGCTGCCGGCGAGCGAACTCGGCCATCAACCCTAGGCAAAAGCTTCGCAGTTTCTTCAGCCGAGCCCGCTATGGCGGCGATCTGCACCGGCGTAAAAGATGGTGCAACTTGTTCCGATGTCCGTGCTTGTCGACGCCAGGTAAACACCAGGCTGGCCGCTACTCCGTTGCGCCGCGCGACTTCAGTTACCTTCGCGCCCGCTACTAGCGTCTCCTCGACAATCCGTGCCTTGTCGTCCTGCGACCAACGCCGCCGCCGCTCAAGCTCGCCCAAAACTTCGACCCGCATCGCCTGATGACCTTAAAGCTAGACTTAAGGTCACACGCTTCGCGAATTATTACCCGTCACGCAAGACGGTCCTCGTCGGAGGCGTACAAACCACTCGACGTCGATCGCCAATCCAAGCCCGGCAAATACGCCGATGGCGATGGGCTCTACTTGATCGTTACGGGACCAACCTCGAAGAGCTGGTCGTACAGATATTGGAAAGATGGCAAAGAGCGCTGGCACGGCCTCGGCTCTCTGAAGGACGTGTCGCTAAAGGATGCGCGGCTGGCACGGGATGCGGCGCGGCTGCGCGTAAAAGGCGATCGCGGCACCGCCGGCGTGGACATTGTGCAGGAGAGGCGAAAAGCACGCGAAGAGGCGAAAGCGGTCGAGGCCAGAGTTGTGTTGCCGACGTTCGAGGAATATCCACTCCTCCTAACGGGAACGACAAAGGCATTGGTTAGTCTGCATTTTTCGGCAGACGGCCTAAGGTTCGCTTGAGTAGCCACGGTGAGAAGCTACAGATTTTCCTGCCCCTGCGATCACCGCGCCCAAAGAGCAGAGCCGCGACCTTCGCTTCTCGTCGAGATCCGCTTCGGGCAGCGTATCAGACCCTGGCGCAGCCTGATCCAGTTCAACCGAAAATGAAGTACAGAAAGTATATCGAGTAGCCAAAGGCAAGAAGACCCACTGCTACTGAAAGCGAAAGGAGGGGCTTGTCGTCTTTCATCGATAGAGTACGACAGCAACATCAAAGCGTCAAAACCGTGGATGCTCTCCCGCCCTATTTGGACGGCCGACAAAGGCAAGGATGAGCGCAATCAAGAGCATCGCAACACCGCCCAACAAGTTCATAGCGATCTCCTCCGTCTGATCAGGAGACAGGCGTCACTCATCAAGGGCAATTTAGTAGATCGTCTCATGGAGCCCACCGCGGGATGGGCGTGCCGTGGTGGTTGCGCCCGCGACAGCGCTCTTAATGGTCCTTGCGAGTGCAGCACCGGCCGGGGCAGGCCGAGAGGAGACAGAAGCTCGCAACTCAGCGGGGTCTCTTACGGGTCAAAATCGGCGGTCCAGGCCGCTGCAATCAGTTTCCGCTCCACACCCGATAGCCGACGCCCCAACGAGCATTCCGCTGGGCAGCGATGGGCCATAAGGAGACCTCCTCGGCATTAGGGATCAGCCGAGGTTTTTATTGCGAGGAAAGCCAATCATCTTGGACAAACGCTCCACGCCTGAAGACCTACCGGTCCATTCAAAGCCGTCTTGCTTGATCGGACTGCGAACTTTAACCTCGCTGCCGACTTGCGCAGGGAGGCTAAGGTGAGCAAGGCTCTCGAGTTCATCGACTTCTGGGTTGAAAACAGCATTCACCCCGCAGAGGAGTTCCAGGCACCTGGAGCCTCTCAGGACGATGCCGAGCTTACCAGCCGTCTTGTCGCGGCAGCAAAGGAACAAGGCATCTCGGAAACCGACTTGCAGCGCGAGATCGGCGACATCCGCGGCTACATCCGAGACAAGCTCTCTGCGGCCAACAAGGCTGAGAGGGCTCGACCCGGTCGGAGCGTGAAGTAGCTTAGGCTTCGGCAGGAACGACTCTGTGGTCCTTGATTGAGATATTGGTCTGCGGCGCCACAAACCCCTCCAGGTTGGCGTCATCCACCCGGAACGGCCCATCGTCCGACGCCCGTCAGGCGATGGGCCGGTTCTCGAAGCGTCGGCTCCTATTCGTGCCGCGAGACGTTCGAGGAAGAACGAGTGACTGTGTAACGCACCGTTGGCTTTCTTCTTGAAGTCTCTCAACCGCTGATGTATTGTCCGACGCATCGATACTGGCCGAACACTGTTCCGCTTTCGCCTCAGATCCTGACGGCGCGCACGTTTCAGACATTCCCCACATCGACTAACCGGACGACTGGCCGCAACTCCGCGTGCCGGCTCCTGCGCGCATACGAAAGGAAAACCTGATGAACACAGGTACAGTGAAGTGGTTTAACACCCAAAAGGGCTTCGGCTTTATCCAACCCTCAAACGGCAGCAACGATGTCTTTGTTCACATCAGTGCGGTCGAACGCGCCGGCATGGGAACTCTGAGCGAAGGTCAGACGGTCTCTTATGACGTCGTCGCAGACCGTCGTACGGGCAAGTCTGCCGCCGAAAATCTTCGTGCCGCTTAATTGAGAGCACGACAGACCTGTCGCTCCTGTTGCCCCGCCCCGATCCATCGGGAGCGGGGTTTTCGATTCAATCCGGTGAGGAGATTCAAGAAGTGGCTGCGTCTGCGGCTTCGGTTCGACAGTTGGCTTGGTCGCCGAGCTACTATGGATGCAGCCCCTGAAAAGTCGAAAACGAGCGGGGTCTCAGCCTCGAAGCTCAAATTGAGGAGTGGCTTGTTTTGTCTTTCAGGCGCATAAATCGGCATGCCCGATTCTCATCACCGATCCTGTCGGTGCGGCGCCGTCTACAGCCGGACCGAGGCAATGGCCCCCACTCGGCAGATCGCCAGCTTCGAATGCTCGGTTTGCGGCGCGACCATGGAATCGTGGAACACTGCCTGGGTCCCCACGTACAGGTTGATTGCCGGCCCCGTTCGACATTCCCCGCAGGAAGATGACTTCTCCTCGTAATTGAACCAGCAGCCTATGCCGGGAATTGCCGACAATGGCAGAGTCATTCGGCAGCTCGTTTACGATCGTTGAAGTAACCGCGGACGATTGGTTGGCAGACGAACCCAAGCAGTTGTGGATTGCGTTTGCTAAGCCAAGTCAGGCGCTAACCTTGGTACTCGCGGCCGTCCCTGAAGGCTGGACGGCTGAACTCGTGGTTCAACCTCTGACACCAGAGCAGCAAACACTGTTCGAAGAGCTAAACCTTAAGCCGGGCGATGTGTACAGATTGCCCGAATAGGATGGTTTAGCCTGCCGACCACATCAGCGCATCACTAGAGAGATTGGCGCAGCCGGAACGTGGTATGGTTGGCGCGAAGCAGGAGATTCAATGAGCATCGTAAAACGTCATCTGGCTGAGCAAGAAGAACGCATGGTCCTGATCGAGGAAATCTGCATCGATACAGGCGCGCTTATCTTGGATACCGCCACGGACGAAGTCTACTTCTCTGCAGATGAAGCGGCTTACAAGAACGCCTACGTTACCGTGTTTCAAGCCTGGGCGAAGGGCACGATCAAGGGCACAGCCGAACAGATATTCGAGGCCACTAAGTCGATTCTAGAAGACTAGAGCGAGACAGTCGCCAGAGTCGTAACCGTCGAGGTAACAACATGTCATATGCCTATAAGCTAAATGAAGAGGTTCGCCACCAGCCTCAAGGTCCGCAAGGACGCGCTGCAACTGAACCGCAGATGGTCTACACGATCGTACAGCACATGCCGATCGAGTCCGATGGACGAGTTAGATATCGTATCAAGTGCAAGTCCGGGAATGTCGAGCGCGTCGTTACGGAAGATCAGCTTTCGTATTTCCAATAAGATTTCGTGGCGTTTCGCAAGCGTCCATCGCACTTCCACAGTTTCAGGAGGCAACTAAGGAGGAGAAATGTCAGACCGTCGCGAGCTCTATCGAAGCCCAAATGGCGACACCTGGTTCATCGCACGTGAGCCTGCAAACGGTTACGCTTTCATCATTCACCAGCCCAATGCGCCCTCTGGCGGCAGGCTATCTCACATCGAGTTGGGCGAGTTCTTGCGCGATGGGAAGGGACCCGAACAGCAAGCGTTGTTGCGATTGATTGGAACGCTGGTCGAGAAGCCGCCATTTGCGTAGGATCCTTACCACCCATCGATCATGGCGGCATTGCGTGGCCCGGGTTGCGGGCACGCGGAAAACATTAGGGACGATAGCTAGAATCGTCAGACGTACGCGAAAGCTGGGCGACGGCGCTCACTTCGCGTAGCCCTGTGATCGGAGCCAAGCGATCCGACGCTCTCCACTCATCCAGTCGTCAATTTCGGCTTTGCTCGTAAAGCCCGTTATCTCTCGGACTTCTGCACCCGGGTACTCGGCGATGATAGTCCAACTGCCTTCAGATTTGCGAAGTGGTCTGAAGCTCACTTTTATTTTTGCCATCCACGAACTATGGAGGAAAGTGGGAGAAAAGGAAACCTCGCCGAACCGTGCCTAGCACTTGCCGACTGCACCAACGCCGATCTCACAGCCCACTCGGGTCTCGAGATGAAAGAGTATGCCCACTGAGGTGCTATACTCCAGATACGGACCTTAGATACCGCCGATGCGCGGGCTTATCCTTCTTCTAGCGCGCGCATGATGCGTTCCCGATGTGCGATGTGCAGCATCTGGGTGGCAAAGAGGTTGTTTAGAAGCCTTTGCGCTTCGCTCGTGTCCGCCCCTCGGCGCGCGAGATGTGCGATGCGCTGCTCCTGTTCGGCGATGTGACGCTCACCTTGAGCGATGTGTCGCTCGGCTTGCTGTAGATGTCGGACTTCCATTTCTCGGTCCACGGCACAACTCCGGGTTAGTTGCAGCAGGCACGCCCGCCGTTCTGCTTGTCCCAAAGCGGACGATCTTCCGCAGGCCCCAGAGCCGTCGTCCTCCTGGTCCAGGGTCGCGTCCTGGGCGTCCACCGTGCCACACTGCGTTGATGGCAGTGCAGGAGCCGGCCGTGCTCGCTGCGGCAAGATTGGGGTCCTATTCTCTTTTCCAATGAACTGCCGGTACGAAGTCTCAATTCGTCGAAGCTACGGCAAGAGAAGGAGCCAAGGAAAGCCTATAAGCGTTAGGTACCAACAACCTGGCCAGTTTCGTTTGTGGCGATCACGCCTCGTACTAGCCTGGCGGAACCCCTAAAGGTGAGCGGCAAGATGAATCTCGAAGACCTGTACCGGCTTCTGCGCAGCGAACACGTCCAGGCCCAGGGGATCGTTGACACCCTGGAGGAGCCCCTGCTGGTGCTTGACGCGACGGGTTGCGTCCTTACGGCCAATCGCGGGTTCTACGAAACCTTCAGGGTAGGACGCGACGACACGGTGGGACGCAGCCTATTTGCCCTTGGTGACGGTCAATGGGACATCCCCGAACTCAGGCAGCTGGTGAGCGAGATCATTCCCCGCTCTACTGCTGTCGTCGGCTACGAAGTGACAGCCGAGTTCCCGACCATCGGTAAGCGCACAATGCTGGTCAGCGCGCGTCGTCTGGTTCACCCCGACAATAACAGCTCCAGCGTCCTGATCCTGTTCGAGGATGTGACGGATAGCAGGCAGAGAGACGTCCAAAAGGACATTCTCCTCGCCGAGACGCGCCATCGGATGAAAAACCTCCTTGGGATCGTGCGCTCTCTTGCCAATCAGACGGAAGTGGAAGGTCGGACGGCCAAGGAGTACCGCGACGCCTTCTTGGGGCGGTTCCAAGCTTTGGCCGAAGCCGAGGCTCTTGCGTTGGCCAGCAGCGCCGAAGCCGATTTGGGCGCTCTGGTTGAGCAATCGTTGCAGGGCGCAGGTCCGGAGCGATACCGCGTAACCGCAGGGCCAGCAGTCCGACTTAAGTCACGACAGGTCATGCCGATGAGGCTCATTCTGCATGAACTCGTCACGAATGCCTGGAAATATGGAGCGTTCTCCAAGACCGGGGGACTTGTGCACCTGAGCTGGCGCATTTCGGAGGAGCAGGGCAAAGACGTCCTTCATATCGATTGGCGAGAGGAAAACGGTCCGCCTGTCACGCCGCCAACTCGTTCCGGCTTTGGCTCCAGGCTGATCGATCTCAGCGCCGTGCAGGGCTTAGGCGGCACTGTGGAACTGAAGTATGAGCCAACCGGTTTAAGGGCTCACATCACCGCGCCTGTGGAGTCTTGAACCCCAGGGACACATTTGTGCAGGACGCTCCCCGGATATTGGTTGTCGAAGACGAGTACCTCATCGCGTTGGAGCTCCACGACGTTCTAACGTCTGCCGGCTATGAGGTGCTCGGCCCTGCCCGAGACATTGATGCGGCTCTGGCGGTGCTAAACGCGGAGCGGCCCGACGCTGCCATTCTCGATGTAAACCTTGCTGGGCAATGGGTCACTCCGGTGGCGGAAGTCCTCCGGGCAGCGTCTGTGCCATTCATTCTGGCCAGCGGTTACATTGCAGCCGATCTCCAGGCTGCGCCTGCACTGCGCGATGCAATCAACGTTGGAAAATCCTGGAGACCGGAGTTTCTCCTGAAAGTCCTCAGCGCAGAGCTAACCCGAACGTGAGGACGCCGTCTGGCGGACACCCCATGGGCTCCAAGGTCAATCCAGAGAATGGAGTGGTCAGGTTGGCGGCTGTAAGCCCGGCGACTGCAGCCACTCGCTTTACGTGTGAACCCGTTTCGCATTGCCGGGCCCTGCGGAGCAATTGGTCTCTCCTGAAACCAGGGGGAAGGGATCGAGCTTCTTCGCGCAGCCGCTGGGACTCTCGGCCAAGTTGTCCTTCGAGGGACAGGATTTGCTTAGACCGTCGACGACGCTGCATAGCACACCTCGGAGCTTACGGGCCAACCGCGGACCACGGCCGTTCAATTCCCGCTGTCGCGCGCCATGGAAAACTGCCCCTCGGCGTCATGAGGAATTGCCCCCTCCTTGGATTACCGAGGAGAGAGTGAATGAAAGAGGAACGATTCGCGAAAAGCTCGTCGTGGGTTGATCCACGGGGGCAGGTGATGAGACGCCGGATGACGTGGCGGAGATGTTGCGCCTGGGGGCGTGCGGGCGAACCCTCGCTATGTGACGTGCGAGCCATCACTCCCCTCACTCTGCGTGCCTGACCGTACAACAACCGCTGCGGGTTCTGTAGTGGTCATGCACTAACAAAGGGGGCAAGAACGTCTGCTGCGGGCCAAAATGCGAAGAACTCAACCCGAGCAAATCTGGTCCGCCATGCTTGACTGAGCGGACCTCAACGAGGGGCGCTGCTACTTCGCTGATGGGCCATGACCTGACTTATGCACCGCAGCACAACAGCACCTCTATTCGATCACCTCGTCGGCGCGGACGAGTAGTGAGGGCGGCACGGTGAGGCCGAGCGTCTTGGCGGTCTTCATGTTGATCACCAACCCGAACTTTGTCGGTTGCTCTACCGGTAGGTCGGAAGGCTTGGTGCCATTGAGTATCCTATCGACGAAACTGCCCGCGCGGCGGAATAGATCGGCTGTATCCGCGCCGTAGACGGACAATCCGCCATTGGCGTAGACCCGAAACAAGTAGTTTGCGGGCAGGCGATGTTTCGCCGCGAGTGCGATTATTCGCGCGGCCTCGACATAGGTGAGCGGATCACCGAAATCAATTATCGCGTCGGCGTTTTGGGCAGAAGCCGAAGCAAAGGCACTGTCAAGTTCCTCGGCCGTGACCGCTTCAACTGTCAGCAGCTCTATGCCGAGCCTCCGCGCCATGCTGCGTGTCTCTTCCACTAAGTAGAGCATTGGGTTTTTTGGATTGATCAAGATCGCGATTTTCGAGGCGCCGGGAACGAGTTCGCGAAGGATCTCGACACGTTTTCCGAAGAAATCTTCAGGTACGTTGGTGGTAATACCCGTTATGTTGCCACCCGGTCGGGATAAACTTTGCACGAGGCCGAGGCGGACGGGATCAGCCACAGCCACGAATACAATCGGAATGGTAGCAGTTGCCGATTTCAAGGCCAAGGCCGCTTGAGGTCCCGCGGCGACTAGCACATCGGGATGGAGAGCGATCAGGTCGGCGACTGAGGCTGGCAGTTGATCAGGAGGATGAGAAAAGCGGAATTCGATAATCAGGTTTGCATCCACCCAGCCGTGGTGTCGCAGCCCATCGAGGAATACACGCTCGGCTTGATTAAGGGCCTGCCCCCCCTCCATCACCTACAGCAAGAAGGCCGATGCGCCGAGGCTTCCTCTGCGCCCACAAACGCTGGGGCCAAACGAGCAACACAGCAGTAGCCGCTATGAACTTCCGCCGCTTCATTCGATCCTCATCAGATGTTGAGGACGTCGCCGCGAGAGTATCACGTCTTGAGAGCGGTCGCACTCACTGCGGGCATATGGCCGCTGGTCGGCTCGGGGGCAAAATCGGCGGCCCAGGCCGCTGCAATCAGTTTCCGCTCCACCCCGATAGCTACGCCCCAACGAGCATTCCGCTGGGCAGCGAAGGGCCAACAGGCGACATGCATCCCTTCTTTACTATCCGAGCCGTTTCGAACTGAGGCTTGGCAACCAACCCGTCTAGGCTTAGCATTGCTCAACCGAGGAGGCTTTGATGACCTCAGAATTTGTCGTGCATAACGCCTCGGGTTACGATCAGCTCATGGGCCGCTGGAGCCAAAAGCTCGCCCTCCTGTTCATCGATTTCGCGGGGATCGCCGACGGCGAAAGGGTTCTCGATGTCGGCTGCGGTACGGGCAGTCTGACCTTCGCTCTTGCTAAGGCTGCCAATCTCCGTGAAATTGCCGCGATCGACTTTTCGCAAGTCTTCGTCGAAGAAGCGATCCGGCGCAACACCGATCCCCGAATAAGAATCCAGCAGGCCGATGCCTGCGCCTTGCCCTTCGAGAGCAATACGTTCGACTGCGCCTTGGCGCTCCTGGTGCTCCACTTTGTTCCTGAAGCGGCCAAGGCAGTCGGTGAGATGAGTCGCGTTGTTCGATCGGGTGGCGTGGTTGCGGCAACCGTGTGGGACCATCTCGGCGGGATGCCCGGCATGCGCATGATGATCGACACGGTGGCGGCACTCAGCGAAGGGGGGCGGCAGCTGCGCAGTCGTTATTGCTTCCAACCGATGATGCAGCCGGGCGAATTGAAACGAACCTTTTTCGATCAGGGTCTCGTGAACATTGCGGAGACGCAGTTGATGATCCGCATGGACTACCAAAGCTTTGAGGACTATTGGGCGCCGATTGCTGCGGGCGAAGGGCCGCTAGGCAAGTATGTGGCGACCCTCGGTGCGGCGGAGCGAGCACACACCGACGCAGCGGTGCGCGATGCCTACGAAGCCGGCCGGCCCGACGGCCCAAGGTCCTTTGCGAACATCGCGTGGACCTGCCGGGGCATTGTTCCCTAAAGCCGGCGGCCAGCGTTCGACGTCGATCGTCCACGCTGTCGGCAAATTAGGAATGGTGATGCGGCGCCGGCTACCGACGATGGCGCAAAGCAGGACAGAGCGGAATCTCTGTTCTTCGTCCGCGGCTACAGCCAAGTCTTGGTCTACAACAGCGGTGCGTGTCACTCAGGAACGACCGCGCAACTGTTTCGTTGTGCTCGTCTTCCGGACAAGAAAGGATGACGATCATGGACCGTGAACATGTGAAGGGCGCCGCTGACAAGGCAAAAGGCGCGATCAAAGAGGGTGCCGGCAAGCTTACTGGAGACAAGGACCTCGAAGCCGAGGGCAAGATGGATAAGGCCAAAGGGTCCGCCCATAACGCTGCGGGCGACGTCAAGGACGCCGCGCGAGACACCGCTGACGCCTTCAAAAAGTAAGTACAAGAAGGAAGGTCTGAGAACTAGCCGCCGCAGGGCGGCTTCTTCTTTTCTGTCATGTCCAGGCAAACTGTGGACGCGCTAGCTCGAAGGTTTTTTGTTCTCGCAATCCCAACAGGGTCGGAAGCGTCAGGAGATTATCCAGCTGCAACTTCCAATCTGTCCTAGCGAGCCGATTTGTCGCCCCTTTCATTGGCAGCGCCGCGCCGGAGACATTCACGGAGCGTGCCGGCAAGTTTGTCCGCCGTGGGTCAACATCGGCGGTCTAGACCGCCGCAATCAGTTTCCGCTCCACATCCGATAGGCGACGCGGCAGCAGTAAGTTGGATACGTCGGGGCCTTTGCAGAAATCATGTTCCAGCCAAGTACCGCTGTCGGGGTCGAATTGTTGACATCCAATAAGGTCAGAGCAGCTCCGCGCGTGCGCGGTACGGCATTTGTCGACTGACATTGACGTGGCGGACATCCGCTCCTCCAAACCGATATGGTTAAGGCACGGGATGATCTACAATTTTCGACCCGCAGCCGAAGCCGAGGGGACGGCAGGGGAGGAACTGCCTAACGACAAAGCCGCAGACGTGAGGCCACGAACGTTCGGCGCGGCACTTTTCAAGAATATCGACGACCGCTACCGTTCCGGGCAAAAAGCGGCACCCAGTAGTCACCGACTAAGCGGGCAAGCCGCTCACTGCCGGCTACGCACGGCCTCTGATTGACGCAATCGACGACTATGTCGAGCAGATCACCGGAGATCGCACGAAGCTGCACGCCCAGAACCACAAATGCGGATGAGGCCCGCCTTAGACCTTCGATGATATTGGTGCAGTCCGGTTTTGCTTTAAGCTCTCCACATGCGGGAGTTGATCATAATTGCGATAGGCTTGTTGGTAGTTGGACTACTGTTCTCGCGAACGCCTGAATTTACCATGCAGGCGACCAAGCCGCTCCCACCCGTGAACGCTCCGGCGAACTGAGCCGGTTCCACCGCACCTGGGAAATTTACGGGTGGTCTATCGGTGGCTCGGGATACCAGACGTTCGGGACCGGTAGCGCCAGCACCTCATATGCTTTGGCAAGGCTCTCTCGAGAGCGGCGAAGCTGGTCGTCCATCATCACCATCTTCACGCGCTTCAGCTGCTCACAATATTGAAGATATCGCTCAAGCTTTTCCCACTCGCTCGGCAACATAGGCAGCTCCAATTACGCAGTTTCCTCCGCAACCGACGTAATTTAGTGCAATCAGCGCTTCTGCTCACAATTGAACTTTGGACGGAGGCCCAGGCAAGCACGAAACCATTTAACGCCACCGGCGAAGTCGTCCCGAAACAGGCATTTGCTAATCGGCTCGGTATTCATGGAGACACCCTCCAATTTCGCCTTTGGCCCTTTCGCGTTTCACACTCTAAGCCGCCGGCTGGAAAAGCAAGGCGAATTGGTGCCGCTCAATTCCCGGGCAACGGAACTGCTGTTGCTCATGCTGAGGCGAGCGGGAAATCAATTGTCTTATCGACGACGTTTGCATCTGGGCTTCCCCAGGTGCTCGGTGACCGGATTCAGCTGCAGCAGGTGATCATCAACCTGCTCGTCAACAGCGTCCAGGCCATCGTGCACTCCGGTCAACCGATACGTCGGATCGACATCCAGACGTCGGTCAACGAAGACGGCTCGGTCGGCTTTTCCGTCTTCGACAATGGGCCGGGCATCGCCACCGGAGACCTCGGGCGCATCTTCGACAGCTTCTTCAGCACCAAGGATGCAGGAATTGGCATCGGCCTCGCGATCTGCCAGTCGATCATCAGGGCGCACGGCGGCAGCATTTTGGGCGCGAATCGTCCGAATGGCGGCGCACATTTTCGCTTCGCGCTTCCGGTGCCGTTGACTGCCGGTCCCGATTCCGGCGTTGTCGCACTCGCTCGCTAAGTGCGCCTACTTTTGCAAGGAATTGCGTCCGTGATGGGAAACATCTCTCCCGAACTATACCGAGGTATAGGTCGATCTATCCGCTGAACCAGCGCGACCAGACTCGCCGCACGCTACCCTCGTACAGCGCTCGCCGCCATGATCGCAGCACACGGGAAGCGATGCAACCGCAGACGCGCGGAACGCACTTCCCCAACGCGAGCGGAAGTTCATGAGCAAGCCCATCTTGCGCGCCCCCCTAGACAATGCGCCCGGCGCGACACAGGCGCATAGGAGTGACCCGCCAGTCGGTGAGCGGCGCCCCGCCAATGAAGAGATGGCACGCGTGCTCAGGACCAAGCCCTTTCGCGTTGCTCTAGAACCATCCAGCGGCACGATCGCATACTGGAAGCACGAGCCCGTACACGACATCGTCAAGCCGATGGTCGATCACGTCATCATGACCTACCCGACCGGCGTACAACGGCTCGAGCGGCGCACCGGACGATCAGTTGCGAGCGGAACGGCTCGTCCCGGCGTCGTGACGCTCATTCCGGCTGGTTCGACCTCTCGGTGGGATATTCACCGGCCGATGCATGTCCTTCAGCTCTATCTTCCGCACGCAACACTCTCGCGCGTTGCCGACGAAGCCGACGTGGCTGCGGCCGGCGATCTTCTGGAGCGGACAGTGCACTCAGATCCCGTTACATCCCGGTTATTGATGAGTGCAGTGGATGTCCTGGACGGACATGCGGCGCTGGACGCGTTGTTCAGGCAGCAAATGATGGACCTTCTGGCAACGCGCCTTTTGGCAGCACATGCTGGCTCGTCGATCACGGTTCGGCCAACTCTGGGCGGTCTGTCGCCGAATGTCCTGCGCCGCGCCATCGAGCGCTTGCGCTCCGATAGCGAGGCGGACGTTTCCCTCGGAGCACTCGCTTCCGAGGCCGCCCTCTCGCGCTTCCACTTTTGCCGTGCCTTCAAGGAGAGCACAGGCCTTTCGCCTCATGCCTGGCTCCGCCAGCGACGGATCGAGCAGGCCATGGAGATGCTGCGCGACACCGACGCATCGGTCGTCGCGGTCGCGGAAGCCCTCGGCTACGGCTCTCAGACCGCGTTCGCCGCGGCATTCAAACGCTTGACCTGCGAAACGCCGACCAATTGGCGGCGCAGCATGCGTTAGCAGCAATCGCGCTGCAATCGGCGCAATCGCTCTTGGGCAGTGGTCCCGAGATCCCCTAGATAGCCGTAAGAAATCAGACGATACGGAGACCAACAGATGATTTCCAAAAAACCCTTCAGCGGCCTCGCCACGTCGCGTCGAAACTTGCTGGCGAGCACGCTCATTTGCGCGACATCGCTGAGCGTTCGCCCGTCTTCGGCGATTGGCAAGGAAAGGGACCATTCTATGTCGCCTACACAAGGAAGCGATCCCACGACCTCTATCACGACCAAGGACGGCGTGCAGATATTCTACAAGGATTGGGGGGCGAAGTCCGCCCAGCCGATCGTCTTTCATCACGGTTGGCCACTCAGTTCCGACGACTGGGACGCGCAGATGCTCTTCTTCGTCGGCAAGGGCTATCGAGTCATTGCCCATGACCGGCGAGGTCATGGCCGCTCGAGCCAAGTGAGCGATGGCCATGACATGGACCACTATGCAGCCGACGTTGCGACCGTCGTCGAGCATCTCGATCTTCGCAATGCAATTCATGTTGGTCATTCCACGGGCGGAGGCGAAGCCGCGCGTTATGTCGCGCGCCACGGCAAGAACCGGGTGGCCAAACTGGTCCTGATCGGGGCCGTGACTCCCCAGATGTTGAAGACCGAAGCCAATCCAGCGGGCTTGCCTATCGAGGTGTTCGACGGATTGCGCGAGCGGCTGGCGGCAAACAGGGCACAGTTCTGTCTCGAATTCGCAAGTGGCCCGTTCTACGGCTACAACCGTCCGGGTGCGCAGGCGTCCCAGGCGGTGATCTGGAATTGGTGGCGCCAAGCAATGATGGGCAGCGCCAAAGCGCACTATGATGGCATCAAGGCGTTCTCGAAAACCGACTTCACCGACGATCTGAAGAACATCGACGTCCCCACGCTCGTCCTGCATGGCAGCGACGATCAGATCGTGCCTGTTGCCGACTCGGCAGCCCTGTCGGCGAAGCTTCTGAAGCGAAGCACTCTGAAAATCTACGATCTGTTACCGCACGGTCTGTGTACGACGCATCCCGATATCATCAACGCAGACTTGCTAAAATTCGTGAGCGCGTAGCTCGACGCCTTCATCGAAGAGAGTCAACCCCAAGGAGTAATCAAATGCGACTCGTCATCATTGGCGCCGGATTCGCCGGCATGTACGCCGCTCTCTCTGCGGCCCGGCTACGCGACATCCAGGGCGTCGCGCCCGAGGCGTTCGAAATTGCGTTGGTTTCACCGGAGCCGACGCTGGTGGTTCGACCGCGGCTCTATGAGCCGAAACCGGAAACCCTGACAGCTTCGCTCCTGGATGTGCTGAAAGTCGTTGACGTTGCCTATGTGAAAGGCAGCGCCGAGGCGATCGATACCAAGTCTCAAGTGGTAGACGTTGTTGCCGCCAAGGGTGCGAAGCAGAGACTCACCTATGACCGATTGATTGTCGCCACTGGCAGCCGGCTGTTTCGTCCCAGTATCCCCGGGCTCGCTGAACACGGTTTCAGCGTCGACCAGCTCGACGACGCGATCGCCCTCGACCGGCATTTGCATCAACTGGCGGGGTGGCCGGTATCACAGATGCGCGACACGGTTGTCGTGGCCGGCGGCGGATTCACTGGCATCGAAGTCGCGACAGAAATGCCCGCACGGCTTCGTGAGATTCTCGGCAAGGATGGCAAGCCGCGTGTCGTCATCGTCGAACGAAACAATTCGATCGCTCCCGACATGGGCGAAGGTCCTCGTCCTATCATCGAGGCTGCGCTGCATAAGCTGGGGGTGGAGACTCGGCTCGGCGTTGGCGTCACCTCGCTCGACAAGTCCGGCGTCACGCTTTCCAGCGGAGAACATATTGACAGCGGCACCGTGATCTGGGCAGCCGGCATGCGCGCCGCTCCCCTAACCGCACAGATTCCAGCGGAGCGAGACAACTTTGGACGCCTGCTCGTCGATCCCGACTTGCGCGTGCTGTCGGTGCCTGGCGTTTTTGCGACCGGCGATGCCGCGAGAGCGGCATGTGACCAGGTTGGCAACTACGCGCTGATGTCCTGCCAACATGCCACGCGGATGGGCGCCTTCGCTGGCAACAATGCGGCCGCCGAGCTGCTCGGCGTTCCGACCAAACGGTACCACCAGAAGGCGTACGTCACCTGCCTCGATCTGGGAAAAGCCGGGGCGCTGTTCACGCGAGGCTGGGAACGCAAGGTCGAAATGCTTGGCGACGAAGCCAAGAAGACCAAGAGGGATATCAATACCGTCTGGATCTATCCGCCGCGAGCGGAGCGTGCCGCTGCTCTTGCGTCCGCTGATCCGGAGCGTGTCACTGATCTCTGAACGCCTCACGAGCAGTGACCCGCTTTCTGCGCGGAAAGCACGAGCCGCTCAGGACGAGCGATGAAATTATCGAAGATGGATCGCATGATCCGCAATACTCAAGAGGAGACAACCATGAGCCTAGACACTGCCGCACGCTCCGTTAGATCGAGCCCGACGAACTGGTACCATCGCGCTACGCGCTGAAAATCGGCGACATCGATGTTATGGTGATCAGCGACGGCGTGCTGCCGCTGCCGTCCAAGATGCTGGCGCACAACGCCGACCCGGCCGTCCGCGCTGCTTGGCTGGATGACATGTTCCTGCCGCCGGACGCGTTCGACTGGGCGCTGAACGTAGTGGTGGTACGCAGCGGCGCGCAGACCATCTTGATCGACGCGGGTCTCGGACTGGACCCGGATCTGCACCTGCCGCGGGCCGGGCAGTTGGTCAAGCGACTGGAAGCGGCCGGCATCGATCTGGCATCCGTGACCGACGTGGTGCTGACCCACATGCACATGGACCATGTCGGCGGCTTGCTGGTCAAGGGCGTGAAAGACCGGCTGCGTCCGGACCTGCGGATCCACGTGGCAGCCGCGGAGGTCAAATTCTGGGAGGCGCCCGATTTCTCCCGCGTTTCCATGCCGCCGGGATTCCCGGACGCGCTTCGGGCCACCGCCAAGCGGTTCGCGAACGAGTATCACAACCAGCTGCGGACGTTCGAAAATGAGCACGAAGTTGCGCCGGGCGTCGTAGTCCGCCGCACCGGTGGCCACACTCCCGGACACAGCGTGGTTCGCGTAGCATCCGGCGGCGACCGACTGACATTCGCCGGCGACCTCGTCTTCACCGTCGGGTTCGAGCACCCGGATTGGCACAACGGCTTCGAGCACGATCCCGAGGAAGCCGCTCGCGTCCGGATCGAACTTTTGCGCGAACTGGTGGCGAACCGCGAACTGCTGGTGGCCACGCACATGCCGTTCCCATCGGTCGGTCATGTCGCGGTCGCCGGCGACGCGTTCCGTTGGGTGCCGGTCTTCTGGGACTACTGACCGCGCGTTGAGTCAAATCCGAACCAGGGGCGGGTGCTGACAAGCGCGACGCGCCCGCCACTGGCAAACTTGGAGCACCCCCGTGAAACACGAGACCGTGCGCGCATCGTCGTTCGCGATGCCGCTGAGCAGTCCGGCCTTTCCTCCCGGTCCTTACCGCTTCGTCGACCGCGAGTATTTCATCATCCAGTACCGCACCGATCCCGACGCGCTGCGCCGCGTGGTGCCGGAACCGCTGGAGGTCACCGAACCGGTGGTGAACTACGAGTTCATCCGCATGCCGGATTCCACCGGTTTCGGCGACTACACCGAGAGTGGCCAGGTCGTTCCCGTATCCTACAAGGGCCAACTGGGTGGCTTCACCCATCAGATGTTCCTGAACGACCATCCGCCGATTGCGGGCGGGCGCGAGCTGTGGGGCTTTCCCAAGAAATTGACGTCCGGGCTGGGTGCGAAGCAAATCATAGAAGAGGGCTTTTCGGAGTTCTTTGAGAACTCAAAGAGTGGCTATCTCTTCATAGACCCCAAAGCCGGCGACCTTGGCGTCCGCAAGGCGGTGAAGACCGCGCGAAATAAGGTCAATGCTTTCGTGCGAGAGGTCGTGAAGGACCCGAACGTAGACCCGAGCCACGGCTGGCGTCATCGCTTCAAGACTGTTGGCATTGAACAGGAGGTGGCCATGCGTGTGCTCGATGCCATCCAGGGGCACGCGCCGCGCAACGCTTCTGAGGACTACGGAGATGTAACAATCACTGCAAAGGCTAAGGCCGTCGGACGATTTCCAAACATCGACGTCGGCTAGCACTTCAACCGACGGACTCAGGCTACGAATCTGAGGGTCGGACGTTCGTATCGTTCCGGGCGCGCCAAAACTTTCAATATTTTAGTGGTGGTTGGGGAATGCGACGCTTACCGCAATTCTCGAAGTAAGCGGGGGGTAAGCATGTTCAGCCGGGTCGCCTTGTGGCACCCTGTTCTGCATGGCGTCCGCATGTTCGACTGATCGGGACGGACATCTTCGCTGCGAGCGCGGGCAGCGTCTTGGCCAAGATCAGCGCGTGTCATGTGTCTCTCCTGCGTCTCTGCGCGAAATGCGAAACGGCGCGTTCGATCCACAGCGTCGGAATGCTAATGAGGATGAAGCAAACGGGCACCCACCACAGCGGAACGCTTTGTAGGCAATCTCCCATGAGCGCTCGGCAGGAATTTTCGATGAACCACCAGTACGCCGCGATGCCGAACACGAGAAAATTGCCGATGATGCCGGGCCATGCGATGAGCATGTACAGCCACGGTTTTCCCGCTGCG
>Ga0102590_1002357_pt1 | contig 22663 bp, 21 predicted proteins | sample AraplaMF_Col_mMF_FD_76859 | JGI IMG/M metagenome (GOLD analysis project Ga0102590, IMG submission 76859) | Arabidopsis root microbial communities from the University of North Carolina, USA - plate scrape MF_Col_mMF | ecosystem: Host-associated > Plants > Roots > Endosphere | place: USA... | reverse complement strand
ACAGATAAGAGGGGGGGCAAATGATGTCAACGGATTTGGCTGATATAGAAAGGCCACATTCCGGTGTTGAAGGCTGTTTTCGGGCTGGATTCACGAAAGCTGAAGCCGGCGGCTATAATTGTGAAGGGTTATTTGATGTTGAGCAGTAAAAAACTTGCCGCGCTGGCGTTTACCGCCCTCGTGGCGTTTCAGGCTCCCGCCTTTGCCGATGACGCTGTCGTCGCCAAGGTCGGCAATCTGGAAATCCATCAGTCGGAACTCGATCTGGCTGTCGCCAATCTCGACCCACAGCTCGCGCAGCTTCCCGATGACCAGAAGAAGGTCGCCGCACTTTCGGCCGCCATCGACGTGAAGCTTCTGGCTTCCGACGCGACCGCCGAGAAGCTCGACCAGACCGACGACTTCAAGAAGCGCATGCAGTACCTGACCGACCGCGAGCTTCACAACGCCTACTTCAAGAAACATGTCGTCGATACCGTGACCGATGCCGACGTCAAGGCGCGCTATGACAAGGAAGTCGCCGCTCTGCCGAAGCAGGAAGAGGTTCACGCCCGCCATATCCTCGTCAAGACCGAGGACGAGGCCAAGGACGTCATCAAGCAGCTCGACGCCGGCAAGGATTTTGCCGAGCTCGCCAAGGAAAAGTCCACCGATCCGAACAAGGATGACGGCGGCGACCTCGGCTACTTCACCCGCGGCCGCATGGTCAAGGAATTCGAGGATGCTGCTTTCTCTCTCGAAAAGGGCACCTATTCCAAGACACCTGTGAAGACCGACTTCGGTTATCATGTGATCAAGGTCGAGGATAAGCGCGACGCTCCGCCGCCGCCGTTCGAACAGGTACAGGACCAGGTTCGTCAACTCGTCATGCGTGACAAGTATCTTGCGCTTCTGAACGATGCGAAAGCCAAGGCCAAGGTCGAGATCACGGACGAAACGCTTCGCAAGGGTTACGAAAACGCGAACAAGCAGCCAGAGCCGGGCGCCGAGCCCGTGCCGGCACCGGCGCCGCAGCAGTAATCATCAGCATTTGGGCCCGGTTCTTCCGGGCCCTTCACTATCATCGTCGCATTTCCGGATGGCGGACCGGCTTCCACTTCGCCTGGAAATGCATATTGGCAGGTCTCATTCTATGTCCGCTACCGTTTCTCCGCTTGCCCCGAAAACCTTTGCCTCGCTGCCCGCGCTTCGCGGCGTGCGCATGGCGACCGCTTCCGCCGGCATCAAATACAAGAACCGGACGGATGTGCTGATGATGGTCTTTGATGCGCCGGCTGCCGTTGCCGGCGTTTTCACCAAGTCGAAGTGCCCTTCCGCTCCGGTTGATTTCTGCCGGACCAACCTGCCGCACGGGACGGCACGCGCCGTCGTCGTCAACTCCGGCAATGCCAACGCCTTTACCGGCCTGAAGGGCCGCGCCGCGACCGAGCTCACGGCAAAGTCCGCCGCTGCCGCCGTCGGCTGCGGCGAAAATGAAATCTTTCTCGCGTCGACCGGCGTCATTGGCGAACCGCTCGACGCCAGCAAATTTGCCGGTGTGCTCGACAAGATGCACGCCGATGCGACGGGCGATTTCTGGTTCGAGGCCGCCAAGGCGATCATGACCACCGACACCTATCCGAAGGTCGCGACCCGGACGGCTGAAATTGGCGGTGTCGAGGTGACGATCAACGGTATCGCCAAGGGAGCCGGCATGATCGCGCCCGACATGGCGACCATGCTCTCCTTCGTTGTCACAGATGCTGCGATCGATTCCCCCGTACTGCAGTCGCTCTTGTCTGCCGGCGTCGAACCGAGCTTCAATTCCATGACGGTTGATAGCGACACCTCGACCTCGGACACGCTGATGCTGTTTGCGACAGGTGCAGCAGCGACCGACGGACAGGCTCGGATCACAAGCGCGGACGATCCGCAGCTCGGCGCATTCCGTTCGGCGCTCAACGACCTTCTCAAGGACCTGGCAATCCAGGTTGCCCGCGACGGCGAGGGGGCGACGAAGATGCTCGAGATCACCGTCACCGGCGCCGAGAGCGATGCCGCCGCCAAGACGATCGCCCTTTCCATCGCCAATTCACCACTGGTCAAGACTGCTGCTGCCGGCGAAGATGCCAATTGGGGCCGGATCGTCATGGCTGTCGGCAAGGCCGGCGAAATGGCCGATCGTGACCGGCTCGCCATCTGGTTCGGTGATGTGCGTGTTGCCGTCAATGGTGAACGTGACCCCAGCTATTCCGAGGATGCTGCCTCGGCTGTCATGAAGAAGCAGGATATTCCTGTGAAGGTCGACATTGGCCTGGGCTCCGGCAAGGCCACGGTCTGGACCTGCGACCTCACCAAGGAATATGTTGCGATCAATGGCGACTACCGGAGCTGATCGTTCGTTGATGCAGGCATCCCTTCAGAAGCAGAACCTGCCGCTGGTCCGGCGGCTGGAGGCCGTGGGCTTTCGCGCCTGGCCGGCCGCTTCCGTGCAATATGACGGAAGCTGGCAGGTTCGCCTAACCGCCGGCCATCCCTCCAACCGCCTGAACTCCATCGTGCCGCTCGATCCGTCCGACCATCGGGACGTCGAGATCAGGCTGGAGAAGGCAAGCCGTAAATTCGAGGCCTATGGCCGCTCCGCCGTGCTGCGCGAGACACCGCTTGCATCGCCTGTTCTGATCGACATGATCAAGGAACAGGGTTGGAAACGTTTCGATGAGACGGCCGTCATGGTCTGCGATCTCTCGCAGGCTGATCTGCCCGATACGCTCGATCACCTTCCAACACATGATGTTGGCCGGTTCGTCGATGCCAATCTCGCCGTCGACCAGGCATCACCTTCGATGAAGCCAGCGCTTGCCGAGATCATTTCTGCAATCAAGCCGCCGTCCGGTCTCTTCATGATCGAGGATACAATCCAAGGCTCGCTGGCAACGGTCCTCTGCGTGCAGGACAATGATCTTGCCGGCATCATGTCGCTGTCGGTCGCCGATAGCCATCGCCGCAAGGGGCTTGGTATCGAGATCCTGACGTCGGCTTTGCGCTGGGCGCGGATGCGCAGCGCTCGTACAGCCTGGCTGCAGGTGAAACTCTCCAATGCGCCGGCAATCGCGCTCTATGAGCGTCTCGGCTTCCGTGATGCCTATCACTATTGCTATTGGCGGGAGCGTTGCGAATGAGCGAAGCCGGAAGGAAATTGCTCTTGGTCGCAGCCTGTGCGCTGATCGATGCAGATGGGCGGATCCTTCTGGCGCAGCGGCCGGAGGGCAAGTCGCTTGCCGGCCTGTGGGAATTTCCCGGCGGCAAGGTCGAACCCGGCGAGACGCCCGAGGAAACGCTGGTGCGCGAACTGAACGAAGAGCTAGGTATCTCGACGAAGGTGCCATGTCTTGCGCCGCTGACCTTCGCAAGCCACAGCTACGATACGTTCCATCTGCTCATGCCGCTCTACGTCTGCCGCCGCTACGAGGGCATTCCGCATGGCCGTGAGGGCCAGGCAATCAAATGGGTGCGCCCGCAGGCACTGCGCGATTATCCGATGCCGCCGGCCGATGAACCGCTCATTCCGGTGTTGCAGGATTTACTTTAGCTTTTGTTGATTATTGGGGCGAAACGTCGATTTCGCCTGTGGATATTAATCGATCATTTAGCACCTTCTGGCAATGATCGGCCTCACTCAAGCAACTGGCGTGTGTGTATTTAAGGGCTTGACGTCATGGACGACGATTTCTGGAAAGCTGTGCGCGAAAAGGAACGCGCTTCTTCGTCTGCTTCACGCAGGACGGGGGCGCTCAATATTGCCCTTCTGTTCGGTACGGCCGTCGTGGCGCTGACCCTTATCCTGACGCCTATGCTGGCGGATTCTTCCAAGAAGAGCGTGCTCGCCAGCGCGCCGGCTGATTTCGACACGATCACCACCGGTTCCATTCCGAAGGTGGAGAATGGCGCGAAAAGCGAGAACGGCAAGCGCTATACAATCCGCCGCAGCGTGCTCCAGGATACGCCTGGCTCTGTCTGTGTCGTCCAGGGCTACGGTGTGGGCGCCGGCTGCTGAGGAAATCAGGCTTCCGTCGCCGGGGCTTGCGAATGTCGTTGCTGTCTTGGGCGCAAAAGGGTTGGGTTGATGGATTTGCTGAAGAAATTTCTGACGGACAGAAGCGGTGCGACGGCGATCGAATATGGATTGATCGCAGCGCTGATGGCGGTTGCCCTTATTGGCGGCCTGGGTGTGTTCACCGATGGCCTGCGCGGCGTGTTCAATACCGTCGAGAATAACCTGACGATCAACTGAGCTATCCGTCAGGCCTCACTGCCTCAGTTTCTGCTCTTCCACCTTCAATGCGTCAGCAAGCCGTGCCTTGGCCGATCCCGGCTTCAGGGGCTGCTGCTGGCTTTCATGCGGTGCCCATCCAGACACATAGATTACTGAAAATGTTGCGCGGATACGGCCGTCCGGGTCCGAATAGCGCTCGGCATAGATTTCCGCTGCGCGCAGGAAGAAGGCACGCGTCAGCGGCTTGCGGCTGCGAGCAGACAGCGGATTCGTCATGCCCATCGCTTTCAGGTCACGCATCAGCGGAAACAGTGAATCATAGCGGACAGTGTAATTCTCCGCATCGATGACGGGCAGCGCAAAGCCTGCTCGCTGCAGCAAACCGCCGACATCGCGCACATCGGCGAAGGGGATGACGCGCGGGCTTGCCCCACCGGTCATCTCGATTTCGGTTGCGAGCAGCACCTCGCGCAGTTCCTGCAGCGTGCCGGCGCCAGGAATGGCGGCAAGGAACAAGCCGTCCGGTTTCAACGCGCGGCGAATCTGGATGAAGACACCGGGTGTGTCGTTGGTCAGGTGCAGGTTGAGTGGTGCAATCACCAGATTGGCTGATTGGGGCGCGAGCGGCACGTCTTCGAGCGGTGCTTCGAGAAAAGATTCACCGGGCGCGACATAGCGAATGTCGCTTTCCACGCGGGTGAGGCTGCCGACCTTGCCGGTCGCGATCGCCGCATGGGCGGCCGCACCTGTCGTGCCGTGCAGTTCTACCGCATGTTCGAAGCTGCGCTCCACGACGGCGACGCGGTCTGCCAGTTCCTCGGCGGCGATATCGAGCAGGAAGCCTGCTTTCGGGTCGTTATTTGAGAGTGCGCGCCGACGGTTTGCGGCGATCTGCGCCTTGTCGAAGATGATATCCATGGCGATGTCCATATTCCCCCGTCTGGCAGGCGGCAAGGCGATTTTCCTCTGGCGCGACGCGCCAACGCGTCTCGCGGCCCTTCAGATCAGCCTGCCACACTTTGGGTCTTCGTTTTTACGCATGTCACTCTCGCAAAACCGCTACACACTTTTGTGCGACATGCTTTAGTCTGCCTCATATGGGGACGATCGGGATGAAAAGTGAGGCAGTGCGGATATGGGCGCAGTTTCTGCAGCCGTTTTCGATGCTTGCCGATCTTGTCTATCCGCCGGCCTGCGCGGCTTGTGGTGTTTCGACAGGCGGTCACCGCGGGCTCTGTGCCAAATGCTGGTCCGAGGTCCGCTTCATCGAGCGCCCTTATTGCGAGGTGCTCGGCCTTCCCTTTTCTCATGATCTCGGCGCAGGCATCCTGAGTGCCGAAGCGATCGCCAATCCACCTCCCTTCGATCGACTTCGTTCAGCAGCCACCCTCGATCACGCCGTTCGAATCTTGGTCCATGGTCTGAAATACCGCGATCGTACGGATCTCGCACCGATGATGGCCGCCTGGATGCTGCGCGCCTCGGACGGCATGGTCGAACGCTGCGACGCCATCATTCCGGTTCCCCTTCATCGCAGCCGCATGGTCTCCCGTAAATTCAACCAGGCCGCTGAGCTTGCCCGACATTTGGCGGGGCTTGCCGGAAAGCCGCTATTGCCGGCAACGCTCCTGCGTGTGAAGCGGACCAGCCAGCAGGTCGGTCTTGGTTTGCGGGCGCGCGAAGACAATGTCCGTGGCGCTTTTGCAGTTGCCGCGGGCAGGGAAAGCGATGTCTTCGGAAAACGCATCGTGCTTGTCGACGATGTCTTTACGACAGGAGCGACAGTTGGTGCGGCAACGCGCGCGCTGCGCAAGGCGGGGGCCTCCGATATAACGGTTTTGACCTTTGCAAGGGCTATCGCAGAAACTATATGACAGAAAGAAAACAGCACTGTCTGGAGAGCTTCATGGTACCCGTTACCATCTATACGCGCCAATTCTGTGGCTATTGTGCACGCGCCAAATCTCTTCTTGAAGAGAAGGGCGTCGACTATGTCGAACATGACGCGACCTTCTCGCCCGAGCTTCGCCAGGAAATGCTTGGCAAGTCGAACGGCCGCACGACCTTTCCGCAGATTTTCGTCGGCAGCACGCATGTCGGCGGTTGCGATGATCTCTACGCGCTCGATCGGGCAGGCAAGCTCGATCCGCTGCTGGCAGCCTGAGGAAGAGCGATGAGTTTCACGGCTGCCGCCATTCAGATGTGTTCCGGTGTCGATCCGGAACGGAATGCCGTTTCGATGGCACGCCTCGTCCGAGCAGCTGCCGGGCAGGGCGCGACCTATGTGCAGACGCCGGAAATGACCGGCATGCTGCAGCGTAACCGGGCTGCGGCAAAAGAAGTGCTGCGCGACGAGAGCAACGACATCATCGTCAAGACCGGCTCGGCGCTTGCGGCTGAGCTCGGCATCTATATGCATGTCGGCTCGACGGCGATTGCGCTCGATGACGGCAAGATGGCCAATCGCGGTTTCCTCTTCGGACCTGACGGCAAGATCCTGAACCGGTACGACAAGATCCATATGTTCGACGTCGATCTCGACAACGGCGAGAGCTGGCGTGAAAGCGCAGCCTACCGGCCGGGGTCCGAAGCGCGCGTTCTGTCTTTGCCTTTCGCCGAGATGGGTTTCACCATCTGCTACGACGTGCGTTTCCCACAGCTTTTCCGTGCGCAGGCGGTTGCCGGTGCCGAAGTGATGACCGTTCCGGCCGCCTTTACGAAGCAGACCGGAGAGGCGCATTGGGAGATCCTGCTGCGGGCGCGTGCCATCGAAAACGGCGTCTTCGTCATCGCCGCAGCTCAGGCAGGCCTGCACGAGGACGGTCGGGAGACATTCGGTCATTCCATGATCATCGACCCTTGGGGCAAGGTGCTCGCGGCGGGCGGTCCGACTGGCGAGGCCGTCATTTTGGCAGAGATCGATCCGGCGGCTGTGAAGGCCGCGCATGACAAGATTCCGAACCTTAAGAACGGACGGGAGTTTTCCATCGAGAGGATTGCGGGGGGAATCTCGGGAGGCGTCGCAGCTTGATCCGCTATTCCCTCATTTGTGAGAATGCCCATGAGTTCGAAGGCTGGTTTTCAGAAAGCGCCGATTTCGACCGGCAGGTCGCAAGCGGGTTTCTGACCTGTCCCGTCTGCAATTCCGCCTCCATCTCGAAATCGCTGATGGCGCCGTCGGTCTCGACTGCACGCAAGAAGGACGAGATACAGTCCGTTGCCATGGACGTGGCTCGCCGCGAAGCCTTCCTGAAGCTCAAGGAAGCGGTTGCAGCGGTCAAGGCGAATTCGGAGGATGTCGGGACGCGTTTTCCCGAAGAGGCCCGCAAGATCCATTACGGCGAGGCGGATGCTCGCGGCATTATCGGCCAGGCGACACCCGATGAAGCGCAGTCGCTGGTGGAAGAGGGTATCGAGATTGCTGCCCTGCCGATCCTGCCTGAAGACGTGAACTGATATGGAGACTGCGCGGCTGGCCTTCTATAATTTCGGCCTGCATGTCGCACCGTCTGACAGCCGGGCCGTCGAAGGCTTCGTTCTTCGTGAACCTCCGAATTTCGAAGCTGCCGCCCGGGCGTGCGGCTTCATTGGCCGCTCAGGCTATCCCGGATATCCCGGCCCCAGAAGCTGGGGGCCGCAGGTTTTTCCGCGTTACATCGAGGGCAGCGGTTTCACCTCCGCGCCATCTTCCCTGTCATTATGGGCCGATATCGAGTCTCTGATGGCTTTCACCTATAATGGTGTTCATGCCGACGCCCTGAAACATGCCCGCAACTGGAATGTGAAGCAGACTTGGCCGCCGCTCGTCCTATGGTGGGTTTCAGCCTATCATCGGCCGGACTGGCAGGAAGGTGTGGAGCGTCTCGAATATCTTGCAGACCACGGCGCAAGCCCGAAGGCCTTCAACTTCAAACAGCCCTTTGGGCCTGACGGGGCGGAAATTGTGATCGATCGCGACCACGTCAAAGAGCTTGCCGCGCGCAATGCCGAGACGCAGAAGGATCTGCTCGCGTTCGTCCAAACCTTGAAAGTCTAGACCGTCGCGATCAAGCCGGCCGCTTTGCCAACAGCATGTAGTTCACATCCATGTCCTTCGACAGGTTCCACTGGTTTGCCAGCGGATTGAAGAAGACGCCTGTGCGGTCGATGATTTCGAGGCCGTTTGCGACGAGCGGTTTTTCCAGCTCGTCGGGGCGCACCAGCTTTTCATATTGATGCGTGCCGCGCGGCAGCCAGCGCAGGACATTTTCGGCGGCAAAAATGGCAAGCGCGGCCGCCTTCATGGTGCGGTTGATGGTGGCGACGAACATCAGGCCGCCCGGCCGGACCATGCCGGCGCAGGTATTCATGAAAAGCTCGACATCGGCCACATGCTCAACCACTTCCATGTTGAGCACGATATCGAATGCCTCACCTGCCTCGGCGAGCTGCTCGGCGGTGACGGCGCGATAATCGATCGCAACACCCGATGCCTTGGCATGGGTGGACGCGATGCCGATGTTCTTTTCGGAGGGGTCCGCGCCGACAACATCGGCCCCCATGCGGGCAACCGGCTCCGACAGAAGGCCGCCACCACAGCCGATATCGAGCACGCGCAGGCCTTCAAGCGGTTTGGCACTCTTCGGATTGCGAGAGAAATTCTCCGCTGCCCTGTCGCGGATATAGGCCAGGCGAACAGGATTGAACTTGTGCAGCGGCTTGAACTTGCCGGTCGGGCTCCACCACTCGGCTGCCATGGCGGAAAAGCGATCGACTTCGCTCTGGTCGATTGTTGTTTTGGCCGCTTCGTTCATCTGCCGCTCCTTCATGTCCTGTCAGTGAAGTCGGATGATCGGTACGATAAGTCAAGGGCGCTCAAGCCGCACCGGAAGCTTGGTATACACCTTAACAAAACGAGCGAGCCTCAAGACATTAAAAAACCCCGCGTCTTCGCGGGGTTCGTATCAAAGGTCATGCCGGTTCAGCGGCACTGACGGCGCGGCCCGTATGTGGGCTGGTAGGTGTTGTCATACGCGCGGTATGAGCGATAACGGCTGTAGCAGTAATCGGCATGCGAATTGCCCGTCTGCACGCGCGGCTGCGAGGCTATAATGCCACCGATGATTGCGCCGGCGGCAAGGCCCCCGATAATGGCGCCGGTATTGTCATGGTGCCGATAATACCGGTCGCGGTAGTAGCGGTCGCCATAATAGCGGCGGTCCCTGTCCCATCCGCGATCATAACGATAACGGTCCGAATAGCGATAATTGCGGCCCCAACCTTGATTATAACGAGGGCATTTCGTGAAGTTGTTGCAGCCCACCTGAAGAAGCTCGGCCTGGTCGCCGGCGGCTTGGGGTTGCACTGCCGACTGGACAGGGTTTGCCGTATAGGCCGGCCCCGCCCAAGTGGGCATTCCGGAGAATGCGGTTGCTATCGACAGTGCAATTATCGCTAATCTTCTCATTCTGCTCACCAGCTTTCTTGACGTATCTATTGCTGTTTAAACGCATTTCGGACCACTAAGTTCAATCGCCTTCGTCTTCCGGTTTGACGGCTATGGTGAGAGGGATGTTTGGCAGAGGCGGCGCGGACCGTTTCCGGCGAACTCCTGCCGTCTCCACTTCACCCTTTCCCCGCCCTTGCCACCCCTTGCCAAACTCGCTAAGAGACGCGCCAACTTTCGTCCTTGGTTGGCGGGGCTAGAAGCGTTCCAGAAACCAGTATTTCCGGGCTCTTCGGCCATTCGGCAGCCGGGGTTTTCTTATGCCCGGGAGGGCAATGCGTCTCCCGGCGGTTTGTGAACGCGTGGCGTACCGGAGCAGCAAATCCCGTTTCCGGCAGTCGCGCGCGGGTCGTGGTAGAGGCTTATGGCACGCATCGTTATGAAATTCGGCGGAACCTCCGTCGCTGATCTGGACCGCATCAAGAACGTTGCCCGCCATGTGAAACGTGAAGTCGACGCCGGCCATGAAGTGGCAGTCGTCGTTTCCGCCATGTCCGGCAAGACCAATGAGTTGGTTGGCTGGGTGCAAGGCACGCCGAAAGTGATCGGCGCCAACTCGCCTTTCTACGACGCACGCGAATATGACGCCGTGGTCGCCTCAGGCGAACAGGTCACGTCAGGCCTTCTGGCGATCGCTCTGCATAGCATGGGCATCAATGCTCGTTCCTGGCAGGGCTGGCAGATTCCGATCCGCACAGACAACGCGCACGGCGCCGCGCGCATCATGGAGATCGACGGCACCGATATCATCAAGCGCATGGGCGAGGGTCAGGTCGCGGTCGTTGCCGGCTTCCAGGGGCTTGGCCCCGATAACCGCATTTCGACGCTCGGGCGCGGCGGATCGGACACGTCGGCAGTGGCGATCGCGGCCGCAGTGAAGGCCGACCGCTGCGACATCTATACCGACGTCGACGGCGTCTACACGACCGATCCGCGCATCGAGCCCAAGGCCCGGCGCCTGAAGAAGATCGCCTTCGAAGAAATGCTGGAAATGGCGTCTCTCGGTGCCAAGGTTCTCCAGGTGCGCTCAGTGGAGCTTGCCATGGTGCACAAGGTACGCACCTTTGTGCGTTCGTCTTTCGAGGATCCCGATGCTCCGGGCATGGGTGACCTCTTGAACCCGCCCGGAACGCTGATTTGTGACGAGGATGAAATCGTGGAACAGGAAGTAGTCACCGGCATCGCCTATGCCAAGGATGAGGCTCAGATCTCGCTTCGCCGTCTTGCCGACCGGCCGGGCGTTTCCGCTGCGATCTTCGGCCCGCTTGCCGAAAGCCACATCAACGTCGATATGATCGTTCAGAACATCTCCGAAGATGGTTCGAAGACGGACATGACCTTCACCGTTCCCTCGGGAGATGTCGAGAAGGCCATCAAGGTTCTCTCCGACAACAAGGCGAAGATCGGCTATGACGTTGCGCAGAGCGAATCGGGGCTGGTGAAGGTTTCGGTCATCGGCATCGGCATGCGCAGCCATGCGGGTGTTGCGGCGACCGCCTTCAGGGCACTTGCCGAAAAAGGCATCAACATCAAGGCAATTACAACTTCGGAGATCAAGATTTCGATCCTGATCGACGGTCCTTACGCAGAACTCGCTGTCAGAACTTTGCATTCCTGCTACGGTCTGGATAAGAATTGATTCCCAGCGGGCGGCCTGCCCCTTCAGGTTGAAGATGCGGCCGGTTCTTCTGTCCGCACCAAGCGTTTGTTTCGGGGAGCTTGAGACGCAATGAGAGACCTTTCCGGCGGTCCGCGCGTATTGCTCAAGCGGCTGCGCGAATTGATGGCGGAGCCGCTGGAGCCGCAGGAGCGACTCGACCGGATCGTGCGCCAGATCGCCAGCAACATGGTGGCAGAGGTGTGCTCCGTCTACGTGCTGCGAGCCGACGGCGTTCTCGAGCTCTATGCGACCGAGGGTCTCAAAAAAGAAGCTGTCCACCTTTCGCAACTTAAGATGGGGCAGGGTCTCGTCGGCACGATCGCCGCATCGGCCCAGCCGCTCAATCTTTCCGACGCACAGTCGCATCCTGCTTTCCGCTACCTGCCGGAAACGGGTGAAGAGATCTATCATTCTTTCCTCGGTGTACCGATCCTGCGGACCGGCCGCTCGCTCGGCGTTCTCGTCGTGCAGAACAAGGCGAGCCGCAATTATCGCGACGAGGAGCTGGAAGCGCTCGAAACAACGGCGATGGTTCTCGCCGAGATGATCGCGACCGGCGAACTCAAGAAGATCACCAAGCCGGGTCTCGAACTCGATCTCACCCGTTCGGTCACAGTCGACGGCGATACGTATAATGACGGCATCGGCCTTGGTTACGTCGTGCTGCATGAGCCGCGCATCGTCGTTACCAATCTCCTCAATGAAGATGCGGAGAAGGAAATCCGGCGGCTGGCGGAAGCCATGGGCTCGCTCAGGATCTCGATCGACGACATGCTGTCGCGCCGCGATGTCTCCATGGAAGGTGAGCACCGCGAGGTGCTCGAAACCTATCGCATGTTCGCCCACGACCAGGGCTGGGTGCGCAAGCTGGAAGAGGCGATCCGCAACGGCCTGACGGCGGAAGCGGCGGTCGAGAAGGTCCAGAGCGACACCAAGGCGCGCATGATGCGTCTGACCGATCCGTATCTTCGCGAGCGGATGCACGATTTCGAAGATCTGGCGAACCGGCTGCTGCGCGTATTGACCGGTTATACAGGTCGCACGACGGCTGAAGGCTTTCCGACCGACGCGATCATCCTGGCGCGTGCCATGGGGGCGGCGGAGCTTCTCGACTACCCGCGCGCCAATGTGCGCGGCCTGGTGCTGGAAGAAGGCGCGGTGACGAGCCATGTGGTGATCGTTGCACGCGCCATGGGCATTCCGGTCATCGGCCAGGCGGCGGGTGTCGTCGCTCTTGCCGAAAATGGCGATGCCGTCATTATCGATGGTGACGAAGGGCATGTGCATATCCGCCCGATGCCGGAGCATCAGCGCTCCTATGAAGAAAAGGTTCGCTTCCGCGCCCGCCGGCAGGAGCAGTTCCGGGCATTGCGTTCCGTCGAGCCGGTCACCCGGGATGGTCAGCGCATTCAGCTTCTGATGAATGCCGGCCTGCTGGTTGACCTGCCGCAGTTGGCGGAATCGGGTGCGGAGGGCATCGGTCTCTTCCGCACCGAGCTTCAATTCATGATCGCGTCAACCATGCCGAAGGCGGAAGAGCAGGAGATGTTCTACCGCAATGTGCTGAAGCAGGCGGCGGGCCGTGTCGTGACTTTCCGTACGCTCGATATCGGTGGCGATAAGGTCGTTCCTTATTTCCGAGGCCACGAGGAAGAGAATCCGGCACTCGGCTGGCGAGCAATCCGCCTGTCGCTTGACCGTCCTGGGCTGTTGCGCACCCAGCTGCGCGCCATGCTGAAGGCTGCGGCAGGCGCCGAACTGAAGCTGATGGTGCCTATGGTGACCGAGGTTTCTGAGCTCAGGCAGGTGCGCGAACTTCTGCAGAAGGAAGTGCAGCATCTTTCGCGTTTCGGCCATGGCCTGCCGCGCAAGCTGCAGTTCGGCGCGATGCTGGAAGTGCCGGCGCTGCTCTGGCAGCTCGACGAGCTGATGGATGCGGTCGATTTCGTCTCGGTCGGTTCCAACGATCTCTTCCAGTTCGCCATGGCGGTCGATCGCGGCAACGCGCGGGTGTCGGAGCGCTTCGATCCACTGGAACGGCCGTTCCTGCGGATTCTGCGCGATATCGTGCGCGGTGCCGATCGCAACAAGACACCGGTGACCCTCTGCGGTGAGCTGGCAGGAAAGCCGCTTTCGGCGATGGCGTTGCTGGGCGTCGGTTTCCGCTCCATCTCCATGTCGCCGGCTTCGATCGGGCCGGTCAAGGCGATGCTGCTGGGCCTCGATGCCGAGGCTCTTACTAAGGCCGTTAATGAGGCGCTCGACGACCGAAATGCGACCGTGCCGATGCGCGAAGTGCTTGCCCGCTTCGCCGAGAGCCACAATATTCCCCTTTAGACATATATAAGAAGAATTGGAGCAAGGGGTGGCGAAGCTTCCCATTGAAAAGATGCGCGAGCTTGAGCGCCGGTTCGGCGAGATCGAAGCGCGCATGTCGGCCGGCCCTTCGGCCGATGTTTATGTAAAGCTCGCGTCCGAATATTCAGAGCTGCAGCCGGTCGTCACAAAGATTCGTGTCTATCAGAAAGCAGTCGGCGAACTTGCCGATCTGGAGGTGCTGCTCGAGGACAAGTCCGTCGATCGCGACATGCGCGAGCTCGCCGAACTCGAGCTGCCTGACGTGAAAGAGCGGATCGAGGCGCTGGAGAACGAAATCCAGATCTTGCTGCTGCCGAAGGATGCGGCCGATGAAAAGAGCGCGATCCTGGAAATCCGCGCCGGCACCGGCGGCAACGAGGCTGCGCTTTTTGCCGGTGACCTTTTCCGCATGTACGAGCGCTACGCGTCGACACATGGCTGGAAGGTGGAAGTGCTGTCGTCAAGCGAGGGCGAAGCCGGCGGCTTTAAGGAAATCATCGCTACAATCACCGGCAAAGGTGTCTTTGCCAAGCTGAAGTTCGAATCCGGCGTGCACCGTGTGCAGCGTGTGCCGGAGACGGAAGCCGGTGGACGCATCCACACATCGGCGGCGACGGTTGCGGTCCTGCCCGAGGCCGAGGAGATCGATATCGAAATCCGGCCGGAGGATATCCGCATCGATACGATGCGCTCGTCGGGTGCGGGCGGCCAGCACGTCAACACGACGGACTCGGCGGTGCGTATCACGCACTTGCCGACAGGTATCGTTGTGACCAGCTCGGAAAAATCGCAGCACCAGAACCGCGCCAAGGCCATGCAGGTGCTTCGGTCGCGTCTTTACGATGCCGAGCGGCAGAGGGCCGATAGCGAACGGTCTGCCGACCGCAAAAGCCAGGTCGGGTCCGGGGACCGTTCCGAGCGCATCCGCACCTACAATTTCCCGCAGGGCCGTGTGACCGACCATCGAATCAACCTGACGCTTTATAAACTCGACCGGATGATGATCGGCGAGATCGACGAAGTGGTGGATGCGCTGCTTGCTGATTATCAGGCGAGCCAGCTCGCGCAGCTTGGCGAACAGCAATGACCGCATCCGGGCCGACGGTTTCCGAAATGCTTGCCGAGGCCCGGCGCCGTTTCACGGAAGCCGGCATCGCTGATCCGCTGACCGATGCGCGGCTGCTGATTTCGGGATTGTTGAAGCTCTCGCCGACCGAGATGCTGACCGCAGGCCGTGACGTGGTTTCGGAAGAGCAGGCGGGAACCATCGGTCGGGCGATCGAAAGGCGGTTAAAACACGAGCCAGTGCATCGCATTCTCGGAGAGCGGGAGTTCTACGGCCTACCGCTTTCGCTGTCCGCCGGCACGCTGGAACCGCGACCGGATACGGAAATCCTCGTCGATACGATCATTCCTTATCTGCGTGACCTTGCAAAGACGGAGGACAATCTCCACATCCTGGATCTAGGAACCGGGACAGGAGCGATTTGCCTTGCCCTCCTGAGTGAATGCCCGGAAGCATCAGGCATCGGCAGCGACATTTCGACCGATGCACTTGAGACGGCAAGATCAAACGCAGAAAGAAACGGATTGCAGGATCGATTCACGACCATTCGATCGAACTGGTTCGAGAACATCCACGGGACGTTTCATGCGCTTGTCTCAAATCCGCCCTATATTGCTTCCAATGTTATTCACGATCTCGCTCCCGAAGTGACGAAATTTGATCCAGCTGCAGCTCTGGACGGCGGCTCGGATGGGCTTGACGCCTACAAAGCCATAGCAAAAGATGCCGGAAGGTTCGTACGGCCAAATGGGATCGTCGGACTTGAAATAGGCTATGATCAGCGAAACGATGTGACGGCGATCTTTGAAGCGGAAGGCTTCAAGTGCCTCAAATCCGTGAAAGACTATGGTCAGAATGACAGAGTGCTCGTGTTCTCGCCGGCATGACCGGCGACAAATTGCAGCATCGAACTGGACATTGTTGCTATTGCGAAGAAAAAGGCTTGGATTTCCCGAGGAAGCAATATAGGTTGCCCTCACGCGTTGGGCGCATAGGAATGAACGAGATTCGTTCGGTACTTGCTCAGCTTCGGGGGTCTGCTCTTTTAAACGAGAGTTTCAAAAGTTGAACACGACCCAATGCGTGAATCAGTCAAACTGACTTGAAGACAAGCGGCAGGTCGGCGCGAAGGCGCACTATGCTTGCGGCACGAAGGCCCTGATCCGGATAGACCGGTCTTGGCGGTTGGTGCCATGTATCCAATCACAAACAGAGAATTCAGGTGAACGATCGATGAGGCCAGGACAGCAGAACAAGCGCGGTCGAGGGCGTGGCAATAACAATAATAACAATGGCGGCGGCGGAAATAACAATAACAACAATTTCAACCGCAAGGGCGGCAATCCGCTGACCAGGACTTATGACAGTTCCGGTCCCGATGTGAAGATCCGCGGCACTGCCCAGCACATCGCTGAGAAATATGCGCAGCTCGCCCGTGACGCGCAGAGCTCCGGCGACCGCGTCATTGCCGAAAATTACCTGCAGCACGCCGAACATTACAACCGCATCATTGCCGCCGCGCAGGCGCAGATGCAGGAGCGCTTCCAGCGCGACGACCGCAACGACTATAATGATCGTGACAATGCGGACCGCGATGGTGACGATCTGGATACGGGTGACAATGACGATGTCGTCATCGTTCAGCCGCCGCACCAGCAGCGAGAAGAGCGACAGCCGCAACGCGAAGAGCGTCAGCAACAGCGTGAAGAGCGTCAGCCGCGTGAACAGCGCCAGCCACGTGAACAGCAGCCGGCCGCACCGGTGCAGCAGGCGGAGGCCATCGACGGAACCGGACCGCAGCCGGAGATCGAAGGTATTCCGGCGGAAGTTGCGATGGAAGAAGAGGGTGGCGCAGCGCAGCCTGTTGAACGCCAGCCCCGTCGCCGTGCCGCAGGCGCCCGCCCCCGCCGTCCGCGCCGCGCCGCTGAAGGCGAAGCAGCAGGCGAAGAGGGCGCTTCCAGCGAGGCACCTGCTCTGGCCGAGGCAGCTTCGGAGTAAGCTCGTTTCAAATATCCATGGACCCGAGAAGCCGCCTCCTAGGCGGCTTTTTCTTTAGGGGCACGGGCCGCGGTCACGCCGGATCATTCTCGCGCCTGTCTTTGCCCATCGCGGTTGGAATCCGACTTTTAGATCAAGCGAATCTGACCAGGCGGCAAAATTGGAGAGGTTTGCGAAGCGGCCTATGACGCGTGGTTTTTCCCGTGTCCCGCCCCTTTAAACTCTCCGGATTCCCCACCATATCCACCTCAGTTTAGTTTGCCGCAAATCTCAATGGCGACAAACAAGGGCTTGCCTTTTGAGGGAGCTCAATCTCAATCATCGGTCTGTGCCTTATGAAGGGCAGGGCGATTCATGGAGGTAACATATGAATATCGAAAAATACTCCGAGCGGGTGCGCGGTTTCGTTCAATCCGCCCAGACCTATGCGCTTGCGCAGGGGCACCAGCAATTCACTGCGGAACATGTGCTTAAAGTCCTGCTCGACGACGATCAGGGCATGGCCGCTTCGCTGATCGAGCGCGCCGGCGGCGATGTAAAAGCCGCGCGGCTCGCCAATGATGCCGCGCTTGCCAAGCTGCCGAAGATTTCCGGCGGCAATGGTAACATCTATCTTGCCCAGCCGCTTGCCAAGGTCTTCTCCACTGCCGAAGAAGCTGCAAAAAAGGCCGGCGATAGCTTCGTGACGGTCGAACGTCTGCTGCAGGCACTGGCGATCGAAACCTCTGCCTCGACCTATCAGTCGTTGAAGAATGCCGGTGTGACCGCGCAAGCGCTCAATCAGGTGATCAACGACATCCGCAAGGGCCGCACTGCCGATACGGCAAGCGCCGAGCAGGGCTTCGACAGCCTGAAGAAATATGCCCGAGACCTGACGAGTGATGCCCGCGAGGGCAAGCTCGATCCGGTTATCGGCCGTGACGACGAAATCCGCCGGACGATCCAGGTCCTTTCCCGCCGCACCAAGAACAACCCCGTTCTCATCGGTGAGCCGGGCGTCGGCAAGACCGCAATCGTCGAGGGCCTTGCGTTGCGCATCGTCAATGGTGACGTGCCGGAAAGCCTAAAGGACAAGAAGCTGATGGCACTCGATATGGGTGCCTTGATTGCCGGGGCTAAGTTCCGCGGCGAATTCGAAGAGCGCCTTAAGGCCGTGCTGAACGAGGTCCAGTCGGAAAACGGAGAGATCATCCTCTTCATCGACGAAATGCACACGCTTGTCGGCGCCGGCAAGGCGGATGGAGCGATGGACGCTTCCAACCTCTTGAAGCCTGCCCTTGCCCGTGGCGAGCTGCATTGCGTCGGCGCGACTACGCTGGATGAATATCGCAAGCATGTCGAGAAGGACCCGGCCCTTGCCCGCCGCTTCCAGCCGGTCATGGTCGAGGAGCCGACGGTCGAAGATACGATCTCGATCCTGCGCGGTCTGAAGGAAAAATATGAGCAGCATCACAAGGTGCGCATCGCCGATGCCGCGCTGGTTGCCGCTGCGACCCTTTCCAACCGTTACATCACCGACCGTTTCCTGCCGGACAAGGCGATCGACCTGATGGACGAGGCGGCTGCCCGCCTGCGTATGCAGGTGGACTCCAAACCGGAGGAGCTCGATGAGCTCGACCGCCGCATCATCCAGCTGAAGATCGAACGCGAGGCGCTGAAGAAGGAAACCGATGTGGCTTCCGCCGACCGGCTGAAGCGGCTGGAAGGTGAACTGACCTCGCTCGAGGAAGAGGCGGATGCGTTGACAGCCCGCTGGCAGGCGGAAAAGCAGAAGCTCGGTCTTGCCGCTGACCTGAAGAAGCAGCTCGACGATGCCCGCAACGAATTGGCGATCGCCCAGCGCAAGGGTGAATTCCAGCGCGCTGGCGAGCTTGCCTATGGTGTGATCCCGGGTCTCGAAAAGCAGCTTGCCGATGCCGAAAGCAAGGAAGACAACAGCCGCAACGCGATGGTCCAGGAGGTCGTGACCCCCGACAATATCGCCCACGTCGTCTCCCGGTGGACCGGCATTCCTGTCGACAAGATGCTGGAAGGCGAACGCGACAAGCTGCTCAGGATGGAAGACGATCTGGCGAAATCGGTGATCGGTCAAGGCGATGCGGTTCAGGCTGTATCCCGTGCCGTGCGCCGTGCCCGCGCAGGCCTTCAGGATCCGAACCGGCCGATCGGCTCGTTCATCTTCCTCGGCCCGACCGGTGTCGGCAAGACGGAACTTACCAAGGCGCTTGCCCGCTTCCTTTTCGACGACGAGACGGCAATGGTGCGCATGGATATGTCCGAGTATATGGAGAAGCACTCCGTTGCCCGGCTGATCGGTGCGCCTCCCGGCTATGTCGGCTATGACGAAGGTGGTGCGCTGACGGAAGCCGTCCGCCGCCGGCCCTATCAGGTCGTGCTGTTCGACGAGATCGAGAAGGCGCATCCCGATGTCTTCAACATCCTGCTGCAGGTGCTGGACGACGGTCGCTTGACCGACGGCCAGGGCCGGACGGTCGACTTCCGCAACACGATGATCATTATGACCTCGAACCTCGGTGCCGAATACCTGACGCAGTTGCGTGAGGGGGAAGACAGCGAGACTGTTCGCGAGCAGGTGATGGACGTGGTTCGCGGTCACTTCCGGCCGGAATTCCTGAACCGTATCGACGAGATCATCCTCTTCCATCGCCTGAAGCGTGAGGAAATGGGCGCGATCGTCGATATTCAGCTGAAGCGGCTGATTTCGCTGTTGTCCGAGCGCAAGATCGTGCTCGACCTCGATGAGGACGCCCGCAACTGGCTGGCGAACAAGGGATACGATCCTGTCTACGGCGCGCGTCCGCTGAAGCGGGTGATCCAGAAATTCGTCCAGGATCCGCTTGCCGAGCAGATCCTCTCGGGCCAGGTGCCGGACGGATCGACGGTGAAGATCACCAGTGGATCGGATCGCTTGTTGTTCCGGTCGAAACAGTCGGTCAGCGAAGCGGCGTAAGGCTGCGTTCACGAGAATTGAAAATGGCGGCCTTCGGGCCGCCGTTTTTGTTTCTGCAGACGGGAGGATTACTTGCTGGCGACCTGGTCCGAGGCGGGCTGGTTGTTCAGCAGCGTGTCGATGCGTTTGCGCTCGTCCTCGAACTTGGCGAGTGCATCGCCCTGGAGCGACTTGCCGCCCGGCAGGCGAATGCGAAGCGGGTCGACCTTGGTGCCGTTGACGATCAGTTCGTAATGCAGATGCGGGCCGGTGGATTCACCCGTCGTGCCCACCCAGCCGATGACCTGACCCTGTCGCACCTTTGCTCCCGGCACAATGCCCTTGGCGATGGCGCTCTGGTGGTTATAGGAGGATTCATAGCCATTGGCGTGGCGGACGATGGTCTGGTTGCCGTAGCCGCCGGAATCCCAGCCGGCCTTTTCGACCGTACCATTGCCGGCTGCGATGATTGCCGTTCCGCGCGGCGCTGCCCAGTCTACACCCGTATGCATGCGCGCGAAGCCGAGGATCGGATGGCGGCGCATGCCGAAGCCGGACTTGAAAATGCCGTTCGGGACAGGATTGCGTAGCAGGAACTGCCGGATGCTCTTACCCTCCTGATCGAAGTAGTCGATCGTGCCGTCTTCCGGGTCCTGAAAACGATAGAAGCGCGTCAACGTATCGCCGAAGCGGGCGTTGACATAGAGAAGGTCGGAATCCTCGGTCGCCTGGCCGTTGCTGTCAGCAACCGAGAAGAAGGCTTCGAGGTAGTCCGTTGGCTTCAACTGCGCCTGGAAGTCGACATTGGCTGCTAGCAGCTTGATGATCAGCGCGGTCATATCCTTGGTCATGCCGTAGGAAAGGGCTGCGCGGTAAATGCCGTCGTAGACGCGCGGCAGATTCTGGCCGGCGGGCGGAGCGAAGGAATTGTCTTCGAAAGCGGTGGCGATCGCATCCAGCATCGGTGGTTCGCTGCCGGCCACGAAGCGGCCCTTGTCATCGAGGGCGACAGTGATGAGATGGCGCGTATTGCGATAGATGCTGGCCCGAATGATCTTCGCCTGCTCGCCCTTCTGAATGATACCGATGCGCAGGACGTCGCCCTTGGAAAGCGTATCGGTGCCGAGCACCGGGGTGATATAACCGGACATGCCATCTGCCTGTGGCTGCGGATAGCCGGAATCGGCGAGCGCCTTGGCAATTGTCGTGTCCTGGCGCACCGGCAGAATATCGTCGGCGAATTCCTCGGTCTGCGGTGTGATGGATTCCGGTGCCGAGACGGTCATATTCTGTTCGAGCACGCGTGCGGCAAGGCCGGCCGTCAAATCGACGTCATTGTCCTCGGCGGAGAAGCGGCGCGGATCCACATAGTAAAGGGCCGCGAGCTGGGCATTTCCATCCGTCAGAACGGATCCGTTGGAGCGGACGTTTTCCTCAACTTCGTCAAGCGACAGGCCAGGGGCCATGTTGAGATTGGATTTGCCGGTGGGGAAGGGGACGGTCTTCAATGCCACTTCGGATTCGACATCGGAGCCGTAGATTGCGCCGGTACGGCTTTGCGGTGCCGGCTGGGGCTCGTCGGCTGAGAAGATCGCCAGCGGATCGAAGTCCGGATAATCCTCAGTTGCCACGTGATTGGCAGCCAGCATCATCTTCACATGAGAGAAGGGCTGGCGGCGAACGACTTCCTTCTCGCCGTCATGGACAACGGTCGAGACCTCCATGATGGCGCGGTCGGATGGTTTGGCGGCGATGACGGGGGCGATCAGACGACCGCCGCGGGTAACAGATGTATCCTGATGTGCGTCTGCCGATGCGCTTGCATAGGCTTCGGCCGGGATTGCCAGCTGCTGCCTGCCGTCGAGCGCAGCAAAGAGTGCGACACCCATGAGGATGGAAGAGGTAATGCCGGTGAGGAACGTGCCCGAAAGCCAGCGAAGCGAAACTTCGCGTCGGTCGGGCGCGCGTCGCCCGTCTGCCAGAAGCGGAGGCTCGCTGCCGAGCGAGCGGATCATCATTTTCTCCGTCATCATGGCAGTGGAGTTCGCATCCTTACATTCGATGTCGTTCTGAGCATCCGCGGGCCATCCTGGCTGGGGCGAAAGATGTGCATATTTTGGGCACTGAAGTCAAATCACACCGGGAATGGCACCTTACGCGCGCATGCCTGCGTGAATCCTACGTGTTTCCTCTCACCAGCAGAATGTGATGATGTCGGGGCGAAGAGGAGCAAAATCGCATCTTCCACAACAAAACCGACAAACAGTCATGTTTTTCAGGCTTTCCAGCGTGATCAGAATCCGGGAAATCGACGAATTCCAATGGCCTCTATAAAATCTCGTGATAAAACAACAGGATACGAGAAAGATGATTTTTTTGAAAAAGGCCTGTTGACTGTTTCGGTGTGTGAGGATTATAAGCCCACTCACTGACGAGGGCGGCGGCGCTGCTGGCGACGAAGTCTCTCGTTCTAAAGAAATCAAGCGGATTGGCTGATGCTGGTTTGTTGCTCTTGGCGGAAGTTAGGGGCGTTGATTTTGTGACGGCTTGGATGTCGTCGGTTATTTGACAATTGAAGATGAGAAGAAAGAGAAACGTGGGCGGCGGAGCTTGCGGAACTCAAGAGATTGGGTTCTTTGAAAGAGACTTTGGCGGTCACGTTTATCAAGAGAAGTTACACTGGTTTTCGGGGATGGATTTAGGTTTGTCCTCTGGAAGACAGGTGTGAAGTTCTCGTCGATTCAGAACGTGACGTAATGCCAATGATTGAATTCTCAACATGAGAGTTTGATCCTGGCTCAGAACGAACGCTGGCGGCAGGCTTAACACATGCAAGTCGAGCGCCCCGCAAGGGGAGCGGCAGACGGGTGAGTAACGCGTGGGAATCTACC
>Ga0102590_1002355_pt1 | contig 22686 bp, 26 predicted proteins | sample AraplaMF_Col_mMF_FD_76859 | JGI IMG/M metagenome (GOLD analysis project Ga0102590, IMG submission 76859) | Arabidopsis root microbial communities from the University of North Carolina, USA - plate scrape MF_Col_mMF | ecosystem: Host-associated > Plants > Roots > Endosphere | place: USA... | reverse complement strand
AAGGGCGCGCGGGTCGGCGACCGGTTGATGGTCAGCGGCACGATCGGCGACGGCTGGCTGGGCCTGCTGGCCCACTGGGGCGAGGTCGAGGATCCCGACGGCGGCCTGGTGCGCCGCTACCGCCTGCCGCCGCCGCGCCTGGCCATTCGCGACGCCCTGCGCGCCTACGCCCGCGCCGCCGCCGATGTCTCCGACGGCCTGCTGGCCGACGCCGCCCACGTGGCCAAGGCCAGTGGCCTGCGGGTCAAGGTCGACCTGGACCGCCTGCCGCTGTCGCCCGGCGCCCGCCACTGGCTGGGCGCTCAGCCGGAAGCCGGCGAAGCGCGGATGTCGTTGGCCTCGGGCGGCGACGACTACGAGATCGTCTGCGCCGTCGATCCCACCGACGTGGCCGCCTTCCAGGCCGCCGCCATGGCCGCCGGCGTCCCCGTGCGCGACATCGGCGAGTTCGTGGAAGGCGAGGGGATCTGCGCCCTGTTCAAGGGCAAGGACATCACGCCCGAGCGCCTGGGCTGGCTGCACGGCTGAGCCGGCCATAGACCGTCCCCGCGTTACACGATCGGCGTTGACTTGGGTCAATGTGCTCCGAACAAGCCGGCAGCCAATGAGGCTGCGGTGACCGGGAGCCGGACCTCAGGCCTTCCTGGTCAAGGAACGGGTAGGACCCGCCCCCTCTTCCATCACCCGCCGCGCCCCGCTGCTGGCCTTGCTGACGACGACGCCAGCCCTGGCCAGCAGCCAAGCGTCCAGAAACTGACCATGCTTTCCGACGGAGGAATAGCGAAGGTGGGCCGGGTCGCTGTACAGTGACCGGCCGTCGCGGACGAGCGGGCAGGTCGACCCGTCGCACAGATAGACCCTCGGATCGATGAACTCGACGCCGTGCAGGGCCTTGAGGTCTCGATCCATGGCATAGGATTTGGTGGAGACCTGATCGAAGTCGAAATCGCGATTGGCGAGCGTTGGGTTACCCTTGAAGGTCGCCAGACGAAGCTCGCGCGGCACATCGAATGCGGGGTAGGGCGTCGTGCCCAGGACCGCGACGTGTTTGCCTCGGCCGTTCAGGTCGGCGACCTCGACGGCAAGTCTGCGTATCGCCGTAGGGCCGTCGATGTTCATCAGCGGTTTGTCCGTGCGGAAATAGGTCGTCCACATCGACGCATAGAGCACCGAGCCATATCGCGACTTGCGCATCTCCTTGATCGCGGCCTCGTGGAACTGCGCACAGAGCGATCCGGCCTGCAATTTTTCGGCGCCGCTGATCGGCGGGCAGCCGCGCTGGGTGAGCAGCACGATGGCATGGTCCTGAAGGCTCGGCGCGAGCAGGTGAGCGCGGGCGAACCACATCTCGGCGAAGGAATCGCCGATCACCACGACATCGTGACCAGGACTTGAGACCCCCACCACACAGGGCCTCAGCGCGCCGTCCAGAGGAGACAGGCCCCCACAGCCCTTGTCGGACGGCGCATAGTCGCTGGAGGCCGCCACGGCGTCGGCGTAGAGGGTTGGATCACCCTTGATCCGCGAGGGCAGGCCCGCGGCGAGGACGATCACGACGGCGCCGACCGTCAGGGCCCCGGCAAGGGCCAAGCCGGCCGTGAGCTTGTAGCCCTGGCCCTTGCCGGTCTTAAACCAAGCTTGGGCGGGACGTTCCACCCAGCGATAGCTCAGACCGCCGAGAATCAGGGACGCGACCAGGGCGCCGAGCGCGCAGGGCCAGGACTTGAGGTCGAAGTAGTTGAGGCCGACGATCAGCGGCCAGTGCCACAGATAGATCGAGTAGGACGCCGCGCCGACGCCCTGCAGAGCGCCCGATCCCAAGACCGTTCCAGGGGCGTGTGCGACCAGGATCAGGCACGCGCCGACGACGGGGATGGCTTCCAACGCCGTGGGCCATTTGATTGCGTCCCCAAGAAGGAAGACGCTCAACGCGATCAAGCCGAGGCCGAACAGTTCGATCGCCAAGCGTTGGCGCGCGCCGCGCTGGGCCAGCCAATTGGCGCGAATGGCAATGACGCCGCCGGCCAACATCTCCCAGGCGCGGGCCGGCAGCATGAAGAAGCCGAAGGCGTGCGCGCGGTTCGAAGGCGCCAGATCGCTCGCCGCCGAGAGCGCCAAGGAGAGCAGTAGCGCGCCGCCAAGCATCAGCAACCGCGCGCGTTGGGTCCGCACGAGGGGTTTCAAGGCGGCGATGACGGCGGGGTAGAGAATATAGAACCACCATTCCACACCCAGGGACCAAGTGTGGAGGAACCAGTTGGCTTTGCTTTCCTCGGCGAAATATCCGAATTCACGCCAATACTGGATATTCGATACGAACAGGAGCGATCCGAAACCGTGCTTGGCGGCGGTGGATAGCGTTATCGGATCTAGTACAAACAGTCCAAACAGCAGGACGCAGAATACCACGACGCCAAGAGCAGGGAAAATCCTGGAAAATCTGTCGCGGTAAAAGTTGAAAAGACTGAAGGTGTTCTGATCGAATTTTCCAAAGATGATGCGAGTCATCAGGAAGCCGGAAATCACGAAAAAGACATCGACTCCCAGGTAGCCGGAGGAGAAAAGTGGAACCTGAAGGTGAAACAAGAGAACGAGCGCCACGGCGATAGCGCGCAATCCATTAATATCTTTTCGGAAGTTCATGGGTCCCCCCGGACGCCTCGCCATATGGCTGTATCGCTCGGGAATGTGCAAGAGGTTGCGGCTCAACGGCGCCTGTTCGGCGCCTCGGAGGCTGTTTCGTCATCCGAGTGGCGGCCTGGTAGCAAAACCTCAAGTCTTGTTGGTTAAGGCGGTGGCATGATCTGTGCCGCCCTTGCTTCTCGTCGCGCCTTGCTCGCCGCTATTCCGCTGGCGCTGCTGGCCACGACTCCCGCCTCGGCGCGGAGCGAGAAGAAGGGCGGCAAGGAAGGCGAGGGCGAGGCAGCGCCCGATCCGGTGATCAAGCTGCAGTCGATGGCCCTGCCGATCATCGCGGCCGGCAAGCTGGTCAACTACGTCTTCGTGCAGATGACCATCACCCTGAAGCCCGGCGTGCTGGTCACGGTCTTCGAGGGCAAGGAGCCGCTGCTGCGCGACGCCATCGTCCGCGAGGCCCACAGCAAGCCGTTCCTGCGCCCCGACAGCTATGTGGCCCTGGACGAGGCCCGGCTGAAGGCCTCGGTCCTGCGCGAGACCAACGGCCTGATCGGGCCGGGCAAGGTGGCGCTGGTGACGGTGGTCAAGCAGACGCCCCGCAACTTCGTCGCGCCGCCGGCCAAGCCCGGGTCGCAGGCCAAGCCGGGGCCACGCTCAGCGCCGGCCGGCGACTCCGATCTGGTTCCCTAGGTCCCGCGCGGGCCCCGACCGCCCGCGAGCCCGAGCGAACGCTGTTCCCGCCAGCGGTTGACACCCTGCGTCCATTTGGCACTGTCCTGCCCTTGGCGTCGCGACGACGCCATCAGGGAGCATCGAGGGGGCATGAGGCCATAGGCCCGCCCGTCGCATGCGGCCGGGGGCGGTCTCTTCGATCGTGATCCTGTCGAGGCGGCGACCCCTCGTGATTGAAACGCGAAGAGGGCGACTTACCGATGAGTTCTTGGCTTTACGTGGCCATAGGGGCCGGGCTGCTGGCGGTGCTGTACGGCGCCGTGCAGACGGCGTCTCTGATGCGGGCTTCGCCCGGCAATGCGAAGATGCAGGAGATCGCCGCGGCGATCCAGGAAGGGGCCCAAGCCTATCTGAACCGCCAGTACACGACGATCGCCATCGTCGGCGTGGTGGTCATCGCCCTGCTGGGCTTCTTCTTCAAGTCGTGGGAGCAGCCGGTGGGCTTCGCCCTGGGCGCCATCCTGTCGGGCGCGGCCGGCTTCGCGGGCATGCTGATCTCGGTGCGCGCCAATGTCCGCACCGCCCAGGCCTCGTCCGAGAGCCTGGCGGCCGGCCTGAAGATGGCCTTCACCTCCGGGGCCGTGACCGGCATGCTGGTGGCGGGCTTCGCCCTGATCGGCGTGGCCGGCTATTTCGCCATCCTGCTCCAGACCGGCCATGCTGGGACCGACCGCGTGGTGGTCGACTCGCTGGTCTCGCTGGGCTTCGGCGCCAGCCTGATCTCGATCTTCGCCCGCCTGGGCGGCGGCATCTTCACCAAGGGCGCCGACGTGGGCGGCGATCTGGTGGGCAAGGTCGAGGCTGGTATTCCCGAGGATGACCCGCGCAACGCCGCGACCATCGCCGACAATGTCGGCGACAACGTCGGCGACTGCGCCGGCATGGCGGCCGACCTGTTCGAGACCTATGCGGTGACCACGGTCGCCACCATGGTGCTGGCGGCGATCTTCTTCCGCGGCACCGAAGCGGTGTCGTCGATGATGCTGCTGCCGCTGGCCATCTGCGCGGTGTGCATCGTGACCTCGATCCTCGGCTCGTTCGCCGTGCGCCTGGGCAAGAAGCAGAACATCATGGGCGCCCTCTACCAGGGCCTGATCGTCACCGGCGTGCTGTCGATCCCGGCGGTCTACTACGTGATCCACCAGCTGGTGCCGACCGCCGTCACGGTGGGAACCCGCACCTTCGACGCCAACAGCCTGTTCCACTGCGGACTGGTCGGCCTGGTCGTCACCGCCGCCATCGTGGTGATCACCGAATATTACACCGGCACCAACTTCCGCCCGGTGAAGTCGGTGGCCCAGGCCTCGGTTTCTGGTCACGGCACCAACGTGATCCAGGGCCTGGCCATGTCGCTGGAATCCACGGCCCTGCCGGCCCTGACCATCATCATCGGCATCCTGGTGACCTATAACCTGGCGGGCCTGTTCGGCATCGCCATCGCCACCACCACCATGCTGTCCCTGGCCGGCTTCATCGTCGCCCTGGACGCCTTCGGCCCGGTCACCGACAACGCCGGCGGCATCGCGGAGATGGCCGGCCTGCCGCCGGAGGTCCGCGTGACCACCGACGCCCTGGACGCCGTGGGCAACACCACCAAGGCCGTGACCAAGGGCTACGCCATCGGCTCGGCCGGCCTGGGGGCCCTGGTGCTGTTCGCCGCCTATACCGAGGACCTGAAGTTCTTCTCGGCCCACGCCGAGGCCGGCAGCTTCTTCGACGGCATGGGTCCGGTGACCTTCGACCTGTCCAACCCCTATGTGGTGGTCGGGCTGCTGTTCGGGGGGCTGCTGCCCTTCCTGTTCGGCGGCATGTCGATGACCGCCGTGGGCCGGGCGGCCGAGTCGGTCGTGGCCGAGGTGCGCCGTCAGTTTCGCGAGAACCCGGGCATCATGACCTACGAGACCAAGCCGGAATACGGCAAGGCCGTGGACATCCTGACCAAGGCGGCGATCCGCGAGATGATCGTGCCGTCGCTGCTGCCGGTGGTCTCGCCGGTGGTGCTGTTCTTCGTGATCCAGGCCATCGCCGGCAAGGTCGACGCGTTCGCCGCGCTGGGCGCCATGCTGATGGGCGTGATCGTCACCGGCCTGTTCGTCGCCATCTCGATGACCAGCGGCGGCGGCGCCTGGGACAACGCCAAGAAGGTGATCGAGGAAGGCTTCACCGACAAGGACGGCGTCCTGCACAAGAAGGGCGGCGACACCCACAAGGCCGCCGTGACCGGGGACACCGTCGGCGACCCCTACAAGGACACCTCCGGTCCGGCCGTGAACCCGATGATCAAGATCACCAACATCGTGGCCCTGCTGCTGCTGGCGGTGCTGGCCCACGGCGTCTGATCCCGAACCTCAGAGCCTGACATGACGACGCCCCGGAGGTTGCCCTCCGGGGCGTTTTCATGGGCGGGAGGACGGGCGCTTAGCTGCGGCGGCCGTCGTGGCGATAATCCTGGCGATCGTGGCGCTCGGCCCGGATCTGGCGGCTCAGGCGATCGAAGCGGGCGTCCAGGTCGGCGCGCTCGCGCATCGACAGGCCGTTCGACTGGCGATAGCTGGCTTCCAGGCGGCTGAGCGAGCGGAACTCGCCGCGCAGGCGCATGGCTTCCGAGCGGGTCAGCGAGCCGTTGCGGACGCCCTGGTCGATGCGGTGCTCCAGATTGGCCTGGCGCTGGTTGATGGTCTGCCACGGGGCGGCCTGGGCGGCCAGCGGGGCGGCGGCGACGGTGGCCAGGGCGGCCAGGGCGAGAAGAGTGCGCTTCATGATCATGGTCTCCGACGATGTCCTGTCGGGCGCTCGGCGCGTCCGATCGAGGCCATAAGGCCCTGCGTCGGCTGAACGTTCCCGGAGCCTGTCGTTGTCTTCGGTTCATGTGGCGGCGGTGAACGGAACGCCGCCGCGGCCGTCGGGGCGGTGTCCGGGCTGGGCGCCCGCCCCCCGGGGCGCAGGGGGAAGGCGGATGATCAGTACACGTCTTCCGGATCGAGGACCGGCTGGGGGTCGGCCCGGCCATAGGCGTCGGCGAAGGCCGGCGCGGCGGCCGCCTCGGCGACGCCGCGCCGTTCCTGGCCCACATAGTCGTGGTCGATCCTGCGGCGGCGGCAGGGGCCGAAATAGGCGCCGGCGCGGACGAAGTCGCGCGGGTTGTTGATCACCTCGTTGACCCGGTGCAGCACGCCGCGGGCGGTGAGGGGCTTGGCCAGGAACTCGGTGACGCCGGCCATGCGGGCCTCGTCCAGGCTGGCGCGGGTGGCGTGGCCGGTGACCATGATGATCGGCGTGTACGGATTGGCGCTGGCGGGCGAGGTGCGCACCCAGCGAATGAAGGCCAGGCCGTCGACCGGCTGCATCATCAGGTCGGTGAAGATGATGTCGACTTCGCGCTCGGTGACCGCCTTCAGGGCCTCGACGCCGTCGCAGGCCTCGATGATCTTGCGCACGCCCAGCGACTTGAGGACCGTGGCGATGATCTCGCGCATCGGCGCGCTGTCGTCGATGATGAGCACCGTCAACGGGCGCAGGTCGGGCGCGCTCAAGATCTTCCCCCGGGGCGGGCGCGGCGCGGCGACAGACCGTCGCGACCCTACGCCCGGAGCATGGGGTCGGCGTCGTTGAGAAAACGTTGATACCGCGAAGAAATGTCGCAGAAAATCAGGTGGTTATTCTTAACGGGTTTGCGGCGCGCGTCCGCTGGACCTTAGCGACGGTCCTGCGGACGGTTGCCGGGGGTGTCGTCCTCTTGCGGCAGCATGCCGCCGCGGCCGACGTTGCCCAGCAGCTGTTCGAGGATCGTCATCTCGCGGCCGCGGGTCGGGGTCTCACGGCCGTTATAGGCGATGACCTTGCCGTCCTTCAGCGTGTAGGTGTCGACCGAGGCGACCTTTTCGTCGGCCGGATTGAACTTGATCGCCACCACGTCGCGCTTGATCACCCGCGGCTTGTAGAAGGCGACCCGATCGGTGGTCTGCGAGATGTAGTACCAGGCGTTCTGGTCGAAGGTCGAGGTGGCCGAGGGCGAGCCCAGCTTTTCGGTGACGGTCGACTTGCTGTCCTCGCCGATCTTCATGTCGGCGGGCTTGGCCTCGATGGCCTGGAAGCCCGAATAGCTCGTCAGCGGCGTACAGCCCCCGGCGACGGCGGCGAGGCCGATGACGGCGGCGGCGAGAACGGCGGGACGAAACATTGAGGCTCCAGAACCTGGACAGGCTGACTTTGACCTATCGCCCGCGCGGGCTTAGTTCAATGGTCCGCGTGGATCGAACGGCTAACTAGTTCCGTGTCGCGGCGAAATCGAGGCGAAGTGATGTTTCTGGACCGGCTGCTCAAACCCAGGCCCGCCAAGGCGGCGGGGGGCAAACTCTATGCCTCGGCGGTGGCGCAGGCCCGATCGGCCGCGTTCTACGCCCGGATGGGCGTCCACGACTCGATGGAAGGCCGGTTCGAGCTGTTCACCCTGCACGTGGCCCTGCTGCTGGAGCGGCTGAAGGGCCAGGGCGAGTCGGCGGCCGAGGTCTCGCAGGAGACCTTCAACGCCTATACGCGCGGCCTGGACGACGCCTTCCGCGAGATCGGCGTGTCCGACACCGCCGTCGGCAAGAAGATGAAGAAGCTGGTCGGCGCCGCCTACGGGCGGATCAAGGCGTTCGACGAGGCGGCCAACGCCTTGCCCGACCGCTCGGTGCTGAGCGCGGCCCTGGCCCGCACCGCGTTCGAGGAGCGCGGCGAGGGCGACTTGGCCGGCCTGACGGACTATGTGGTGGCCGCGCGCGACGGCCTGGCGGCCCAGCCGCTCGAGACCCTGCTGCAAGGAGAGGCCCAATGGCCGAAGGCGTGATCGATCCCTGGCCCAGCGCCGTGTCCCTGGGACGGGTGAGCCGCGGCGGCGTCGATCTGCGATTCGAGCTGGACGAGGCCGCGCGTCGCGAGATCGCCAAGACCCTGGGCCTGGTCGCCGTGGAATCCCTGACCGCCCAGATCTTCCTGCGCCCCTGGATGGACGGCGCCGAGGTCTCGGGCCTGATCCGCGCCCGGGTGACCCAGGTGTGCGGCGTCTCGGCCGACGAGTTCGAGGAGCCGGTCGAGTCGCGGTTCAGCGTGCACGTCCTGCCGGCCGACAGCGAGTACGCGCCCCAGGACGAGGACACCGGCGGCGAGCTGGGCCTGGACCCGGAGGGCGACGATCCGCCCGACGTGCTCGAGGACGAGACGATCGACGTCACCGGCTATGTCATCGAGCACCTGGCCCTGGAGCTGGACCCGTTCCCCCGCAAGCCGGGCGCGGTGTTCCAGCAACCGCCCGAGCCCGTGGACCTTTCGCCCTTCGCGGCCCTGAAAAAGCTGAAGAGCGACCCCGAAGCCGGCGGGGAGGGGGGCTGAAATGGCCCATTCCTTCCGCTTGCGTGATATTACCGCGGCTGTATCGTCCGGCCGCCTGGCCCTCACCGTTGAACGGGCGGTGCGCCGCTTCTGGAGCCGATAGCGCCTCGTGCCTGATTCCGTAGTCATTTCGATCGACGCCATGGGCGGGGATCACGGTCCGTCCGTGATCGTCCCGGCCGTGGCGCTCGCCGCAAAGAGCCTGCCCGACGTCCGCTTCCTGCTGCACGGCGACGAGGTCCAGCTGAACGCCCAGCTGGCCAAGAACCCCGGCGCCCGCGCCGTCAGCGAGGTGCGCCACACCGACAAGGCCATCTCCATGGAGGAGAAGCCCGCCCAGGCCATGCGCCGGGGCAAGGGCACCAGCCTGTGGAACGCCGTCGAGGCGATCCGGGCCGGCGAGGCCGCCGCCTGCGTCTCGGCCGGCAACACCGGCGCGCTGATGGCGATCTCCAAGCTGATCCTGCGCATGGGGGCCAATCTGGAGCGCCCGGCGATCGTGGCCAGCTGGCCGACCATGCGCGGCGTCTCGGCCGTGCTGGACGTCGGCGCCAACGTCGAGAGCGACGCCAAGCAGCTGATCGAGTTCGCGATCATGGGCGCGGCCTTCCACCACGCGGTGCACGGCTCGGAGCGTCCGACCGTGGGCCTGCTGAACGTCGGCTCCGAGGACCAGAAGGGCCATGAGGAGGTGCGCGAGGCGCACGCCATCCTCAAGGACACCAAGCTGGACTTCGACTACCGCGGCTTCGTCGAGGGCACCGACATCGCCAAGGGTACGGTCGACGTGGTCGTCACCGACGGCTTCACCGGCAACGTGGCCCTGAAGACCGCCGAGGGCCTGGCCCGCTTCTTCGCCGCCGAGATCAAGACCACCCTGACCTCGGGTCCGCTGGCCATGCTGGGGGCGGTGATCGCCTCGGGCGCGTTGAAGAAGATGCGCCGGCGCCTGGATCCGGGTCGCGTCAACGGCGGCCCGCTGCTGGGCCTCAACGGCATCGTGGTCAAGAGCCACGGCGGGGCCGACGCCCTGGGCTACGCCTCGGCCATCCGCGTGGCGGTCGACCTGGCCCGCAGCGACTTCTCGGCCGAGATCGACCGCAACCTGAACCGTCTGACCGAAACCGGCCTCAAAGCCGGTGCAGAAGAAGAAACGGCCGGAGGCGTGTCGGGCGCCGAAGGCCAGGGAGCTTCCGAGTGAGCGTAATTCGTAGCGCCGTCACCGGCGTCGGGGCCTATCTGCCGGACAACATCGTCACCAACGACCAGTTGGCCGAGACCGTCGACACCAGCGACGCCTGGATCGTCGAGCGCACGGGCATCCGCCAGCGCCACATGGTGGCCGACGACCAGCCGGTCTCGGACCTGGCCTTCCGCGCCGCCCAGCAGGCGCTGGAACGGGCCGGCAAGACCGCAGCCGACGTCGACCTGATCATCGTGGCCACCACCACGGCGGACATGACCTTCCCGGCCACGGCCACCATCGTCCAGCGCAAGCTGGGCGCGCCGGTCGGCATCGCCTTCGACGTCCAGGCCGTGTGCTCGGGCTTCGTCTACGCGCTCAGCGTCGCCGACGGCTTCGTGGCCCGGGGCCACGCCAAGTGCGCCCTGGTGATCGGGGCCGAGGCCATGACCCGGCTGATGGACTGGACCGACCGCGGCACCTGCGTGCTGTTCGGCGACGGGGCCGGCGCCGTGGTGCTGGAACCGCGCGAAGGGCAGGGGACCACGGCCGACCAGGGCGTCCTGGGCTTCGCCCTGCGCGCCGACGGCACCAAGCAGGAGCTGCTCTATGTGGACGGCGGCCCGTCGACCACGGGCACGGTCGGCAAGCTGCGCATGCTGGGCAACCAGGTCTTCAAGCACGCGGTGGTCAACATCTCCGAGGCGATCTTCGCCGCCGCCGAAGTGGCCGGCGTGACCGTGCCCGAGGTGGACTGGTTCATCCCGCACCAGGCCAACCAGCGCATCCTGGCCGGCGTGGCCCATCGCTGCGGCATCGACGAGGACAAGGTGATCTCGACGGTCGCCCTGCACGCCAACACCTCGGCCGCCTCGATCCCGCTGGCCTTCGCCCAGGGAATCGCCGACGGCCGCATCAAGCCGGGCCAGCTGCTGCTGCTCGAGGCGATGGGCGGCGGATTGACTTGGGGCGCCTGCGTTCTCCGGCTTTAAGGCCAAGCTTGGCTGTTTTCGCCCGCTAGCTTGCGCTATCGTCTCAAGTCTTGGCCCTCAGCCTTTGACTCCACGCGATAATCGCGGCATGCAGGTTTGAGTTGATGAGAGCGCGTTGCAGAAACACGGGGCTCCACCCCGTCGGACGAGGGGCGCTCTGGGGTTTGTCAATCAAGCGTAAGGGGGCGTCATGAAAGGCGCGACATTGACCCGGGCCGATCTCTGCGAGGCGGTCCACGAAGAAGTCGGTCTGACCCGGCAGGACTGCGCGGGCCTGGTCGAACGCACCCTGGATCTGGTCGCCGAGGCGCTGGAACAGGGCGAGACGGTCAAGCTTTCCGGTTTCGGCGTCTTCCAGGTGCGCGACAAGCGGGCCCGCATGGGCCGCAATCCCAAGACCGGGGAACCCGCAGAGATCGAGCCCCGCCGGGTGATCGGTTTCCGGGCCTCGCAAGTCATGAAGGCGCGAATCGACCGCGCCTTGGGCGGCTAAGAAGGATTCGATGCGGTGGCGAAGGGGCCCAACGCCTTCCGCACGATTTCCGAAGCCGCCGAGGAGCTGGGCGTGCCACAGCACGTCCTGCGCTTCTGGGAAACCAAGTTCTCGTTCATTCGCCCGATGAAGCGGGCCGGCGGGCGGCGGTTCTACCGCCCGCAGGACATCGCCGTGCTGAGCGGCGTGCGCGCCCTGCTGCACGCCGAGGGCTACACCATCAAGGGCGTGCAGAAGCTGCACCGCGAGCAGGGCCTGACCCACGTGATCGCCGCGGGCCTGGGCGACAACGGCTCGGCCTCCCTGGACGCCCTGGCCGTGGCCGCCGCCGCCGCCGATTCGACTCCGCACGGCGAACTGGCCGAGGAGGCGCGGGACCGGTTGGTGATGGCGCTGGACGACCTGCAGGCCGTCAAAGCCCGGCTGGACGGGCTTTTGCGGGGCCTCTGAGGCCCGTTCGGGGCCCCCTTCAAATCCCTGGGAATTGACCGAGAAATCCCATTGCCCCCGGCAAGGCTCGCACCTATAAGGGCGCTCCTTCCGGACGGAGCGTGGCGCAGCCTGGTAGCGCACTTGACTGGGGGTCAAGGGGTCGCAGGTTCAAATCCTGTCGCTCCGACCATTTCCTCCTCGCGGGGAATTGAGACCGGAAGAATGGAAAGGCCGCCCGAAAGGGCGGCCTTTTTCAGTTCCAGGAATGACTACTCGTTCAGTCTGGCTTCGCGACTGAATTTAAGCGTCTTTTTGTGCTCGGAGACAGATCGGTTCGTATCGGCTGCCAATTTTCGCACCAACGCAATTGCGTCTTTAGCTTTCTGTTTTCCGACCGTTTCTGATCCTATGCTGCCATGTGCAATGCGGTGTCGAAGATCAAGAACGCCGTTCAATTTTGTTATATAGTATTCATTGCTCCATCTGCCATATGTCCAATTGATGGCGATATCTGGAACGCCGATTATATTATTATATAACTTCTTCAAATTTTCATAGTTTGGCGTGTTTAGCGATCGAATTTTTACTAAGGCGTATTCTAAGAACACGGTGCGCCAGCCGTTGCCTGCCATGCTCCAGAGGGCATTTCTCGTTTCTTTTGTTAGGGAAGACATTTTCGATTTTTCGTACAGCCACTGTATCATCGGCTCGCGAATGCTAGCGGGAAGTTCCTCAGTATTGAGAAGGTTGCGAGCGTAATGTTTTGATGTTTTTGATGCTAAATCTTCGCAAAATGCCTCCCATGCCGCAATCGATAGCATGACGGCACTTCTATTTAGGGTATCGTATCCGCGTCGGCGCCCTGGGTTGATCCCAGTTACTTCTTCATGGATTTCAACGAGACGCTCTGCGTCGCGCAAGCGAATCTCAAGCCTATTAAGCGCAGAAATGCGACGACGTCTGATGGCCATAACTTGCGCCTCCCCTGGACGACGCAGTTTACGGCACGCTTGGACTTACGCCATGCTTGTTTTGTTTCGCGTTATCACAGCCGCTTGTCCGCCTTGCCCATCCACGACATCAGCGGCATCAGCGGCAGACCCCAGCCTAGGCCGGCGACCACGAAATAGATCAGGTGCACGGCGCGGTTCATGGGCAGGACGTCGTAGAGGCTGGTGAAGGCCCAGATCCAGACTCCCAGGAACACCAGGATGCCGATCCCGCCGATCAGCTTGCGCAGGCGGGCGGGGATGAGAGGAGCGCTCAAGCGGGTCTCCGGAAGAAGCTCGATACGATGCCGAGAACGGCCAGGAAGAAGATCGCGCCCACGCTGGAGACCAGCAGGCTGCCGAGGAAGCCGTTGAACCGCAGGTCCAGCCGCTGGGCGATGAAGGTTCCGATGAACGAACCCACGACGCCGATCAAGAGCTTGGTGAACAGCCCGTGCCGGCGGGCCAGCACCAGGTCGGCGATCCAGCCGGCCAGGATGCCGATCACCACGGCCACGAAAACGCCAACCCCGCTCATGCCTGTCTCCGAACGTCGCCCGACCCTTGGCGCCCAAGGCATCATCGCATGCCGCGCCTTACGCGTCATGAGGCCATGGACGCGGGCGCGCGTCGGGCGTACGGCAAGGCTTCGCCGTATTTCGGCCCTCAACTGACGTTCTTTCCGGCTATCATGACGTCCTTCCTGCGTTCCGATCGTTCAAGGCCCGTGGCCGTCTGGCTGTTCGTCGTGGCCGTCCTGGTGTTTGGCATGGTGGTGGTCGGGGGCGCGACACGCCTGACCGACTCCGGCCTGTCGATCACCCAGTGGAAGCCGATCATGGGCGCGCTGCCGCCGATGTCGGACGAGGCCTGGCGGGCCAATTTCGAGCTCTACAAGAAGATCCCGCAGTATCGGCTGGTCAACGCCGGCATGACGCTGGAGGCCTATAAGGGCATCTTCTGGTGGGAGTGGGCGCACCGGCTGCTGGGGCGGCTGGTCGGGGCGGCGTTCGCCATTCCGTTCGTGTTCTTCCTGGTTCGGCGGATGATCCCGCGCCGCCTGATCTGGCGCTGCGCGGTGCTGCTGGGGCTGGGCGGCCTGCAGGGTCTGGTCGGCTGGTGGATGGTGTCCAGCGGCCTGTCCGAGCGGGTCTCGGTGGCCCCCGAGCGGCTGATGGTCCACCTGGGCTTGGCCCTGGGTCTGTTCATCTTCCTGATCTGGACCGCCCTGGACGCCTGGTCGGGCTCGCCGCGCATCGAGGAGCGCACCGACTGGCGCGGCTGGACCCTGGGCTTCCTGGGCGCGGTGTTCTTCCAGAGCCTGCTGGGCGCCCTGGTGGCCGGCAACGACGCGGGCCTGGTCTACAACGACTGGCCGCTGATGAACGGCGCGCTGATCCCTGCGGAGTATGCCGGCCACGGCTTCTGGGGCACGATCGCCCACAGCCAGGGCGCGGTGCAGCTGCATCACCGGCTGATGGCCTACGCCCTGTTCGTCGCCGCCATCGTCCTGGGCGTCGCCGCGGCCCGCTCGCGCCGGCTGCCCGAGGAGGCCAGGCTGACCGCCTTCGTCCTGGTCGGCGTGGTCTGCCTGCAGGCGGGCCTGGGGATCTGGACCCTGATGGCCGCCGTGCCGCTGCCCCTGGGCGTGCTGCACCAGGCCGGGGCGGCGATCCTGCTGGCCACGGCCACCGCCTTCGCCTGGCGGGTGAGAAGGCCTTAGATAGACGGGGAAGGGGAAGCGAGCGTCCAGGGGCTCGAACCCTGGACCTCTCGACTACCGATCGAGCGCTCTCACCAACTGAGCTAGACGCTGAAAACCCTCTTTCGAGGGGACCGCGTTCATTTGGGTAGTCATTTCTATCGGTCAAGCTCGCGTAAGAAAAATCATGTTGAGCGCTGGTTCCGGCCTGCGGCGCAGCAAGATGAGCCAACGCTCAAAGAACTGTCATGAAACGCCAGCAGAGGACATCCGACGTCCTTGCTGGAGCTTATCGTGACCCGCGTCTCCCTGTTCCTCGCCGCCGCGCTCGTGGCCCTGTCCGCCCAGGCTCAAGCCGCGCCCAAGCCGGCCGCCAAGCCGCCCGCGCCGGTGACCAACGCCGCGCCTGCCGACGCCTATTTCCAGGCCGGCCAGGCCGCCCTGGCCAAGGCCCTGACGGTCAATCCGCGGACCGGCAAGGCCAAGAACGTCATCCTGTTCCTGGGCGACGGCATGGGCATCTCGACCGTGGTCGCCAGCCGCATCTACGAGGGCCAGCAGCGCGGCGTCGACGGCGAGAGCAATGCGCTGTCGTTCGAGAAGCTGCCCTGGACGGCGCTGTCCAAGACCTACAGCCATGACACCCAGGTGACCGACAGCGCCGCGGGCATCACCGCCATCACCACCGGCGTGAAGACCCGCAACAAGGTCATCGGGCTGAGCGGGGCCGCCAAGCCGGAGAGCTGCGCCACCGAGGCCGGGACCCGGGTCGAGACCATCGCCGAGCTGGCCAAGGCCCATGGCCTGTCGGCCGGGGCGGTGACCACCACCCGCATCACCCACGCCACCCCGGCTGGAACCTACGCCCACACCGCCTATCGCGACTGGGAAGGCGACGGCGACATGCCGACCGACGCCCTGGCCGCCGGCTGCAAGGACATCGCCCGCCAGCTGGTCGAGGCGCCGGCCGGCGTCCGCCTGGACGTGGCGCTGGGGGGCGGGCGCTCGCGCTTCCTGCCCGAGGCCAAGGAGGGCAAGCGGGCCGACGGCCGCGACCTGACCGCCGAATGGCTGAAGACCCCGAGCGCCGCCTATGTGACCACCGACGCCGAGCTGGCGGCGCTGGATCCGGCCAAGACCGGCCCGGTGCTGGGCCTGTTCGCCAACGAGCACCTGCCCTACGAGGTGGAGCGCCCGGTGCTGGGCCAGGGCGTGCCGACCCTGGCGGCCATGGCGACCAAGGCCGTCGACCTGCTGTCGAAGAACCCCAAGGGCTACTTCCTGCTGGTCGAGGGCGGCAAGATCGACATGGGCAGCCACCTGAACAACGCCAAGCGGACCCTGACCGAGACGGTCGAGTTCTCCAAGGCGATCCAGGCCGTGCTCGACAAGGTGAACCTGGACGAGACCCTGGTGATCGTCACCGCCGACCACAGTCACGGCCTGGTGATCTCGGGCTACGCCGCCCGCAACGCCCCGATCCTGGGCCTGGCCGGCAACGAGGGGGAACCGGTGGTGGCCGGCGACGGCAAGCCCTACACGGTGCTCAGCTTCGCCACCGGCCCCGGCGGCCCCGAAGGCTCCAACCTGCGCGCCGATCCGACCAAGGAAGACACCGACGACGTCGACTACCACCAGAACGCCACGGCCTTCCTGGCCAGCTCGGCCCATTCGGGCGAGGACGTGGGCGTGTTCGCCGACGGGCCGGGATCCTATCTGGTGCACGGCGTGGTCGAGGAGAGCTATCTCTACCAGATCATGCGCCAGGCCTACGGGTTCGACGAGGCGGCGAAGTAGGGGGCGATCTCCTTCCTCCTCACCCGCGTAGCGGGGGAGGTGGCGCGGCGCCGATAGGCGACGTGACGGAGGGGGCGTCCAGGCCGCCCCGCTCACGTATCAGTCTCTACAGGATGCAATGGCCAATCGGTCGGGAGGGGGCGTCGGCAGCGACGCCCCCTCCGTCACGATGCGTATTCGCATCGCGCCACCTCCCCCGTTTCACGGGTGAGGAGAATGGATGCGGTATTATAATACCTCAACATGAAATCCCTTACACCGTAAGGGTTTGCGGAGTTTCTTGCGCACGCATTGTTGACAGGCCGCGAACCGTCCTGTACCTGCCGCCCCTCACGCAGACGGAGCCGCTTTCCTTGGCCCCCGACGCACAAGGAATACGGATCAATCCCATGCAAAAGACCACGGCTTCCCTGAAGCCCGCCGAGGTCGAGAAGAAGTGGATCGTGGTCGACGCCCAGGACGCCGTTGTCGGTCGTCTGGCGACGTTCATCGCCATGCGTCTTCGCGGCAAGCACCGGCCCGACTACACCCCGCACGTCGACTGCGGCGACTTCGTCGTCGTGATCAACGCCGACAAGGTGAAGTTCACCGGCAAGAAGCTGGACGACAAGGTCTACTACCGCCACACCGGTCACCCGGGTGGCGTCAAGTCGACCACTCCGCGCAAGCTGCTGGAAGGCCGCTTCCCGGAACGCGTCCTCGAAAAGGCCGTCGAGCGCATGCTGCCCAAGGAAAGCCCCCTGGCGCGCAAGCAACTGACCCACCTGCTCATCTACAACAACGGTGAGCACCCGCACCAAGCGCAGAGCCCCGAAGTGATCGATTTCGCTTCGCGCAACGCCAAGAACACCCGGAGCGCCTAAGTCATGTCCGAAGCTCAAGGCTTTGACGCGCTGGCCAGCCTGTCCAGCAACCCCGAAGCGGCCGCTCCGGCCGAACCCAAGATCGACGCCCAGGGCCGCGCCTACGCGACCGGCAAGCGCAAGAACGCGATCGCCCGCGTCTGGATCAAGCCGGGCAAGGGCTCGATCACGATCAACGGTCGCGACCAGGAAGTCTATTTCGCCCGCCCCGTGCTGCGCATGATGATCGCCCAGCCCCTGGAGGTCACCGACCGCCTGGGCCAGTTCGACGTCGTCGTCACCGTGGAAGGCTCGGGCCTGTCGGGCCAGGCCGGCGCCGTGCGTCACGGCCTGTCCAAGGCCCTGACCTACTACGAGCCCGGCCTGCGCACCCTGCTGAAGCCGCACGGCTTCCTGACCCGCGACAGCCGCGTCGTCGAGCGTAAGAAGTACGGCAAGGCCAAGGCCCGCCGCAGCTTCCAGTTCTCGAAGCGTTAAGCGTTTCGACACCGAAGAAAGAGGCCGCGGTTTCCGCGGCCTCTTTTTTTGCCCGGAATCCCCGAATCTGCCGGTACCTTGCGGCCCGATCGATGGCCGCAGTCACGCTTGCTGATGCGCTTCCATCTCGCAGCGGATGTCGAGGGCGTCATGGAAGTCAGTCAGGTCGTGCGGGAGTCGATCCTGCAGGTGGGCGCCAAGCGCGTCATGCTCGAACAGGCCCGGGACACCCTGGAGACGATCGTCCTGGGCCCGTCGCAGGGCGACTACGGGTTCGACCCGGCCCACATCCCCAATTCGTTCAATCTCTGCTACCGGTCGCTCGACCTCAAGCACTGCTATTCCCTGTACCAGCGGACCATCGCGATGTGTCCGAACCTGAAGAACATCGTGCTGTTCTATTCGGTGTTCTCGCCCGGCGCCGTGCTGGAGCGCAGCCTCGGCGAGAGCGACATCGGGCCGTTGTTCAGCGCGCTGTTCGAGCTGGATGTCGAGTACCAGGCCGACCCTCTCAACAGCCTGGCGAAGGCCCTGACCCAGCAGCTGCAGGAGGGCATGGCCGCCACCCTGATCGAGGAGGCCGCCCAACTGGACGGCCGCGCCGGCTTCCTGCCGAACGACAAGGACGGGGCCGCGGCGGGGCAGTTCCAGACCCGCCTGCTGGCCGACATCCGGCGCAACTACGAAGCCGGGGCGGACTATTACCTGCTGAAGATCCTGGCCCTGGCCAATCGCCTGGGACACGGGGTGACCATCGTCATCCCACCGGTGACCCTGCTCTATCGAAACACCCTGAACACCCGGTCCAGCGTGCTTTTCCGCGAGCTGATCGAGGTGGTGGGGCTGTTTCCCTGGACCGTGCCGATCAAGATGCTCAACGCCTATGACGACGAGTCCTACGAGGACTCGTTCTTCGTCGACGGCGACCACCTGGACGCGCGCGGGGAGGGGACGCGCCGACTGTCGCGGGCGATCGCCGAAAGGGTCCTGGGCTCCGAGGCCGCCGCCCAGGTTGTTGCGGCGCAATAAACCGCCCGGGCCTGGATCAAAGATCCGTTTCGCTCCCCAGCGGAGTAGGCTAGATCGTCCGCTCCTCATGGTTCGGGTACGGGAGGGCGCATGGCCCCCAAGGTCTTCATCGACGGCGAAGCGGGCACCACCGGGCTGCAGATCCGCGAGCGCCTGGTCGGCCGCAAGGACCTGCAACTGGTCTCGATCGACCCCGACAAGCGCAAGGACCCCCAGGCCCGCAAGGCGATGCTGAACGGGGCGGACGCGGTGATCCTGTGCCTGCCCGACGACGCGGCCAAGGAGGCCGTGGCGCTGGTCGAGGACCCGAAGGTCAAGGTCATCGACGCCTCGACCGCTCACCGCACCGCAGCCGGCTGGACCTACGGTTTTCCCGAACTGGACGAGGAGCAGCGCGGCAAGGTCGCCTGGTCGACCCGGGTGTCGAATCCCGGCTGCTATGCGACGGGCGCCATCGCCCTGGTCCGGCCGCTGGTCTCCAACGACATCATCGCCGCCGACCTGCCGATCTCGTTCAACGCCGTGTCGGGCTACACCGGCGGCGGCAAGGCGATGATCGCCGAGTTCGAGGACCCGTCCGCGCCGACCTACACCAAGGTTCCGTACCGGATCTACGCCACCGGCCTGAACCACAAGCACCTGCCCGAGATCCAGGCCCACGGCGGCCTGCTGACCCGGCCGATCTTCACGCCGGCCGTCGGGCGCTACGCCCAGGGCATGCTGGTCGAGCTGCCCCTGCATCTGAGCATGCTGAACGGCAGCGTCTCGATGACCGAGATCCACGAGGCCCTGGCCGATCACTACGCGCGCGAGGCCTTCGTCGAGGTGGCGTCGCTGAACGAGGCCAAGGGCCTGACCACGCTGGACCCGGAAGGCCTGAACGGCACCAACCGCCTGAAGCTGTTCGTGTTCGGCTCGGAAAGCAGCGGCCAGGTTCGCCTGGTGGCCCTGCTCGACAACCTGGGCAAGGGCGCGTCCGGGGCGGCGGTCCAGAACCTGAATCTGATGCTGGGCCTGAAGGAAGGCGCGGGGCTCTAGGGGGGGCTTCAGGGCGGCGAGGCGAAGCCGTCGCTCAGCGCCGCGAAGGTGTTGTCGAAGGTCGCTACGCGGTCGCATTTCGCGCGCCTGGCTTCGAACAGAATGCAGCCGTCGGCGAAATCGCCACCGTCTCTCAGGATGCGAAGGCCGGCCTCGACCACCGGCCGGTCCACGATGACCCCTTGCATGTCGACGAGAAGGCGCAGGGCGCGAGCCAGTTCGGGTCGTCCATATCGGTAACCGCTCCTCAGCGCCCAGGCCGCTTCGCACAAGACGACGGTGGGTAGCACGATTTCGTCGGCTTCCTGGATGAGGCGGCGCGCGGCGAGGCCCTGTTCTTCGTCGTCGAAAGTCAGGAAGCGGATCACGACATTGGTATCGAGCGCGATCCTCATTCGCCGCGCGCGCCCGCGGCGATGGCGTCCTGGATTTCTTCCAGTGTGAGCGCTCTTTGTCCCTCGCGTTTCAGGACGCCGAAGACGGCGGAGACGTCGCGTACGGCCTCCGCCGGCCGGAGCTCCACCCGGCCGTTCGGCAGCAGGTCGACTTCGACCTTCTGGCCGGGACGAACGCCGAGATGCTCGAGCACTGAACGCTTGAGCGTGATCTGTCCCTTGGCGGTCACGGAAAGAGCTGTGGCCATGGCGATCTCCTCCTGGAGATTAATGTAAGGCAAATCATGCCTTACCTCAAGATCGCGTCACACCCGCCAGCGATAGTGCCCCACCGCCGTGTGGAGCTTGAACATCCACAGCGGCTCCTCGCGCGCGCCGCCGCCGATGTTGTGGACCACCCGCACTCGTTCGGGGCCATCGCTGACGACGCCGATGTGCGGGCGGCCGCCCCAGACGCGCCAGGTCAGGATGTCGCCGGGCCGCGGGTCGTCGAAGCGGTCGCCGGCCGCCTTGGCCGGCGCGACGGCCAGGCGGGCGCGCTGGCGCGTCAGATAGGTCTCCAGGTTGAGGACTCGGCGATGGTCGATATTGGAGTCAGGACCCTTCAGTCCCCAGGCGCGCCGGGAGGGATAGGCGTCGAAGTTGCGGGTCATGTCCTCGTGGACCAGCTGCTGCAGGTCCACGCGCCAGGCGTCGCGGGCGGCGCGGATCAGCACGTCGGCGCAGACGCCGGTCGAGCGCAGCACGTCGCCGTTGGGGTAGGGGATGGCGCGGTAGCTGGGGTCATAGTCCATGGTGACGCCGACCTGGCTGCGCGCGGCCTGGGCCAGGCGCTCGCCGTTCGAGGCGGGAGCCGGGCGCGCGAAGGCCTGGCGCGCGCCGAGCATCGGCGTGGCGACCAGAATGCCCAAGGCGGTCCGGCGGTTGAGTCCCATGCTCGCAAGCTCCAGTACAATCCTGGCGAGTTTTGGGCGAACATGGGCCGTCGTTCCGGCGTCAGTCCGGGTCGGGCTCCAGCAGCCGCGGCCCGGTCCCCTGGGCGCCCAGGGCGTCCTGCGGGTTCCGGAGCGGGCAGGCCTTCAGGGACAGGCAGCCGCAGCCGATGCAGTCGTCCAGCTGGTCGCGCAGCTGGCCCAGCTTGCGGATGCGCTCGTCGAGCTCGGCCCGCCAGACGCGCGACAGCGCGGCCCAGTCCTCGGCGGTCGGCGCCCGGCCGTCGGGCAGGCGGGTCAGGGCGGCCTGGATCGAGGTCAGCGGGATGCCCGTGCGCTGGGCCACCTTGATCACAGCCACCCGCCGCAGCACGCCGCGGGGATAGCGCCGCTGGTTGCCCTCGGTCCTCAGGCTGCGGATCAGCCCCTTGGTCTCGTAGAAGTGCAGGGTCGAGACGGCCACGCCACTGCGCCTGGCCACCTCGCCGACGCTCAAGGCGCCGGCGGGAAAGACGGGATCATCGGACCTGGACATTCGCGCTTGACCTCAACTTTGGTTGAGGTTTTACAGGGAAGGCTCCTTCCACGGCAACGCCTTTCCAGGAGCCTTCATGACCACGCTCACCGTTCCCGATCGCGCCACGGTCGCCGCCGCCCTGTCCGACCCGCCGGTCTTCAGCATCAGCATCATCCAGACCAAGCCGGGCATGTTCGACCAGTTCGTCGCCCTGCAGCACGCCCAGTTCCTGCGCGTGCGCGGCCAGGTCCAGGGCGTGCGCGGCAGCCGGATGCTGAAGTCGCCGGCCAAGGGCGTGGTGGTGCTGATCTCGTCGTTCGAGACGGCGCAGGACGCCGAGCGTTTCCGCAGGGACCCGCGGTTCACCGAGCATCTGGAGCGCGTGCAGCCCCTGATCGACCGGGCCGAGGCGATGCCGGTCGAGCTGGCCTACGAGGTGGGGCTGATCTGAGCGAGCGTCCGTTCGGCGTTGGATCGCCGATCCTTGCGCTGTCATCCCGGACAGCTTCTGCGAGGCTTCCGGGATGACAACCTATTACGTCGCCGCGTTCGACCGTACCCGAACATAGCTGCCCGGGGCGTCCTCGAGCGGCTTCATCGGTCCCTTGGCCGGGTCGCGGGCCGGGATCTGCTTGCCGGACCGGGCTTTCAGCCAGGTCGCCCAGTGCGGCCACCACGAGCCGGGATGCTCGACCGCTCCGGCCCGCCAGCCCTCGACCGAGCCGGGCAGGTGCTCGTTGGTCCAGTGCTGGTACTTGTTGGCGTCCGGATGGTTGATCACGCCGGCGATGTGGCCCGATCCGGCCATGGTGAAGGTCACCGGCCCGCCGAAGGCCCGCGCGCCGCGATAGACGCTGCGATAGGGCGCGATGTGGTCGTCCTTGGACGACTGGACATAGATCGGCGTCTTGACCTTCGACAGGTCCAGCGCCTCGCCGCCCAGGGTCAGCCGGCCCTGGGTCAGGGCGTTGTCCTTGTAGAAGTTGCGCAGGTAATAGAGGTGCAGCGCCTTGGGCATGCGCGTCTGGTCGGCGTTCCAGAACAGCAGGTCGAACGGCCGCGGCTCCTTGCCCATCAGGTAGTTGTTGATGAAGAACGACCAGAT
>Ga0102590_1002354_pt1 | contig 22698 bp, 18 predicted proteins | sample AraplaMF_Col_mMF_FD_76859 | JGI IMG/M metagenome (GOLD analysis project Ga0102590, IMG submission 76859) | Arabidopsis root microbial communities from the University of North Carolina, USA - plate scrape MF_Col_mMF | ecosystem: Host-associated > Plants > Roots > Endosphere | place: USA... | reverse complement strand
GGCGACACTGGTGAGCGCTGCGGGCAGGGAGTACCAGTCGGCCATGAACCCGATCGCGGGCGGGCCGAGGAGCATGCCCCCGTAGCCGAGCGTCGAGGCCACCGCGACCCCCGTCGGGCCGGCGAGCCTGCCGGCGCGCTCGACGGCGACGGGGAAGAGGTTGGCGAGGCCCAGTCCCGTCACCGCGAAACCGAGGAGCGTCGCCCAAACGGACGGGGCGAGTGAGCCGAGCAGCATGCCCGCGGCGGCCGTGGCGCCGCCCGCGACCACGGTGCGGACCGGGCCGAGCCGTTCCAGCAGCGATGTGCCGCCGAGCCGGCCGACGGTCATGGCGAGGGCGAAGGACGAATAGCCGGCCGCGGCCACACCCGGGTGCGCGTCGAGGTCCTGCTCCAGGTGCAAGGCGCCCCAGTCCGCGAGTGCGCCCTCGCCGTACGCGGTGCACAGGGCGATCAGTCCGAAGACCGTCACCAGACCACGGGTCCTGGTGTCGAGACGGCGCGCGGGGTGTGCCGCGCTCCGCACGCGGTCGGGTGGCACCAAGGGCTCGTGGCGCAGGAGTGTGGGCCCGGCGGCCGCCGTCACGAGCAGGCCGATCACGGTGAGCCCCAGGAGGTGCCGGGTGGGGGACAGGGATCCCGCGACCAGTCCGCCGAGACCGGCGCCCACCATGCCACCCAGACTGAACGCCGCGTGGAAGCTCGGCATGACCGGCCGCCGGAGCGCTGCGACCAGGTCGACGGCGGCGCTGTTGAACGCGACGTTGATCGCCCCGTACGCCGCCCCGAAGACCAGCAGTACCAGCCCCAGGGCGAGCGCCGAGTGCGTGAGCGGGGGCAGGGCCACGCTCAGCGACAGCAGGACCGCGCAGACCACGGTCACCGGGTGGCTGCCGTAGCGCCGGCAGAGCCGCCCGATGAGCGTCATCGTCACGACCGCGCCGGCGGAGACCCCGAGCAGGGCGAGACCGAGCGTGCCGGCCGAGGCACCCGTCTGCTGCTTGATGGCGGGGATGCGGACCACCCAGCCGGCGAAGATGAAGCCGTCCAGCGCGAAGAAGACGGTGACGGCGATCCGGAGCCGGGTCAGGTCGTTGCCCGGCACGACGCTGTGCGATCGGGTTTTGTTTATTAGCGGCACAAAATCAGCCTAGAGGGCTCCACCGGGCCGGGGCAAGGGAGCCGCCGATGGCGCACGGCCGGTCAGCCGAGCGCCCGGTCCAGGTTGAACGCCGCGCTGATCAGCGCGAAGTGGGTGAACGCCTGCGGGAAGTTGCCCTCCTGCTCACCGGTGTGACTGATCTCCTCGGCGTACAGCCCGAGGTGGTTCGCGTAGGTGAGCATCTTCTCGAAGGCGAGCCGCGCCTCGTCCAGGCGGCCGGCCCGGACCAGGGCCTCCACGTACCAGAACGAGCAGATGGAGAATGTTCCCTCGTCGCCCCGCAGACCGTCCGGGCTCGCCTGCGGGTCGTAGCGGTAGACCAGGGAGTCGGACACCAGGTCCTGGGTGAGCGCGTCGAGGGTGGACAGCCACTTGGGGTCGGTGGGCGCGATGAACTTTGCCAGCGGCATCATCAGCACGGCGGCGTCGAGCACGTCGCCGTCCTCGTGCTGGACGAAGGCCTGCCGCGTCTCGGACCAGCCCCGTTGCATGATCCGCCGGTAGATCGTGTCCCGGCACTGACGCCAGCGAGGCAGATCGGCGGGCAGCCCCCGGCGGTTGGCGAGCCGGATGGCACGTTCGATGGCCACCCAGCACATCAGCCGGGAGTAGAGGAAGTTCTTGCGGCCGCCCCTTGTCTCCCAGACACCCTCGTCGGGCTGGTCCCAGTGCTTGCAGACCCAGTCCACCAGGTCGCAGACGTTGTCCCACTGGTCGCTGGAGATGGGCTGAGCCCACTTGTCGTAGAGGTAGATGGAGTCGATGAGGGCGCCGTAGATGTCGAGCTGGAGCTGGTCGGCGGCGGCGTTACCGATCCGCACCGGCGCGGAGCCCTGGTGGCCCTCCAGATCGTCGAGTTCGTACTCGGGCAGGTCGGTGCGCCCGTCGATGCCGTACATGATCTGCAAGGGGCCCGACGGCCCGCCGTCGCCCGGGATGATGTGCCGGGTCACGAACCGCATGAACGCCTCGGCCTCGCCCGTGAAACCCAGGCGCAACAGGGCGTAGACGCAGAAGGCCGCATCGCGCACCCAGACGTACCGGTAGTCCCAGTTGCGCTCGCCGCCGAGCTGCTCGGGCAGGCTCGTCGTGGGCGCGGCCACGATCGCGCCGGTCGGAGCGTAGGTGAGCAGCTTCAGCGTGAGGGCGGAGCGGTGCACCATCTCCCGCCACCGGCCGCGGTAGCGCGAGGCGGCCAGCCAGTGCCGCCAGTACGCCACCGTGGTGGCGAACTGCCTCTCCGCCTCCGCGCGTGCGCACATGCGCGGAGGGAGGGAATCGTCGACCTGGTCCAGCGAGAAGACCGCCGACTCGCCCTCGCTGAGTTTGAAGTCGGCCCAGACGTCGGAGTCGTCGCCTTCGAGCGGCATCGTGGCGGTCAGGGCCAGGGACAGATCGGCGGATTCGAAGACGGCCACGTCACCGAGGAGGCGGAGGGTGTGCGGCTGGGCGCCGTAACCGAACCGCGGGGCGATCCGCGCCCGGAACGGGAGGGAGCCGCGCACACACAGCACCCGCCGGATCAGCCGGTGCCGGTCGGCCTCGACGCACCCCGTGCCGACGGGCATGAAGTCCTGCACCTCGCCGACGCCGTCCTCGGTGAAGAACCTGGTGATGAGGACGTTGGTGTCGGGGAAGTAGAACTGCTTGGTCCGGGCCGGCACGGTGGCCGTCAGCTCGAAGGAGCCGCCCCGCTCGGCGTCCAGGATCGACGCGAAGACGCTCGGGCGGTCGAAGGCCGGGCAGCAGTACCAGTCGATGGTGCCGTTCGTCCCCACCAGGGCGACCGTGCGCAGATCGCCGATGAGGCCGTGGTCGGCGATCGGCAAATACCGTGAGTCTCCGGGTGCGAACCGGTCGCACGGTGTCTCGGCCATCGAAGCCTCCCTGAACACCAGGTACCGCCCCACCGCAGGTATCAGCTTAGGCGCCCTGGTCAGCGGGGGCACGGGGAGCGGAACCGCGGAGCCTCACGGGCAGGGGCCGGTTCGTCCGCGGTGGGCTGGTGGCCGTGTCTCAGGCCGTGATCACCCGTACGCCCGCCTCCTCGAACGGCCGTACCGCATCGCTCCCCGCCGCGGCGTCCGTGACCAGAGTGTCCACCGACTCCACCCCGCAGATACGGGCGAACGCGCGCCGGCCCAGCTTGCTGGAGTCCGCCGCCACGACGACGCGCTCGGCGCGCTCGCAGAGCAGCTGGTTGATCGCCGCCTCCGCCTCGTCGTTGGCCGCCGGGCCGTGGACGGCGTCGAAGGCCACCACGCCCAGCACGGTGACGTCGAGGGTGATCCGGCCGAGCACGGCGTCCGCGAGCGGACCGACGAGCTCGTACGACTGCGCGCGCGCCACACCGCCCGTCACCACGATCTTGAACTGAGGGCGTACGGCCAGCTCGTTGGCGATGTTGAGCGCGTTGGTGACGACGGTCAGCGCGGGTGAGCCCGACGCCAGGTCTCCGCGCACCGCCAGGGCCCGTGCCACCTCCGTCGTGGTCGTACCGCCGGTGAGGCCCACGGCCTCCCCGGGTGCGATCAGCCCGGCCACCGCCTCGGCGACGCGCTGCTTCTCGGAGGCGTGCCGGGCCGTCTTGTAGCGCAACGGCAGCTCGTAGGAGACGCCGTGCGGCACCGCTCCGCCCCGGGTGCGCACCAGCATCTGCTGCTCCGCGAGCAGGTCGAAGTCCCGGCGGATGGTCGCGGCGGACACCTCGAGGTCGGCCGCCGCCTCCTCGACATCCAGCCGGCCCCGCTCGACGAGCAGTTCGAGCAGTGCCTTCCAGCGGGCGTCGCGCGACATCCGCACTCTCCGTTTCCCAGACGTCCCGACGAACCTGACGCACCCCGATGTCGGGCCTGATGCTTGATTATGCTCGAAAGTAGCCGATAACTTGCAAGAAAACGCACGACGGGAGGGGATCGCCATGACGCATGTCGTAGAGGAGCTGGCCGGTCAGCCCGAGTGCTGGGCCCGCGCCGCCGCAGGTGCGGACATGTACAAGGACGCGCTTCCGGCCGAGGGGGAGCGGGTCGCGATCGTGGGATGCGGGACCTCCTTCTTCATGGCGCAGTCCGCCGCCGTGCTGCGCGAGACGTCCGGGCAGGGGGAGACCGACGCGTTCGCGGCCTCCGAGTTCCCCCACGGCCGCCCGTACGACCGGGTCGTCGCCCTCACCCGGTCCGGCACCACCACCGAGGTACTCGACCTCCTCGACCGGCTCCGCGGAAGGGCCCGGACGACCGCGATCACGGCCGACCCGCGCACACCGGTGACGGACCTTGTCGGCGACGTGATCGTCCTCGACTACGCCGACGAGCGCTCCGTCGTCCAGACCCGGTTCGCCACCACCGCCCTCACCCTGATCCGCGCCCACCTCGGCAGGCACACCGACGCCGTGGTCGCCGACGCCCGCACGGCGCTCGGCAGACCACTGCCCGAAGGGCTCGTCGACTGCGCCCAGTTCACCTTCCTCGGCCGCGGCTGGACCGTCGGGCTGGCGAACGAGGCCGGGCTGAAGATGCGCGAGGCGGCGCTGGCCTGGACGGAGGCCTATCCGGCGATGGAGTACCGCCACGGCCCCATCAGCGTCACCACCCGCGGCACGGCCACCTGGATGCTCGGCGAGCCGCCCGAGGGGCTCGCCCGGCAGGTCGCGCAGACCGGGGCGCGGTGGGTGGCCGGCGGACTCGACCCGCTCGCCGAACTCCTCCGTGTCCAGCGGCTGGCCGTCGCCGTCGCCGCCGCCCGGGGGCTCGACCCCGACCGGCCACGGCACCTGACCCGCTCGGTGATCCTCCCTCCCGCCACCCACTGAGAGGAGAGGAGTCGTGCCCCTTGCCACCACCGGTGAGCTGATCACCGACGCGGCCGCGGAGCACCGGGCCGTCGCCGCGTTCAACGTGATCACGCTCGAGCACGTCGAGGCCGTGATAGCGGGCGCGAAGGCGGTCCACGCGCCGGTCGTGCTCCAGGTCAGCGAGAACGCCGTCAGGTTCCGCCACGGACGTCTGCTCCCGATCGCCCGCGCGGCCGGCGCCGCCGCCGATCGCGCTGCCGTGCCCGTCGCCCTGCATCTCGACCACGTCCACGACGACGACCTGCTGCGGCAGGCACCCGGTGCCGGGTTCAGCTCCGTGATGTACGACGCGGCCCGGCTGCCGTACGAGGAGAACCTCGCCGCCACACGCGCCGCCACCGACTGGGCCCATGCCCAAGGGCTTTGGGTCGAGGCGGAGTTGGGTGAGGTCGGCGGCAAGAACGGCGAGCCGCCGCCCGACCCGCACGCACCCGGCGCCCGGACCGACCCCGGTCAGGCGGCCGCCTTCGTGGCCGACGCCGGGGTCGACGCGCTTGCCGTCGCCGTCGGCAGCAGCCATGCGATGACCACGCGCACCGCCGCGCTCGACCACGCCCTGCTCAAGCGGCTCAGTGCCGTTCTCGGTGTGCCGCTCGTACTGCACGGCTCCTCCGGACTTCCGGACGGCGAACTGACCGCGGCCGTCACCGGCGGCATCACGAAGGTCAACATCGGCACGGCCCTGAACGTCGCCATGACCGGTGCGATCCGGGAGTTCCTCGTGGCACACCCCGAGGCAGTCGACTCGCGCGCGTATCTCGCCGTGGGCCGGGAGGCCATGGTCCGCAGCGTGGCCCGCCTCGTCACCGTCCTCCTGGGCGGCACACCCGAGGAGGCACCCCGGTAGACGCCGCGGTGGGGCATGCCGCTCCGGCTACTCCCGGACGGCCTTCAGGACGACGAACTTGGCGTTGCTCGCGACCAGTTCGCTGTTGCCGAAGATGCGGCGCAGCGTCACGTGGTAACCCAGGTGACGGTTGCCGACCACCCACAGCTCGCCACCGGGCCGCAGGGCACGCCGCGCGCCCGAGAACATCCGCCGGGCGACGGCGTCCGTGGTGGCCTGGTGGGAGTGGAACGGCGGGTTGCTGAGCACGAGGTCGACGCTCGCGTCCGGCAGCCCGGACATTCCGTCGCCCACCAGGAACTCCGCCTTCCCACCCGCGTTGTCACGGTAGGTGGCCTCCGCCGAGGCCACCGCCTGGTAGGACTCGTCGACGAACACCACCTCCGCCTCGGGTTCGGCCAGGGCGGCGGCCAGCCCGACCACGCCGTTGCCGCAGCCCAGGTCCACGATCCGGCGGGCACCCCCGCCCTGCGGCAGATGACCGAGGAAGAACCGGGTACCGATGTCGAGGTGGTCGGCGCAGAAGACGCCCGCGTGGTTGGTGACGGTCCGTCCGGACAACGCACCGGTGTCGTCGGGGAGTTCGTAGCGGTAGGGCCAGGGGCTGGCGGCTCGTACGAGTGCCGGGTCGGGGGTGCAGAAGACGAGCCGGGACTTCTGCTCGGCGAGCGAGGTGCGGGTCGGGCCGAGAACACGCTCGAACAGCTTCAGCGTCGAGGTGTGGATCTCCTTCACCATCCCCGTGCCGATGACGACCGTCCCCTCGTGCACGGCGGGTGCCAGCCGGTGCAACTGGTCCTCCAGCAGGGCAAGGCTCTTCGGCACCCGTACGAGGAGCACGTCGATGCGGTCCGGCGGAACGTCCCGGGTGGTCAGGAGCCTTGCCGTGTCCACCTCGACGCCGTTGCGCGCGAGATTCGCCCGGGTCGCCTCGCGGGCCAGGAAGGAGTCGGTGATCAGGGTCGGCCGGTGCGCCGCGAGGGCCGTGGTGAGTGCGCCCCACCGGTCGCCGACGACCACGACCGTGCCGTCCAGTCGGGTGCCGTCCGCCGCGAGGTGCCGCAGCAGATACGCGTCGGACGCGTCCCAGGCACGCAGCCGGTCGCGGGGATCCTCGGGGAAGCGGGCCAGCGTGCAGGTGCCCCAGGGCGTGGTCATACGGTCGTTCATCGTGCGTCCAGGCTAGCCGAGCGGCAGGTCCGGCCCTGTTCCCGGCAGTGGCAGTCGGTCCTGCGGGCCGCGCGCTGCGTGATGATGAGTCCATGGACGCCGAGCTCTTCCCGCGCAGCCGCACCGAAGTCGTCACCGGCGCGGTCCATGTGCCGGACTGGCTGGACGAGGGCCGTCAGCTGCGGCTTCTGGAGGCCTGCCGCGAGTGGGCCCGGCCGCCCGCCGGACTGCGGACCGTGCACACCCCAGGGGGCGGCACGATGACCTCACGGCAGGTCTGCCTCGGCCTGCACTGGTATCCCTACGGATACGCCCGCACGGTCGTCGACGGCGACGGCGCCCCCGTGAAACCGCTGCCCGAGTGGCTGGCCGCACTCGGCAGCGAGGCGGCCGGGACGGCCCTCGGCGCGGCCGCCGTACCCCGCGAGCCGTACGACATCGCCCTCATCAACTTCTATGACGCGGACGCCCATATGGGCATGCACCGCGACATCGACGAGAAGTCCGGCGCCCCCGTCGTGTCACTGAGCCTCGGCGACTCCTGCGTCTTCCGCTTCGGCAACACCGAGACGCGCGCACGCCCCTACACGGACGTGGAACTGCGCAGCGGGGACCTGTTCGTCTTCGGTGGCCCGGCGCGATTCGCCTACCACGGGGTGCCGCGGGTGCGTCCGGGGACCGCGCCGTCCGGACTGCGACTGACGGGGCGGCTCAACATCACCCTGCGGGTCAGCGGGCTCCGGTCGGATCGGGAGCGGATCATGGGAGACTCGCCCTCATGACTGGCAAGGCGGCCCCCCGGACGACAGGGGAAGGGAACACCCGGACGCGGCTCGACCGGGGGCGCGGGGCGCTCGGTCCCGCGCTGGAGCTGGTGCACACCGGGCGTGCGCCGACTCGTGCCGTGCTCACCGCCGAACTGGGCGTCACCCGGGCGACCGCGGGAGCGGTGGCCGCCGAGCTGGAGGCGCTCGGCCTGATCCGGGTCGACGCGCATCCGGGTGCCGCGGCCGGCGCGCAAGGCCGTCCCTCGCACCGGCTGGAGGTCGCCGAGGACGGCCCCGTCGCACTTGCCGCCCAAGTTCACGCAGACGGCTTCCGGGCCGCGCTTGTCGGGCTCGGCGGCCGTATCGTCGCGACCGCGCCCGGCTGCGAGACGGTCGACGCCGACCCGGCGAAGGTGCTCGGTTCGGTGGTGGAGGCGGGCAACGAGCTGCTGCGCCGGACCGGACGGCGCTGCGTGGGTGCGGGACTGGCCGTGCCGTCGGCGGTCGCCGAACCCGAGGGCCTCGCGCTCAATCCGCTCCATCTCGCATGGCCTCCGGGTGCCCCCGTGCGGGAGATCTTCGCCGAGTGCGTGCGCGCCGCGGGCATCGCCGGGCCCGCCTTCGCCGCCAACGACGTCAACCTCGCCGCGCTCGCCGAGCACCGTCACGGGGCCGGTCGCGGTTCCCGTGACCTGTTGTGCGTGGCCACGGGGCACCGGGGCGTGGGCGGTGCGCTGGTACTCGACGGGCGGCTGCACACCGGCAGTTCGGGACTCGCGCTCGAGGTGGGACATCTGACCGTCAACCCCGAGGGACGCCCCTGCCACTGCGGCAGCCGCGGCTGCCTCGACGTGGAGGCGGACCCGCTGGCCTTCCTCGAGGAGGCGGGCCACGACGCCGGGCCCGAGGTGTCGCAGCTGGAGCAGGCCAACGAGCTCATCCGCACCCGGTACCCGGACGACCCGGCCGTCCGTTCCGCCGTGGAGGCGCTGATCGACCGGCTGGGTCTCGGCCTGTCCGGCCTGGTCAACATCCTCAATCCGGACCGCATCATCCTCGGCGGACTGCACCGCACCCTGGTGGACACCGACCCCGAGCGGCTGCGGGCGGTCGTCGCCGACCGCAGTCTGTGGGGCCGCAGCGGAGGCGTCCCCATCCTCCCCTGCACGCTGGACCACAACAGCCTGGTGGGCGCGGCGGAACTGGCCTGGCAGCCGGTGCTCGACGATCCGCTGGCGGCGCTCGCCTGAACCGGCATACCCACGATCGCGCCATCCCGTCGACCCGAGGTCGGCTGGTTCGTCACCGCACCGACGGAGGCGGCGATCCGCGCGGGTCCATCGTGGACGGGCGCCTCGCGAGACGAAGGAGGGTGCCCATCGCATTGCTCCGTCCTGGAATTCGAGGATCGGTGCGGTATTTCAGAATTCCGCCACTGCCTCCCGCAGGTACATCTCCAGCCGCCTGATCGATGCGGTCACGCCTCTCGTATCGAGCCGGCAGGTGTAGAGACGACGGACGAGTGTGGATTGCCGCATGGGCAGAGCCACGACGCCCGGCGGGGCGTCCGACAGCAACAGCCGCGGCAGCAGCGCGACGCCGAGACCCGCCGCGACGAGATTGAGCGCGGTGCGGAAGTCCATGCCGTCGAAGTCCAGACGATGTCCGCTTCCCCGGTCGCCTTCGAACGCTGCCAGGTCGCGGGCGTCGACCGCGGTGTTGATCCATGCGTCCGACGGCAGGTCGGCCGGGGTGACACCGTCAGTTCCGGCCAGGGGATGACCGACGGGAAGGACGACCATGATCGGATCGTCCATGAGGTGCTCTTGTGTGAGCCCGGTGGGCACCGGCCCGGGAGCGTGTTCGTAGTCGAAGGTGATGGCCAGGTCGATCTCTCCCCGGAACAGCAGCGCATGCGTTTCGCGCTGCTCGAGTTCCCGGAGTGTGATGTGAACTGCCGGATGGGTCGCACGCAGGCGTGCGAGCGCGGGAGGGACGATGGAGGCCGCCGCCGAGATGAACGCGCCGAGCCGCACCTCGCCGCCGGTTCCGTCCGCGAGCGCCGCGAGCTCGGTGGCGGCGCGACTCATCGACACGCTGATCGCGGACTCGGTGTCGAGAAGGACCTGCCCGGCCTCGGTCGCCCGGACGGGCCGCCGGACCACGACTCGAGCACCGACCCGTCGTTCCAGTTCCGCGACCTGCTGCGAGACCGCGGACTGGGTGTAGCCCAGCTCCTCTGCGGCAGCGGCGAACGAGCCGTGCCGCACGACAGCCGCAAGGGTCACCAGATGCCGCGGATCGAACAACCAGGACATGAAGTTAAGGATAGCTTATCGACCCAGAAGGGATCATTGCTTGTGCTAATCCGGAGGCGTGGCCGACGCTGGGCGCATGGACTTCACGCAATTCGACACCGCGATCAACAAACTCCCCCGATGCCGGGTCGGGTTCTACCCCACTCCGTTCCACGCCTTGCCCAACCTGTCGGCGGCGTACGGGATCAACCTCTTCATGAAGCGCGAGGATCTGGCCGGACCCAGTGCGATCAGCGGGAGCAAGATGCGCCTGGCCGAGTTCATCCTGGGGCGGGCCCTGGAGAACGGAGTGACACACCTCATCACCCAGGGCGAATACCTGACCAACTCGGGTCTGCAGTTCGCCGCCGCCTGTCTGAACGCAGGAATCACGCCGATCCTGGTGCTGACGCGGAACGTGTCCCGGCATGGTGAGCTCGGCGAGTTCCGCGGCAACTATCTGCTCAACAAGACGATGGGTGTCGAAACCCACGTCATCAACGTCGGCGGCAACGTCTGGCACTCTCCGGACGAGGCCGCGCGGATCACCGACGCCATCGCCATGCGCAAGGCCGAACTCGAAGCGCAGGGGCACGAGGTCCTCGTCGTCGGGACCGGTGGCGCGCACCCCGACGGCTACATCGCGCACGCCCTGACGTTCCGGGAGATGCTTGAACAGTCCGATGCCGCAGGGGTCGAGCTCGACTACGTCTACCACACGATCGGCACCGGGACCGCGCTGCCGGGGATGCTGGCAGCCAAGCTGAGTCTGGGACACCCCGTGAAGTTCCGGTCGATCTCCATCCAGAGGTTCAACGACGGAGACCGGATGAACCCCGGCGTGATCGTCGACCGGACCAAGGCGGTGCTGGCCACCTTGGGCGCGCCCGTACCCGACGATGCGACGATCCGCGCCGAGATCGACATCGACCAGCGCTTCATCGGCGAGGACTACGCCGTCGCGTCCGCCGAAAGCACAGCGGCCATCCGCGAGCTGGCCCGAGCAGAAGGCGTCTTCGTCGGCCCCGTCTACACCGGCAAAGGACTCGCGGGTTTGCTCGACCACGCCCGCAGTGGGCGGATCCCCGTCGACAGCAACGTCGCGTTCCTGCACACCGGGGACACCGGCAACCTGTTCGAAATTCCCCAAGTCGTCGGCCACATCGCCGACTGATCCCGCAGCCCATCAGCCACGATCACCCCTGACCAGCAACGAGAACCCGACTGAGCCGAACCGGATCGTGCAGCGGCCCTGAAGCGGATCCTTGGGTAGCAGCGGACGCCCGCACATGTACTCCCGCGGGGGTACACACGGTGCCGCTGGCCGTACGACGACCCGGACCCCCGTCCGGCGCCAGTCTCGAGACATCCCGCAGCAACACACCGAGGAGATGACCCGAGATGCAGACCCTGGCCCACTGGGACGGCGGCCCCGGCCCCTGGATCCTGTTCTTCCCGCTGATCTGGGCGGCCGTCGTGATCGGCGTCGTGACGGTCCTGCGCCGCACCGCCTGGCGCGGGCGCGGCGCACCCTGGCGCGCCGTGGACGGCCGTCCGGCGGGCGACTCGCCGATCGCGGTGCTCGGCCGGCGCTTCGCCTCCGGAGAGATCGACGAGGACGAGTACTGGCGCCGCCTCTCCGTCCTCGACGACCAGTTCGGCCGCACGGGCAAGGGCGGTGCCGCATGAGTTCCGGCCCGACCCCCACCACTGTCCCGGACGAGATCCCCGCGGAGCGCAGCGCCTCGCGGGGATCGCATCGGACCGCTCCCACGGCCACCGCGGCACGGACGGCCGCGCAGGTCGTCGACGCCGTCAAGGTGTACGGGAGCGGCGACACCGCGGTCCGGGCCCTGGACGGGGTGAGCGTCGCCTTCGCGGCGGGCCGCTTCACCGCCATCATGGGGCCCTCGGGATCCGGCAAGTCGACGCTGATGCACTGCGCCGCCGGACTCGACACCCTCACCTCCGGTTCCGCCCTCATCGGTGACACCGATCTGAGCAGCCTGGACGACCGCCGGCTGACGCTCCTGCGCCGTGACCGGATCGGCTTCGTCTTCCAGGCCTTCAACCTGGTGCCGACGCTCACCGTCGCGGAGAACATCACACTCCCCCTGGACCTGGCCGGCGGCAGGGGCGACCCGGAGTGGATCGACGCCCTCGTCGATGTCGTCGGACTGCGCGACCGGTTGCACCACCGCCCGGCCGAACTCTCCGGTGGCCAGCAGCAACGCGTCGCCGTGGCACGGGCGTTCGCCGGGCGGCCCGATGTGGTCTTCGCCGACGAACCCACCGGCAACCTGGACTCCCGCTCCGGCGAGGAGGTGCTCGGGCTGCTCGGCCGCGCCGTGCGCGAGACCGAGCGCACGGTCGTCATGGTCACCCATGATCCCGTCGCCGCCGCCCACGCCGACGAGGTCGTCTTCCTCGCCGACGGACGCCTGGTGGACCGTATGGAGGCGCCGACGCCCGAGAAGGTCCTCGACCGCTTGAAGGCGTTCGAGGTGAGGTCGTGAACGCCTCCCTGCGCCTGAGCGTGTCCTCGCTGCGCGCGCACAAGAGGCGCTTCGCCGGTACCTTCCTCGCGGTGTTCCTCGGCGTGGCCTTCCTGGCGGGCACGCTCGTCATGGGCGACACACTGCGGGCGAGCTTCAGCAGCATGTTCGGCGACGCGACCGCCGGCACCGACGCCGTCGTGCGCAGCGCCGACACCATCACCACGCCCGGCGAGAGCCAGGGCGTCCGGCAGCCCGTGGACACCTCGCTCGTCCCCGCGATCGAGAAGGTCCCCGGCGTCGCCGCCGCGGTGCCCCGGATCGAGGGCCGCGGCCAGCTCGTGGGAGCCGACGGCAAGCCCGTCGGCGGTCAGGGCCCGCCGACCCTCGCGGGCAACTGGATCACCGACGCCCGGCTCAACCCGTACAGGATCGCGGAGGGCAGGGCCCCGGCGAGGACCGGTGAGGTCGTCGTCAACCGGGGCGCCGCCGAAAAGGGCGGTCTGAGGATCGGGGACACGACGACCCTGCGCACACCCGACCCCGTCGAGGTGACCGTGGTCGGGCTCGCGACCTTCGGCGGCCAGGACGGCATGGCGCAGGTGACCTTCACCGGCATGACCCGTGCCGACGCCGAGAAGTACCTCACCGCCGAGCCCGGTCAGGCGGTGAGCATCCAGGTGCGAGCCGGTCCCGGGATGAGCCAGGCACGGCTCGTCTCCGAGCTGACCTCCGTGCTGCCCAAGGGGGTCGAGGCCATCACCGGTCAGGAGTCGGCGCGGGAGAACACGGAGATGATCTCCAGCCAGTTCCTCACCCTGTTCACCACCTTCCTCCTGGTGTTCTCCGGGGTCGCGCTGCTCGTGGCGACCTTCTCCATCCACAACACGTTCGCGATCGTCGTCGCCCAGCGCACGCGGGACAACGCCCTGTTGCGCGCGCTCGGCGCCTCGCGCCGACAGGTGGCCGTCGCCACGCTCGTCGAGGCCGGTGCCGTGGCCGTCGTGGCGTCGGCCGCCGGGCTGCTGGGCGGCCTCGGTATCGCGGCCGGGCTCCAGGCCCTCTTCCCGGCCATCGGATTCCCCTTCCCCGAGGGCGGTCTGGTGATCGGGGCCCTGTCCCTGCTGCTGCCGCTCGCGGTCGGCATCCTGGTCTGCCTCGGCTCCGCACTGCTGCCCGCGGTACGGGCCGGACGCACCGCACCGCTGGCCGCGCTGCGGGAGAGCGCCGTCGACCGGTCCGCGGGCAGCCGTACGCGCACGGTCGTCGGTGGCGCATGCGCGGCGGCGGCCCTCGCGAGCACCCTCGTCGGAGTACTGGTGAGCCCCTCCCTGTGGTCGGCCGGTCTCGGTGCCGTCCTCGCCCTCGTCGCGTTCGTGGTGCTCGGCCCGGCCGCGTCGCGGGTCGCGGTGCGGGCGCTCGGTTTCCCGGTCGACCGGCTGCGCGGTGTCACCGGCGGCCTCGCCCGCCGCAACGCCCTGCGCAGTCCCAAGCGGACGGCGGCGACCGCGAGCGCCCTGATGATCGGTGTCGCCGTGGTGTCGCTGTTCACCGTGTTCGGCGCGTCCCTGAAGGCGACGATGGACCGGACCGTGTCCCGCTCGTTCGCCGGTGACGTCGCCGTCAGCAACCCCTCGTTCGGCGCGGGCGGCAGCGGGCTGAGCCCGAAACTGGCCCCCGCGATCGCACGGCAGCCGGCCGTCGCGGACGCCGTCGGCCTGGGCCGCGGCGTGGCGAAGGTGGACGGCAGCGGCCGGGCCCTGACCGTGACCGATCCCGGCGCACTGGGACGGGTCTTCGACCTCGGCACCGTACGCGGCTCCCTGGACCACCTCGGCGGCGACGGCATCGCGATCACCGAGGAGGAGGCCGGCCGGCAGCATCTGGCGGTCGGCGGCACGGCTCGGCTCACCTTCACCGACGGGACCACGCAGCCCTTCACGGTCCGTGCGGTCTACGGCCGGTCGGAACTCGCGGGCGACTACGTCATCACCCGTGCCGCCTGGGCCCCGCACCGTACCCAGGACTCCGACACGCTCGTCGCCGTCGCCTTCAGGCCCGGGGTGGACCCGGCCGAGGGGAAGGCGGCGGTGGAGCGGGTGGCGGAGCGGTTCGGCAACCCGTCGGTGCAGACCCGGGACGAATACGCGCAGTCGTCGGCGGGCGGCATCGACATGATGCTGAGCCTCGTCTACGCGCTCCTGGCCCTGGCGGTGCTCATCGCCCTGCTCGGCATCGCCAACACCCTGACGCTGGCGATCCACGAGCGCACCCGCGAGCTCGGGCTGCTCAGGGCCGTGGGGCAGACACGGTCCCAACTGCGGGCGATGGTCCGTTGGGAGTCGGTCCTCGTGGCCGCCTTCGGTACGACCGGCGGGCTGGTCCTCGGTGCCTTCCTCGGCTGGGTCCTGGTCGAGGCCTCCGGCGGCGCGTCCGACACCGCGTTCGCTTTCGCGCTGCCCCCCGTGCGGCTCGCGGTGGTGGCGCTGGTGGGTCTCGCGGCCGGTGCGCTCGCGGGCCTGCGCCCGGCCCGGCGAGCCGCCCGACTGGACGTCCTGCGCGCCATCGCCGCGGAGTGATCCGCGCGAGCCCGCGCCCGGGCCGCACAAGGGGGCGGGCTCACCGCCCGGTCAGCCGGCAACGGCGGACCGGGCGGGAGAAACGTGTTCCGTCCTGCGCTCGTCGACCGCGAGCGAGCGGGCCGACGTCTCGAGCGCGGCCTCGTACGGCGTGAGGGTGCGCACCGGACGGGACGGCGCCGAGGACGAGGCGGGCAGCGTGAACCAGACGACTTTGCCCGAGTCGCCGTCCGGGCGCGCACCCCAGCTGTCGGACACCGCCGCGACCATCGCGAGTCCGCGCCCGCTGGTGGCGGAGACGTCCGCGTGGCACAACTGCGGCAGTCGCGGATCGTGGTCGTGCACCGAGACGGTGAGCCGGTCGAGCAGCAGTTCCATCTCCACGGTGCAGGTCTTGTCGGGCTGGGCGTGCAGGTGGACGTTGGTCAACAGCTCCGTCACACCGAGCGCCGCCCGGTCTATCAAGGGATCGAGGTGCCAGTAGCGCAACTGCGCCGATACGATTCTGCGGACTTGTCCGATCCGCGACGGCAGGGCTTGGAGCTCCACCGTGCAGTGCCTGCTTGGCTGGCTGATCACGGCTGCGACTCCCCGAATTGAGGTCCGGAAGAAGACGGAGATCGGATCCAGCAGGAGGGCTGGGCGTACCTGCCGCCTGCTGTGCGGCTGAGTACTCCGGCCGCTTGGTGCGAACGGCTTCGTACGGGGGCCGCCCGCTGACGTGACCGGCGGGCTGGTTCTTCAGCGTTATCGCCGGTAAACCCAGAGTGAGGTGAGACCAGCGTGACGCAAGGGGTGAAGTCCTGCAACTCGCGCCGCGCTCAGCCGCGGGCGGCCCTGCGGACCGCCTCGATGAACCGGCGCGCAGACGGCCCCGGCCGGCCCGGAGCGGCGTCCTGCTCGCCGAGGATCAGTGAGTAGCGGGTGCCGTTGAGATCCGCCGACGCCCGGTCCTGCGGCGCGTACCAGGGCCTCGACGCACGCACCGCCTGTACCGGCGCGCTGTCGATCTCGCTGCCGTAGCTGGTCAGCAGCCGCAGCCTGCCGTCGCTGATCCGGACCTCTCCGGCCCGCGTGAGCGACCGCAGTCCCCTTCCGATCCGCACACCTGTGGCCGTGAAGTCCGGCTCCGCCATGCTGCCCTGCCCCCTTGTGCGCTCGGCTGTGTCCGGTCCGGATCGCCCATGAGCCGCGATCCGGGGTGGTCCTGTCGAGTCCGCTCATGGTCCCGCGTGCTGCCCGTACGGGCGCTGCGCGCACGGTCCGGCCGCACCGGCCGGCCTCCCACGCCGTGCAGTCTGCCCGCACCCGGCGCCTTCCACCAGTGTGCACGGCAGGGTCGCAGCGGGTATCCGGCGCACTCGCGCGGATGCGCCCCCACCGTTTTCCGCCGACTTCCCCAGCGGTGCCTTTGAGCAGCTCAAAGGCGTGTTTATGCAGGTGGGAAGCGCTGCCGAAGGTGTCTATGATCGAGGCGTCCGACCGTGTGAACCGGGCGTCGGACACCCCGGTAAGGAGTCCCGTGGTGAGCACCCCGCAGATCACCCGCCCCGGCGGGACGTACGACGTCGACCGCAGCGACGCGGAGTACCGCTCCTGGCTCAAAGAGGCCGTCCGCAAGGTCCAGGCGGATGCCAACCGCTCGGCCGACACGCATCTGCTGCGCTTCCCGCTGCCGGAGCAGTGGGGCATCGATCTCTATCTGAAGGACGAGTCGACCCACCCCACCGGCAGCCTCAAGCACCGCCTCGCCCGGTCCCTGTTCCTGTACGGGCTGTGCAACGGCTGGATCAGGCCCGGCCGTCCGGTGATCGAGGCGTCCAGCGGTTCGACCGCGGTCTCCGAGGCGTACTTCGCCAAGCTCATCGGTGTGCCCTTCATCGCGGTCATGCCGCGCACAACGAGCCCCGAGAAGTGCCGTCTCATCGAATTCCACGGCGGGCGCTGCCACTTCGTGGACGACTCGCGCAAGATGTACGAGGCCTCGGCCGCCCTGGCGGCGGAGACCGGCGGCCACTACATGGACCAGTTCACCTACGCGGAACGGGCGACGGACTGGCGGGGCAACAACAACATCGCCGAGTCCATCTTCCGTCAGCTGGAACTTGAGCGGTTCCCGGAGCCCGCGTGGATCGTCGCCACCGCCGGTACCGGAGGCACCTCGGCGACCCTCGCCCGGTACGTGCACTACATGCAGTACGACACCCGCATCTGTGTGGCCGACCCGGAGAACTCCTGCTTCTTCGACGGGTGGACGACGGGAGACCCGGACGTCACCTGTGACCGGGGCTCGCGGATCGAGGGCATCGGCCGGCCGCGGATGGAGCCGAGTTTCGTACCGGGCGCCATCGACCGGATGATGAAGGTGCCGGACGCGGCGACGGTCGCGGCCGTGCGGGCCCTGGAAGCGGCCATCGGCCGCAGGGCGGGCGGCTCCACCGGCACGGGCCTGTGGAGCGCGCTGAAGATCGTCGCCGAGATGGTGGCCGAAGGACGCACGGGCAGTGTGGTCACCTTGCTGTGCGACCCGGGCGACCGCTATCTGGACAAGTACTACTCGGACGCATGGCTCGCCGAGCAGGGGCTCGACATCGCCCCGTACACCGCGGCGATCGGGTCACTGCTGGAGACCGGGGTGTGGCCGGACTGACTCCGGCTCGGCGCCCTGCGCCGCCAGCCTTCGGTCCAGTGCCCGCACGGCGCCGCGGAAGGCGCGTCCCAGGCCCCCGCGCCCACACTTCAGAGCGAATCGGAAGACCGCCGACCCGTCAGCCGCGAAGGTCCAATGCACCCGGGTGCCCGTACCGGCAGGGGTGAGCCGCCACTCCTCGAGCAGCGCGCGCATCCCGGGCACACCCGTCTCGTCGACGCGGTACGCGTAGACCTCGTTCGGCTCGGCCGCCACCACGGACTCCAGGTAGCGGGTGCCGCCCGCCAGATGCACCTCGCGACGGGTGCCGTCGTCGAGGGGGCGGGCGTAGGTCACGCCGGGGAACCACTCGCTCCAGCCCGGGACATCGTGGGCGAGAGCCCGGAAGACCGCCGCCGGGGATGCCGTGATCTCCCGGACGAAGACCAGCCGGACGGGAGCGGTCTTCGTGAAGTCGAGTCCCACCGGGCGCAACAGACGTGCCATGGACGGAACCTCCTCGCGGGAACACCGGCGTCCCCGAACGGAAGCGGTGGTGCGGGTCGGCGCCCACCATAACTGGCGGCCTGTCAGATGTCAGTATCCTCTTCGGCATCCCCCGCCACCACCAGCCGCCTGAGGTGCTCCGAGATCTCCTCCCGCGCCTCGGCGGGCAGCCCCGCGTCCGTGACGAGGGTGTCGACCTGCTCCAGCGCGGCGAACGAACTCAGGCCCACCGTGCCCCACTTGGTGTGGTCGGCGACGACCACCACGCGCCGCGCGGACTGCACGAGCCGCCGGTTGGTCTCGGCCTCCGCCAGATTCGGCGTCGAAAGGCCCGCCTCCACCGATATCCCGTGCACACCGAGGAACAGCACATCGAAGTGGAGGGACGCGATGGCCTGGTCGGCGACGGGGCCGACGAGCGAGTCGGACGGGGTTCGCACCCCGCCGGTCAGCACGACCGTGGCGCCGCCCTGGCGCTGGCCGGAGGTGCGCTGTGCGGAGTGGAAGACGTCCGCGACGCGCACCGAGTTGGTGACGACGGTCAACTCCGGTACATCGAGGAGGTGGTGGGCCAGCGCGTAAGTCGTCGTCCCGCCGGACAGCGCGATCGCGGTACCCGGCGCGACCAGTTCCGCGGCGGTCCGGGCGATGTCCTCCTTGGCCGTCAGTTCCAGGCCGGACTTGGCCTCGAACCCCGGCTCGTGCGTGCTCGCCTCCACCACCGGGACCGCGCCGCCGTGGACCTTCTCCAGTACGCCCTGACGGGCGAGTGCGTCCAGATCGCGGCGGACCGTCATGTCGGAGACGCCCAGCTTCCGGGTGAGCTCGTTCACCCGCACACCGCCGCGTCGTCGTACCTCGTCGAGGATCAAGGCGCGGCGCTGCTCCGCGAGGAGGTTCTGATTCTCGCTCACGTCCGCTTTGCTCCCTTTCGCCTGATCCATCACGGCATGGCATCCATACCGGCTCCGACAAGGCCATTCTCCCGCCGCCAAAGCCGAGGCCGCCCCATCCTCGCACGGCTTGCCCTGGATGGAGCCACCCCCCGTGCCCCGTGAATCACCTTCCGCAGTTCGTCACGTCACCCGTATCGGGGAGATTCCGTGAGAACGGGTGTGCACACCTGGGGCACCGGAGATCATCTGCCTGCGCATGACACACGGTACGCAACGCGGGGGAAGTGCTGAGCAGTGGAGCGTGCACGGGAACACGGCGACACCGGGCAGCGGCCGCCGGAGAGCGGGACCGACCTGGAACTTCTGGTCCACGGTGTCGGTGGCACCACACCCGAGGAGATGCTGGGCGATCCGCGCACGGTGCGTGTCTCCGGTGACGAGACGGCCGCCGTCCACCGCCGCGAGGCCGACGCCGGCGCCGACGCCGAGCGGAACCCGCGGGACCGCGGAGGTCCGGTGCCCGAGGCGTACGTGTGGTGCAACCTCACCTCCGGGAACGCCGCCCGTGCCCTGTGGCTGTTGCTGCTGCCCTTCATGGTGGTCAATCTCGCGCACTGGATGCGCCCCACGACGACCGGGCGGCCGCGGACCGTCCGCCTGTACGGACTGATCGTCCGTCTCCTCGGGCTCACCCTGACCGTGCTGCTGGTCGCCGCCGCCTGCGAGGTCGCCCTCGACCTCGGTGCCTGGCAGTGCGCCGGTACGCGCGCGTGCGCCGAGCGCCACTCCTGGCTCGGCTTCCTCTCACCCGCGGTCTCCGACCAGGGCTGGTGGAGCGAGCCGGGACGGCGGCTGGCCCTGGCGTCGCTGGTGCCCACGGCGCTGACCGGGCTGCTCTGGTACCTGTCGCACCGCACCTGGAGCGCGTACGAGTCCCAGCAGCCGATCTCCCGCCCGGCCGAGCCCGACGAGGAGCCGCACCGCACCGCACTCGACAGCCCCGGGTTCTGGTACGGACGGCGCCTGGTCGCCCGGTTGCGCGCCGCCCACACCGCCGCGGGTTTTCTCACGGTCGCCGCCGTGCCGGCCACCGCCGCCGCCCGGTACGACAGCCGGCACGGCTCCGTCGAACTCGAAGTCCTCGGCCGGCTCCTGTGCGCAACTCTCCTCGTCGGCGGCCTCGTTGTGGTGGGGGTGGTGTGCCGACGGGGCCGCACCGAGAACCGGCTGGACAGGACTCTCGACCGGGCACTGGTACGCCGACTGCCCGCGGGTGCGCTGGTGCTGCTCGCCGTGACCGCGGTGTACGCCGGCTGGTCGCGCCCGGGCTGGCGGTCCGCGGACCGGTTGCCGGGTGACACCACGTTCGGCGCGCTCGCCCTGGCGCAGGGGGTGCTCGTCGTCGCGCTGGGCGTCGTCGCCCATGTCCTCCACCGCACCCACCCCGACACACGCACCGCGATGCGCGGACTGGCCGGACCCGCGGTCGCGATGCTGGCCTGCGCGCTCGGCGGGGTGATGTCCGGCGGCGTGGCCCAGCGCGTCGCCGACTGGCTGGACGGGACCCGGCACATCATGGCCGGTCCACCCGTCCTGCTCACCTGGCAGGCGTCCACGATCCCGCCCCTGCTGCTCGTTCTGCTCGTCGTCGTGGGCCGGCTGGCCCGGCGCACCGCGGTGCTGCGCCGCGCCGGGACCGCCGCGGTGGAACTCGCCCACCAGGGCGAGCCCGAGGACGAGGCCCGCACCCACCGTATCGCGGGCACCCGGGCCATGGCCGCCCTCACCGACCGGGCGCCGCTCGTCGTCGCCGTCATGTCCGCCTCGACCCTGCTCCTGGGCGCGCTGGCCCTGGTGGGGGCGTTCGCCGGGCATGACACCCCGGAAGGGGCCGCCCGGGGCAGCCACGCCTTCGTGCGCGGAGCCGCCGAGACCGCTCAGGCGCTCGGCTCCTGGCTGATCGGCATCGGCTTCCTCCTCTTCGTGACCTGGGGACGCCGTGCCTACAAGGACGCCTCGGCACGGCGCACCATCGGCATCCTGTGGGACGTCGGCACCTTCTGGCCGCGTGCCGCGCACCCCTTCGCCCCGCCCTGTTACGCCGAGCGCGCCGTGCCCGACCTCTCCTGGCGCATGGCCACCTGGACCGAGGCCACCGGCGGACGGCTCGTGCTCTCCGGTCACTCCCAGGGCAGTGTGCTCGCGGCGGCCGCGGCCTGGCAGCTCGAACCCTCGGTGCGCCGCAGGGTGGCCCTCCTGACCTACGGCTCGCCGCTCGAGCGGCTGTACGGGCGCTGGTTCCCGGCCTATTTCGGGCCCGCCGCCCTCAGTTCCCTGCACCGCGAGGTGGCCTGCTGGCGCAACCTCTACCGCCTCACGGACCCGATCGGCGGACCGATCCGGCTGCCCGGTGACTGCGGCCCGCAGGTGGACCGCGCACCCCTCAGGGATCCGCTCGCCTACGGCCGCACCGCCGAGCACCCGCTGCCCGCGCCGATCCTCGGGCACGGTGACTACCAGGCGGACCCGGCGTTCGCCGAGGAGCGCGAGCGGCTGCTGAGCCGGCTGCGGCCGGGGCTGCCGGGACCCCGTCCCGCGGGGCCGGGCACGGAGGCGGGGAGCGCCGGTCAGGGGAGCTCCGGCAAGTCCTCCGGGTAGAGCAGGGTCAGCTCGTCCGTGCTCGGCTCCGCCAACTGGGCGACCCGGCCCGCGTGCCGCTCCACCATCGCCTCGAAGGTCTGGCGTGCGGTGCGCCCGTTGCCGAACGCCGGTCCCTTCGGAATCGCCGTGAAGTACTTCAGGAGCGCTTCGCCCGTGCCGGGGCCGAGCCGGTACTCGTGCTCCTCGGACTGCTGCTCCACGATCCTCAACAGCTCGTCGGGGCCGTAGTCGCCGAACCTGATGGTCCGTGAGAAGCGTGAGGCGACACCGGGGTTGACCGAAAGGAAGCGCTCCATCTCGGCCGTGTAGCCCGCGACGATGACCACGACCGCGTCACGGTGGTCCTCCATCAGCTTCACGAGCGTGTCGATGGCCTCACGGCCGAAGTCGCGCCCGGAGTCCTCCGGGGACAGGGCGTACGCCTCGTCGATGAACAGCACCCCGCCGCGTGCCCGTTCGAAGGCTTCCTGGGTGCGGATGGCGGTGGAGCCGATGTGCTCGCCCACCAGGTCGACCCGGGACACCTCCACGAGGTGGCCCTTCTCCAGGACGCCGAGCGAGGCCAGGATCTCGCCGTACAGACGGGCGACCGTCGTCTTGCCGGTGCCGGGGGAACCCGTGAACACCAAGTGCCGCCGTACGGACGCCGCCTTGAGGCCCGCCTGCTGCCGGCGGCGTCCGACCTCGATCATGTCGGTCAGGGCCCGCACCTCGCGCTTGACGCTCTCCAGACCGACCAGCGCGTCGAGTTCCCCGAGCACGGCCGCCGAGGTGCGGGCGGGCTTCTCGGGATCGGGGGCCGCCGTGACGAGATGGTCCTGCTCCGTGGTGCGCTG
>Ga0102590_1002346_pt1 | contig 22781 bp, 16 predicted proteins | sample AraplaMF_Col_mMF_FD_76859 | JGI IMG/M metagenome (GOLD analysis project Ga0102590, IMG submission 76859) | Arabidopsis root microbial communities from the University of North Carolina, USA - plate scrape MF_Col_mMF | ecosystem: Host-associated > Plants > Roots > Endosphere | place: USA... | reverse complement strand
GTGATGGTGAGCTGGCCGTTCGAGGTCGCCTGGCTGTAGAGATACAGCATGTCCTCGACGCCGTTGATCTCCTGCTCGATGGGAGCTGCGACCGTGTCGGACACGGTCTGCGCGGAGGCGCCGGGATATTGCGTGGTGACCACCACGGTGGGCGGCACCACTTGCGGATATTCGGACACCGGCAGCGTGGTGTAGGCGAGCGCACCGACAATCAAGAGCACGATCGACAGCACCATCGCCAGGATGGGCTGATTGATGGAGAGACGGCCGAGATTCATGACTTGCCACCAGCCGGCGCGGTCTGCGGAGCAACCTTGGCGCCGACGCGGGCGCGCTGGATGCCGTTCACGATGACGCGATCGTCCGGCTTCAGGCCTTCACGGATCACGCGCAGGCCGTCGTCGAGCGGCCCGAGCACCACGGGGCGCGCCTCGACCGTGTCGTCAGGCTTGACCACGAACACGATCTTGCGGGACTGGTCGGTCGCAACAGCCACATCGGGGATCAACAGCGCCTCGTAGGGCGCGCTGCCGATCAGGCGGACGCGGCCGAACTGACCGGGCAGGATCGACAGATCGGTGTTCTTGATCACGGCGCGGCTGCGCAGCGTGCCGGTGGAGACGTCGAGGCGGTTGTCGAGGAAGTTGATGGTGCCTTCATGCGACGGCTTGGTCTCGCCGGCGAGCGTCACCTGCACCGGGTTCGCCGTGTCGCGCGAGCTCGGCCGCTTACCCTCGAACCATAGCTTGCTGTATTTGATGAAGGTCGTCTCATCCATGTCGAAATAGACGTAGATGGGGTCGAGCGTCACGATCGAGGTCAGCAGCGTCGAAGCGCCGTTGTCGCTGCCCTGCACGAGATTGCCGGGGCTGACGAGATGGCGGCTGACCCGGCCGGTGAGCGGCGCGGTCACATGGGTGAACTCGATGTTGAGTCTTGCAGCCTTCAGCGCGCCCGCGGCCTGCACTTCGGCGGCGTGTGCGGCTTGCAGGGCCTGGCGGCGCTGGTCGACGACCTGCTCGGAGACGGCGCTGGTCTGAACCAGGTTCAGGCCGCGGTCGAGCTCGCGCTTGGCAAGCTCCACCTTGGCGCGGGCATCGGAGAGCTGGCCGTCCGCCTGCTCGGCCACCGCCTCGAACGGGCGCGGGTCGATGACATAGAGAAGATCGCCCTGGCGTACGATGGCGCCGTCCTGGAATTCGACGGAGTTGACGAAGCCGCCGACGCGCGGGCGCACCTGCACCTCCTCGACCGCCTCGAAGCGTCCCGTGAACTCGTCCCAATCAGTGACGGTGCGCTTGACCGGCTGGGCGACCGTCACTGGCGCTGGCGGCGGCGCGGAGGCTTGCGAAGCCGGCTGCCCGCAACCTGCGAGCGCGAATGACGCAGCGAGGAGGCCTCCTATCGCGCAATGCCGCAACTGGACGAAATCGTGCCTTTTGACAAATCGCTCGCTTCCGTCCGGTCCGGTCATCCCAAGTCCTCGCATCAAAAGCCGCGGAAAATGCAGGGTATTCGCCTGTTCGCGGGTCCTACAGGATGGGCGGCAATGATGAACTCTTCAAGACCCATGCACGCGCAATGCTTGGACAGACGCCCTGACCGGATGGCGGGTTGACAGGGCGGATAGCCGGCTTCGCACACACCGATGAGCGGGCGAGACGCGAATGGACTTACTCGCGGGGGTCATGAATGGGACGCGCCATCTCCGTTTGCGCTTACCCTCCCCTGCAGGGGGAGGGTCGATCGCGCTTAGCGCGAGCGGGGTGGGGTGATCTCTCAACACGGGCGCTGTTGGACGTGGAGGGACTGTCACCCCACCCCGTCACACAATCTCGCTTCGCTCGATCGCGTGCCGACCCTCCCCCTCCAGGGGAGGGTAAGAGAAAGAGCCAGCGCCTTCGCACATGACGGACGGCGGTCACTCGGCTAGACTTCGCCTCACAAAAACAAAGGCGAATTGTCCGGGGAGGACAGGCGTGCACCAGGGACGTGTCGTTTACGGCGCGATCGAGGAGGTCGTGTTCGGCCAGCCTGCGGCAGGCGCGATCGTGGCGCAGATGGACCGGCTGGGCACGCGCCGCGCCTTCCTGATGGTCTCGGGGACGCTGAAACGTCAGACCGACGAGATCACGAAGATCAAAGACGCGCTCGGCGCACGCTGCGCCGGCCTGTTCGACGCCATGCCGGCACACACGCCGCGCGAGGCGGTGATTGCCGCCGCCAATGCCGCGCGCGAGGCCGGCGCCGACCTGATCGTCACGGTCGGCGGCGGCTCGATCACCGACGGTGCCAAGGCGGTGCAGCTCTGCCTTGCCAACGGCATCGACACGGTCGACGGCATCGACCGTATCCGCGTGCACAAGGGCGTTGCACCCGAGATGACGGCGCCGGCCGTACGCCAGGTCAGCGTACCCACCACGATTGCCGGTGGCGAGTTCAGCTCGATCGCGGGCGTGACCGACCGCAACACCAACGTGAAGCAGATGCTGCGGCATCCGCTGACTGTCCCGCGCGCGACCATCCTCGATCCCGCCATCACCGTGCACACGCCCGAATGGCTGTTCCTCTCCACCGGCATCCGCGCCCTCGACCATTGTGTCGAGGCGATCTGCTCGCGCGAGACGCACCCTTACGCCGACGCGCAATCGGTGAAAGGACTTGCCATGCTCGCCGACGCGCTGCCGCGGGTGAAGGCCGATCCCTCCGATCTCGACGCGCGGATGGACGCGCAGATCGGGACCTGGCTGTCGATGGGGGCGCTCGCCGCCGGGGTGCCGATGGGCGCGAGCCACGGCATCGGCTATGTGCTGGGGGCGGCTTTCAACGTGCCGCACGGCTACACATCCTGCGTCATGCTGCCGGCAGTGATGCGCTGGAATGCGCGCGACAATGCCGAGCGGCAGATCATCGTCGCGGCCGCCATGGGCTTCCCCGGCCGTGACGCTGCCGACGTGCTCGATGCCTTCATCCGCTCGCTCGGCATGCCGCGCACCCTCGCGGACGTGGGTGTCTCGCCGGAGCATTTCGATGCGATCGCCGAGCAGGCGATGCGCACGAACTGGATCCCGCGCAACCCGCGCAAGATCGAAGCCCCCGCCGATATCCGCGAAATCCTGTCTCTCGCCGCATGATCCAAGCCGGAGGATAGATGTACACTGGTCTCCACGCGCGCCTGCGTCCGCTGCAACCCGCCTTCATCATGGCCGCGACAGGCGAAGCCGTCACCTATCGCGAGCTGGACGCGCGCAGCAACCGCCTCGCGCAGCTGTTTCGCCGGCAAGGCTTGAAGCGGCTCGACCACTACTCGATCTTCATGGAGAACAATTCGCGCTATCTCGAAGCCTGCGGCGCGGGCGAACGCTCCGGGCTGTACTACACCTGCATCAACTCCTTCCTGACGCCGGGCGAGCTCGCCTATCTCCTCGTCAACAGCCAGTCGAAGATCCTGATCACGTCGATGGCGAAGCTCGAGATCGCGCGCGAGGCGATCAAGGCCTGTCCCGACATCAAGCTCTGCATCGTCGCCGATGGTCCCGGCGAGAGCGACCGCATCGTCGGCCTGGCCGAGGCGACCGCCGGTCTGCCGGCGACGCCGATCGCCGATGAATGGCTCGGCACGGCCATGCTTTACTCGTCGGGCACGACGGGGCGGCCGAAGGGCATCCTGCGGCCGTTGCCGGAGGAACCACCGAAGCACAATCTGCCGCTGTTCGATTTCCTGACCAAGCTCTGGCACTACCGCGAGGGCATGGTCTATCTGTCGCCGGCCCCGCTCTACCACTCGGCGCCGCAGGCCGCCGTGAATCTCACGATCCGCATGGGCGGCACCGTGATCATCATGGAGAGCTTCGACCCCGAGCGCTATCTCCAGCTCGTCCAGCAATGGGGGATCACCCACACCCAGCTGGTGCCGACGATGTTCTCGCGTATGCTGAAGCTGCCGGAGGAGGTGCGAGGTCGCTACGATTTGTCGTCGCTGGAGATCGCGATCCACGCCGCCGCGCCCTGCCCGGCCCTCGTCAAGGACGACATCATCAAATGGTGGGGGCCGATCATCCACGAATATTACGGGGCGACCGAAGGCCTCGGCTTCACCGCCTGCAACAGCGAGGAATGGCTTAGCCACCGCGGCACCGTCGGCAAGGTGCTGCTCGGCGACCTCCACATTCTCGACGAGAACATGAAGCCGTGCCCGACCGGCACGCCCGGACAAGTCTGGTTCAAGACCGGATCGCCGTTCGAATATTTCAACGACCCCGAGAAGACCAAAGAGGCGCGCTCGGCCGACGGCAGCATGAGCACGGTCGGCGATGTCGGCTATGTCGACGACGACCGCTTCCTCTACCTCACAGACCGCGCCACTTTCATGATCATCTCCGGCGGCGTGAACATCTATCCGCAGGAATGCGAGAATCTGCTGATCACCCATCCGAAGGTCGCGGACGCCGCAGTGTTCGGCGTGCCCAATCCCGATCTCGGCGAGGAGGTGAAGGCCGTGGTGCAGCCGATGCCGGGGGTAATGCCGGGCGAGGCGCTCGCCGAGGAGCTGATCGCGTTCTGCGGCCAACAGCTATCGCGACAGAAGGTGCCGCGCTCGGTGGACTTCGAGAAGGAGCTGCCACGCCTGCCGACGGGCAAGCTGTACAAGCGGCTGCTGCGCGACCGGTATTGGGGGAACAAGACGTCAAGGATTGTGTGAGGGCAGGCAACCAAACCCTCGCTGTCGTCCCGGACAAGCGAAGCGCAGATCCGGGACCCATAACCACAGGGAGACGTTTGGCGAAGACTCGGAGTTGTCAGCTCGCCCGGCAACTCTTCCCTGGGGTTATGGGTCCCGGGCTCGCGACTTCGTCGCGCCCCGGGACGACGGCGGAGTTTTGTGGAAGCGGCTGCGCAAAATATCCGCTCAGGAACCGCGCCTTCGCACCTGCACTCTCACATTATGAAAATGTGAAAGGCCTTTCGGCCTTCCGTCATCCGAATTGTCGAGAGTGCTGCCGCGCTTGCGGGTTGCCTCGCTGTGCTTGCCTCGGCTATCGTCCTGACAAACAGGCCACAAAGGCCGAAAAGACTAATGTCCAGGGAGGACGAGGATGCGGAGCGTGCGGGCGCTCGCCGCGACGGCGGTGCTATCTTTGCTGGCGTTTTCGACCATTGCATTCGCCGGCGAGCCCAAACAGGGCGGTATTCTGCGGATGTATCATCGCGACAGCCCCGGCAACGCCTCGATCCACGAGGGCGCGACCTACTCGCTCAATGTTCCCTTCATGCCTGTCTTCAACAACCTCGTCATCTACAAGCAGGACGAGGCGCAGAACCGGATGGACAACATCGTGCCCGAGCTCGCCGAGAGCTGGGCTTGGGTGAACGACAACAAGACCCTGACCTTCAAGCTGCGCCAGGGCGTGAAATGGCATGACGGCAAGCCGTTCACGTCGGCGGACGTCAAATGCACGTTCGAGATGCTGATGGGCAAGTCGCAGCAGAAGTTCCGGCAGAACCCGCGCAAGACCTGGTACGAGCAGGTCAACGACATCTCCACCAACGGCGATTTCGAGGTCTCGTTCAACCTGAAGCGGCCCCAGCCCTCGCTGCTGGCGCTGCTCGCCTCCGGCTATACGCCGGTCTATCCCTGCCACGTCTCGCCCGGCGACATGCGCACGCATCCGATCGGCACCGGGCCGTTCAAGTTCGTCGAGTTCAAGGCCAATGAATCGATCAAGCTGACGCGGAACACCGATTACTGGCGCAAGGGCCGGCCCTATCTCGACGGCATCGAGTTCACCATCATCCCGAACCGTTCCACGGCGATCCTCGCCTTCGTCGCCGGCAAGTTCGACATGACCTTCCCGACCGAGGTGAGCATTCCGCTGCTGAAGGACATGAAGTCGCAGGCGCCGAACGCGGTCTGCGTGGTCGAGCCCAACAACGTCGCGACCAACATCATCGTCAATTCAAGTGCCGCGCCCTTCGACAACATCGATATCCGCCGCGCCATGGCGCTGACGCTCGACCGCAAGGCCTTCATCTCGATCATGTTCGAGGGCCAGGGCGACGTCGGCGGCACCATGCTGCCGCCACCGAACGGCCTGTGGGGCATGCCGAAGGAGATGCTCGAGACCATTCCGGGCTACGGCCCCGACGTGAATGCCAACCGCGAGCAGGCCAAGAAGCTGATGCAGAAGGCCGGCTACGGACCGGACAAGCATCTCGCCGTCAAGGTCTCGACCCGCAACATCCCGGTTTACCGCGATCCCGCGGTGATCCTGATCGACCAGCTCAAAAGCATCTTTATCGACGGCGAGCTCGACGTGGTCGAGACCGCGAACTGGTTTCCGAAGATCGCGCGCAAGGACTACATGCTCGGGCTCAATCTGACCGGCAACGCCGTCGACGATCCCGACCAATCCTTCTACGAGAATTATTCCTGCGGTTCGGAGCGCAACTACACCAACTACTGCAACAAGGAGATCGAGAAGCTGTTCGACGTGCAGTCGCAGGAGACCGATATCGCCAAACGCAAGAAACTGGTGTGGGACATCGACAAGAAGTTGCAGGAGGACGTCGCCCGCCCGATCATCTTCCACGCGCGCACCGGCTCCTGCTGGCAGCCTTACGTGAAGGGCGTGACGATCATGTCGAACAGCTCTTATAATGGCTACCGCTACGAGGACGTCTGGATGGACAAGTAGCGCGGGCTGACGGGTTCGGCAGGAGGCGAAGGATGTTTGCCTATCTGGTGCGACGCCTGTTCCTGATGCTCGTGACCCTGTTCGGGATCTCGATCGTCATCTTCTTCCTGCTGCGCATCGTGCCCGGCAACATCGTCGATATCCTGTTCGCCGCCGCCGGCTATGTCGATCCCGCCGACAAGGCGAATCTGGAAAAGGAGCTCGGCATCGACCAGCCGCTGATCGTGCAATACTGGCACTGGATCAGCGGTTTCCTGCGCGGCGACTTCGGCTACTCCTACGTCTCCGAGAAGCCCGCGCTGCAGGAGATCCTGCCGCGGATCCCGATCACGGCGCGGCTCGCGGGCCTCGCGCTGCTGTTCTCGGCGTCCATCGGCATTCCGCTCGGCGTCATCAGCGCTGTCAAGCAGGGTACAAAGCTCGACTATGCCCTGCGCGTGGTCAGCCTCAGCGGATTGTCGCTGCCCTCGTTCTGGCTCGGCCTGCTCATCCTCACCGCGGCGGTGGCGATGTTCGGCCAGATCCCGATCTTCAATCCGAACCCGCAGACCTGGCTGGAGGCGTTCACGACCTACGCAGTCCCGGCCGCCGCCGTCGGCTTCCGCAGCGCCGCGCTGACCATGCGCATCACGCGCTCATCCATGCTGGAAGTGCTGCGGCAGGATTACATCCGCACCGCGCGCGCCAAGGGCGCTTCCGACGCCGCGGTGAACTATCACCACGCGCTGAAGAACGCGATCCTGCCCGTCATCACCGTGATCGGCATCGAGGCGGCGTTCCTGATCGGCGGCCTGATCGTCACCGAGACCGTGTTCAACATTCCCGGCGTCGCACGCTTCCTGGTCGAAGCGATCCGCTGGCGCGACTATCCGATCGTGCAGAATCTCGTGATGTTCATTGCCGTCGTGGTGGTGTTCGCGAATTTCACCGTCGACATGCTCTACGCGGTGTTCGATCCGCGGATCAGGTACACGGATTAGGAGAGCTGTTTGGCCGCGATCGACTTCGACGTTGAACTGAGACGCGCCGGGGCGCATGCGACCGGCGGGTGGCGGCGCGTGCTGTTCATGGCACAGCGGCACGTGCTGGGCGCTGCCGGGCTCATCATCATGACGCTGTTCGTGCTCACCGCGATCTTTGCCGACTTCATCGCGCGCTATGATCCGCTCACGGTCGATTCCGCCCGCGCGCTGGCCCGGCCGAGCTGGGCGCACTGGATGGGGACCGATTCGTTCGGCCGCGACGTGTTCAGCCGCATCATCCACGGCGCGCGCATCTCGCTCGCGGTCGGGATCGGCTCGACCGCGCTCGGCGGCACCATCGGCGTCATCGTCGGGCTGACGTCCGGCTATCTCTCCGGCTGGGTCGACCTGGTGTTCCAGCGCGTCTCCGACGTGCTGCAGGCACTGCCGCTGCTGGTGCTGGCCCTGATCATGACCGCCGCGCTCGGCCCGTCGCTGCCGAACGTCATCCTCGCCATCGCCATTCCGCTGATCCCGACCGTGTCGCGCGTCGTCCGCGCCAACACGCTGGCGCTGCGCGAGCAGCCCTTCGTCGAGGCAGCCAAGTCGATCGGCATGAGCGAGGTCCGTATCGCGCTCCGCCACGTGCTGCCGAACACGCTGGCGCCGCTGATCGTGCTCGCCACCGCCCAGCTCGGCTCGACCATCCTGACCGAAGCCTCGCTCTCCTTCCTCGGCCTCGGCATTCCCGAGCCTTACCCGTCGTGGGGCCGCATGCTCTCCGAATCAGCCGCCGAATATGTCCGCACCGCGCCGTGGCTGGTGATCTTCCCGGGCATCGCGATCAGCCTCGCTGTGTTCGGCGCAAACCTGTTCGGCGACGCACTGCGCGACATCCTCGATCCCCGGCAGCGCGGCTGATGGCGAACAAATCCGATCTCGTGCTCGACGTGAAGAACCTGAAGACGGTGTTCTTCACCAATTCCGGCCTGTTCAAGGCCGTGGACGATCTCTCGTTCACGGTGAAGCGCGGCGAGACACTGGCGATCGTCGGCGAATCCGGCTGCGGCAAGAGCGTCACCGCGCTGTCGCTGATGCGACTCGTGCCAGACCCGCCCGGCCGCATCGTCGGCGGCTCCGTCACGCTCGAAGGCACCGACCTGCTGGCGCTGGACGAAGCGCAGATGCGCGCGGTCCGGGGCAATCGCATCTCCATGATCTTCCAGGAGCCGATGACCTCGCTCAATCCGGTGATGCGGATCGGCGACCAGATCGTCGAGGCGGTGCGGCTGCACCGCAACCTGTCGAGCAAGGAGGCCGGAGAGATCGCGGTCGAGATGCTGCGCCTCGTGCGCATCCCCGAGCCGGCCCGGCGCGCGCGCGAATATCCGCACCAGCTTTCCGGCGGCATGCGGCAGCGCGCGATGATTGCAATGGCGCTGGCGTGCCGGCCCGCGCTGCTGATCGCGGACGAGCCGACCACCGCGCTCGACGTCACCATCCAGGCACAGATTTTGGCGCTGATCCTCGACCTGCAGAAGGAGCTCGGCACCGGCCTCGTCCTGATCACGCACGATCTCGGCGTCGTCGCACAGACAGCGCAGCGCGTGATCGTGATGTATGCCGGCCGAAAGGTCGAGGAAGCCGGCGTCGAGGCGCTGTTTGCCGCGCCAAAGCACCCCTATACGCGCGGATTGATGGCCTCGATCCCGGCGGTGCCGGCCTCCGGCGTTGCCGCGCAGGCGCGGCTGAACGAGATTCCCGGGACCGTGCCCTCGCTGGTGCGGCTGCCGCAGGGCTGCGCCTTCGCGCCGCGCTGCAAGCTCGCGGTGAAACGCTGCGAGGCCGAATATCCGCCGCTGGCGGATTGGGGCGGCGGCCATCTCGCGGCGTGCTGGCGCGCGGAAGAAGTGGCGGAGGTGGCATGAGCGAGGCGCTGCTCGAAGTCACCGATCTCAAGAAGCACTATCCGGTGCGCGCGGGCGTGCTGCGCCGGCAAGTCGGCACCGTGCATGCGGTGGATGGCGTCTCGTTCTCGCTTGGCATCGGCGAGACGTTGGGTCTCGTCGGCGAATCCGGTTGCGGCAAGTCGACGGTGGCACGCAGCGTGCTGCGGCTGGTCGAGCCGACCTCGGGCCAGATCCGGCTCGAGGGCGAAGACATCACGCATCTGTCCAAAACGGCGCTGCGCCCGCACCGCCGCTCGATGCAGATCGTGTTTCAGGACCCCTTTGCCTCGCTCAATCCGCGCATGACTGCAGGCGATATCGTCGGCGAACCGCTCGCCGTGCATGGGCTGGCGAGCGGCAAGGAGCTCGAAACGCGGGTCGCGAAGCTGTTCGAGCAAGTGGGCTTGCGACCCGACCAGATGGGCAATTTTCCGCATCAATTCTCCGGCGGCCAGCGCCAGCGCATCTGCATCGCCCGCGCGCTCGCATTGGAGCCGCGCCTGATCGTCTGCGACGAGCCGGTGTCCGCGCTCGACGTCTCGATCCAGGCGCAGGTGATCAACCTGCTGATCGACCTGCAGCGCCAGCACGGCTTCTCCTATCTTTTCATCGCGCACGATCTGGCCGTGGTCGCGCATATCAGCCACCGCGTGGCCGTGATGTATCTCGGCCGCATCGTCGAAATCGCCGACAAGGACGAGCTGTTCCGCAATCCACGCCACCCCTATACGCAGGCGCTGCTCGCCTCGGTGCCGGTCGCCAATCCGCTCGCGAAGAGGCTGGTGCCGCTGGTCGATGGCGATGTGCCGAGCCCGGTCAATCCGCCGTCGGGATGTGCGTTTCACACCCGCTGCCGGTTCGCGATGGAGCGCTGCAGGACGGAGCGGCCGGCGCTGGTGGATGCGGGCGACGGGCACCAGGTGGCGTGCCTGCTGAATGAGGGGACGGGCCGAAACGATGCGATGCCGTAACGCGTAGCGTGGGTTGGCCGAAGGCGTAACCCACCGCTTCTGTCTCCGCGGAGGGCAACGGAGGTGGGTTACGCCTGCGGACCGCGCCCCGCGCGGCCGCGGGCCAACCCACCCTACGATAAACTGCGATTTCGGAGCGTGACGATCACCGGCCACGCAGCAAGCGCGGCCGCTAGATGCTTGAGCGTGTGACCCGAGACAAGATGTCCCGTCACTTCGAACACGGTCGCATCGCCGTGCTCGAAGAGCTTGGCCAGCCCATAGAAGAAGATCACGCCGCCGAGCGGCGCGCCAAGCGCACCGGGGCGAGGCCGTGTCAACGCCAGTCCCACCGCGAGCGCCATGCCGCCGAACTGCACGACGGCCCATGGCGTGATGTTGTCGCGTGCGACCCAGGCCGCGAGCGGCCCCATAACCATCATCAGCAGCACCACCATTTGACCGGCACGCATGCTCACGCGCTCACTGGCGGCGATGCCCAGAAAACCTGAGAACGCCACCGCCATGCCGAGGCGGTCCGCCACAAGGCGCTGCGGCGCATCCGGATCGAGATGATAGAAGGTCGAGCCCACGCAAGTGAGGATCAGCCCCACAAAGAGCCAGCCGGCGCCCGCGGGCGCATCAGGGCGGGCGCGCAGCAGCACGAGGCCCCACACCCCCATCGCGAGGAAGGCGAGATTGCTCAGCACGTCGCCGGCATTAGGCAGGCCGAGCCATGTGCGTGCATCGACGTAGTGCGGGATCTGCCAGGCGGAAGCAGGTAGCGCGGGCGCGAAGAGAGCTGCCAGCACCAGCACGAGGAGAGCGGCGATCAGATATTTTTCGCGAACTTGGACACCGGCGAAGGGAAGCCGGGACGTCACCAAACGAGGCGTAGCGTTGGTCTCTGGGGCGGAATTGGTTGTGCGCAACATGCAGACCTCCCGCATATGAACAATGTTCAGAATCTAGTATAAATATGAACTATGTTCAATGGAGTATGCGCAAGGGATCCGTTTTATAATATCGTATTGAAATACCTGTATTTTTTGCGAAGGGTGGAAAACCGTCCACCCTACAATTGCTCAATCAGAGAAGGGGGAGGTCAACCAACGCCATCGTCCCGACTTGGTGCGCAATCGCGCACGGGGCCGCGACCCATACTCCCAGGGAGTAGTTGGTCGCAAGGGGCAACTCCGAGCCTTCGCCAGATTCAATCCTGTGGTCCCGGTCCGCGTGCGCAATTGCGCACCAGGCCGGAACGACCGCGGCTCGGAGAGGGAAGGCGGAAGCGTGCCCATCATCTCGTGCGATCCACTGGCACGGCGCTTCGCGCCCTTGCCCGCCCTACGAGAGCGCGTTTGCCGCGCTAGCCGGCTCCGATCTCGGCCACGATCCTGCCCGTCGTCACCTGCTCGCCCTCGGCGACGTCGATCGCCGCGATCACGCCATCGATGCCGGCCTTGTGGACGTGCTCCATCTTCATCGCTTCCAGCGTCATGACCGGCTGGCCGATGGTGACGCGATCGCCCGGCTTGACGAGCACGGCGACGACGCGGCCGTTCATGGCGGCGCGGACCTTGCCGTCGCCGCCATTGGCTGCGGCGGCCTTCGGTGCAGCAAGGGTGAGATCGGTGACCGCGAGCGGGATGCCGCGATGCTGCACGTAGAGCTGGTCGCCATCGCGCAGGAACCTTGCGCTGTCCATCACGCCATCATGGCGGAAGCGGATCGCATCGGGATCGAGCTGGTCGATCTCGAACCTGTCCTGACGGCCGTCGGTGACGACGGTGTAGCCGCCATCGCGCTCGCGCGTGACTTCGAGTTCATGAGCGTGGCCGGCGATCTCGATCTTTGCCGGCAGCGGAAACGTCGCGGCGAGACTGCGCCCGCTTTGCCAGGACGGCGCGCGCGGGTTGGTGACATAGAGCAGCAGGCCGGCCAGCGCCGTATCGAACGCGGCGTCCGCGCGCGTCGCCAGCAGTTCGTCGCGATACGCGCCGATGAAGGCTGTCGTCGCCTCGCCCCCGGCAAAGCCGGGATGACGCAAGCAGGACATCAGGAAAGCCTGGTTGGTCGTCACGCCAAACGCGGTGAGCTGCTCGAGGCCGACGATCAGCCGTCCCCTCGCCTCCTCGCGCGTCGCGCCGTGACTGATCACCTTGGCGATCATGGAATCGTAGTAAGGCGGGATCTCCGAGCCCGGTTGCAGCGCGTGCTCGACGCGGATGCCGTCAGGCACCTGCCAGCGCGCCATGCGGCCGGACTGCGGCATGAAGTCCTGCGCGGCATCTTCCGAGCACAGCCGCACCTCGATGGCGTGACCGGAGAACCTGATATCCTCCTGCTTCACCGGCAATTGCTCGCCGCACGCGACGCGCAGCTGCAGCTCGACGAGATCGAGCCCTGTGATCGCCTCGGTGACGGGATGCTCGACCTGGAGGCGCGTGTTCATCTCCATGAAGTAGAACTCACCGCTCGCATCGAGCAAAAATTCCAGCGTGCCGGCGCCCTCGTAGCGCAGCGCCTTCACGGCGGCGACCGCGACCTCGCCCATCTTCGCGCGCAGCTCCGGCGTGACCGCGGGCGACGGTGCCTCCTCGATCAGCTTCTGGTGCCGGCGCTGCACCGAGCAGTCGCGCTCTCCGAGATGGATGGCGTTGCCGTGGCTGTCGCCGAACACCTGGATCTCGATGTGGCGCGGGTTCTGGATGGCGCGTTCGAGGATGACGGTGGGATCGCCGAACGCCGCCTTCGCTTCCGACCGCGCGCTGCGTAGTGCATCAGGAAAAGAGGCCGCATCGGTTACTAGCCGCATGCCACGGCCGCCGCCGCCGGCAACCGCCTTGATCATCACCGGGAAGCCGATCTTCCTGGCTTCCGCGAGCATGACCTCGTCGCCCTGATCGGCGCCCTGATAGCCGGGCACGACAGGCACGCCGGCCTTCTTCATGATCTCCTTGGCGCCGGCCTTGTTGCCCATCGCCTCGATCGCCTGCGGCGACGGGCCGATGAAGACGAGGCCGGCATCCTTGCAGGCTTGCGCGAACTCTTCGTTCTCGGCGAGGAAGCCATAGCCGGGGTGAACGGCATCCGCGCCGCTCGCCTTGGCGGCGGCAATGATCGCGGGGATGTTGAGATAGGATTGCGCGGGCAGGGCTTCGCCGATGCGCACGGCCTGATCGGCCTGCCGCACGTGGAGCGCGTCGCGATCGGCATCCGAATAGACTGCGACGACACCGAGGCCAAGCTGCCGCGCGCTGCGCATCACGCGCAATGCGATCTCGCCGCGATTGGCGACCAGAACCCTGAAGAACGGCCGATGATGCACTGATCCGTTCCTCATGGACGGGCCACCGAGAATTGCATGCGCTGAGGTGTCCGTACGTCACCCTCGCGGCAGATCGCGAGCACCTCGGACAGGACCGCGCGGGTGTCGCGCGGATCGATCACGCCGTCGTCGAGCACGCGCGCGCTGGTCGAGAACACGTCCATCTGGCCGTCGAACACGCCGACGATCTGCGCCTTCATCGCATCCAGCTTGTCCTTCTCGATCGGCTTGCCGCGGCGGGCGGCGGCGGCTTCGGTCACGATCGCCATGGTCTCGGCCGCCTGCTCGCCGCCCATCACGGCGGTCTTGGCGTTCGGCCAGGAGAAGCAGAAGCGCGGATGGAAGCCGCGGCCGCACATGCCGTAATTGCCGGCGCCGAACGAGGCGCCGCAATAGATCGTGATCTGCGGCACCGTCGCCGAGGTCACTGCCTGGATCATCTTGGAGCCGTGCTTGATCATGCCGGCTTCCTCATAGGCCTTGCCGACCATGTAGCCGGTGGTGTTGTTGAGGTAGAGGATCGGCGTGCGCGTCTGGCAGCAGGCCTGGATAAAATGCGTCGCCTTGTTGGCGCCGGCGGGATCGAGCGGACCGTTGTTGGTGATGATGCCGATCGCCTGACCCTCGATGCGGGCATGACCGCAGACGGTGGCCGGGCCGTAATTCGGCGCCATCTCGGTGAAGTCGGAATCGTCGATGATGCGCGCGATCACCTGCTTCATGTCGACCGGGCGCTTGTGGTCCATCGGCATGATGCCGAGCAGCTCGTCCAAGTCGTAGCGCGGCGGCTTGAACTCGGGAGCCAGCTTGTTTGGCCGCTGCCATTCCAGCGCCGCCATGATCTCGCGGGCGATGCGAAGTGCGTCGCGGTCGTCCTCGGCGAGATAGTCACCGAGCCCGGAGACCTGGGTGTGCATCTCGGCGCCGCCGAGTTCCTCCTCGGTCGCGATCTCGCCGGTCGCGGCCTTCAGCAGCGGCGGCCCCGCGAGGAAAGCGCGGGTGCGGCCGCGGACCATGACGATGTAGTCGGAGAGGCCCGTTTGATACGCGCCGCCCGCGGTGGACGAACCATGCGTGACGGTGACGACCGGCAGGCCCGCCGCCGAGAGCCGCGCGAGATTGCGGAAGATGTTGCCGCCGCGGACAAAATCTTCGACGCGGTAGCGCAGAAGATTGGCGCCGGCACTCTCGACGAGCTGCACATAAGGCAGCTTGTTCTCCAGCGCCAGTTCCTGCACGCGCAGCGTCTTGTCGAGGCCGTAGGGCTGCAGCGCCCCCGCGTCGATCCCGGCGTCGTTGGCGCTGACCATGCAGCGGATGCCCGAGACGAAGCCGATACCGGCGATGACGCCGCCGCCGGGCACGCTCTTGTTCGCATCCGGCACGTCGAACATGTAGCCGGCGAGCGTCGAGAGCTCGATGAAGGGCGCGCCGGGATCGAGCACCAGCGCGACGCGTTCGCGCGGCAGCAGCTGGCCGCGCTTGTGGAAACGATCCTTCGCGGCGGCGGATGCGGCGCGCGTGCGCTCTTCCAGCGCGCGCATGCGGTCGATCAGGCCGAGCATGCCATCGCGGTTGGCGTGGTAGGCCGCGCTGCCGGGGGAAATGGTGTTTTCGAGAATGGACATCAAAGCTCCTGCTCGTCATTCCGGGGCGCGCGCAGCGCGAGCCCGGAATCCATACTCCGGATCGTGGTTATGGATTCCGGGCCTGGCTCTTCGAGCCATCCCGGAATGACGGAGTGTGTACCTACCTGTTCGTCCCAAAGATCTTCCGCGCCTCGGCCGGTGACGCGATCTCGCGGCCGGCGCGCCTTGCGCAGGTGGCGATGGCTTCGATCAGTTGGCCGTTCGACGTCACCTTCTTGCCGTCGGCGAGATAGAAGGTGTCCTCGAGGCCGGTGCGCAAGTGGCCGCCGAGCTCGGCGCAACGCTGGTGCAGCGGCCAGATCTCTTCGCGGCCGATGGCCGTGACCTGAAACTTCGCCTCGGGCCGCTTCAGCTTGATCAGGATCGGCAGCAGCTCGGGATCGGAGGGCATGCCGGACGCAACGCCCATCACGAAGTTGTACTCGAGCGGCCCCTTGTACATGCCCACCTGGTGATACATGCCGACGCAGCGGACGATCCCGACGTCGAAGCATTCGAACTCGGGGATGGTGCCGACCGCGTTCATGACGTCGAGATAGTCCTTCACCTTCTCGACCGCGTTGTCGAACATCATCGGCGGCCAGGCCCAGGTATTGTCGGCCTTCACCTTCAAATAATTCAGCGACCCGGCGTTGCAGGCGGCGATCTCCGGCTTCGTTTCCCGGATACAGTCGAGTGCGCCGGAGTAGTTCGGCCCCGATACGCCCGAGGTGTGGTTGATGATCACGCCCGGGCAGGCTTCGCGGATCGCCTGCTGGATCTCCTTGCTGACCGCGACCTCCCAGGATGGCAGGTGCCCCTTGCCCGGCGCCTGCTGGCGCAGATGGATGTGCATGACGGACGCGCCGGCATCGAACGCAGCCTTGGCCTCGCGCGCCATCTGCTCGGGCGTCACGGGCACGTTGTGCTGCTTCGGGTCGGTGAGCACGCCGTTCAGCGCGCAGGTGATGATGGCCTTGTCGCTCATGCCAAAAGTATCTCGCACGTTGAGAATTCAACGTGGGCGATCATGTGATGCGGGGCATGCGGCTTCTTGCGCGGAGAAGCTGGAAAAAACGACGAATTCGTAGGGTGGGTTAGCCGAAGGCGTAACCCACCAAGGTCTGCTTCGCCGGAAAGAGAAGAGGTGGGTTACGCCGAGCGATTGTGCTTCGCGCAATCGCTGGGCTAACCCACCCTACGAGAGCGGTGTTAGCTCGCCTCCGCGAGCCGCACCGTCTCGGTGCTGCGATAGATCGCAAGGTCGCGCGAGCCGACGAAGATCGCGCGCGGCTTCAGACCATAGAAGCGGCGGATCGAATGGCTGAAATGGGTGCTATCGGGATAGCCAATGTCCTGCGCGAGATGGGCGAGGTTGAGGTCCTGGTTGGCGAAGTGCAGCAAGTGCCGCGCACGCTTCCAGGCGCGGAAGGAGCGGAACGAGATGCCGGTCTCTTCCTTGAACAGATGCAGGAAGCGCGAGGCGGAGAGGCCCGCCTCGGCCGCGCATGTATCCGCCGTGACCGGTTCGCCGGAGAAGCGCTCGATGCGGGCCACCGCGCGCGTCACGCGCGGGTCGAGCACGCGGCGCGGCAGCGCCTCGCCGAAGCACATCTCGTCGAACTCGGCGGTGGTGATGTCGCCATAGCGGCGCTGGCGCAGCAGCGCATAAGCGGCCAGGATCTTGCGGGCATAGGCCGCGCGGTCCGGTCCCATCAGCCGCTCGGCCAGGGCTTCGAGCACGCCATCCGGCATGCTCTCGGGCTCGAGTGTCACGCTGATGGCGGTGCGATAGTCGCTGGCAATGGAATGCCGCTGGTTCGGCAGGGTGACGAACAGCTCGCCGGAAGCGAGAGCGTCGTCGATGGTCAGGTGCAGATTGCCCTTCACCGCCACATAGACATGGCAGCAGCCCGGGGTCCGCTTGCGGGGGCGGCCGAGCAGGCCGGCATAGAACACCCGCTCCGGCGTGATCAGCATCAGGTGGTCGGATTCGCGACCGTTATATTCCATTGGGCTCCTCCTCGCGCGGCTCTCTGGCCGCTGCGGACGGAGGTCACCTTAGCGGAAATTTGGGCGCTGTCACGACGGGATAGCGCTGTCATGAAAACACGCGCAGTCGTTCCGGGGCGGCCCCATTGGACCGAACCCGGAACCTCGTGATTGCCGCGCAAGATTCCGGGTTCGCGCAATTGCGCGTGCCGGAATGACAGCGTCCCTTACGCCCTCACCCTCGGCGCAACATTCTGCTCAACGCCGGCCTTTTGCTCCGCAGCAACGGCGCGCTTGAAGCCGTCGCGTTGCTGCAAACGCGCCCAATAGGCTGCGACATTTGGCCCAAAATCCTTGGCAAGCCCGATATTGTCGGCGAGGCGGAGCGCGTAACCGATGACAATGTCAGCGGCGGTGAAGCGGTTAGCGCACAAGGTTTCGGCATTCGCGGTGGCTGCCTCGACGGCGCGCAGCCGCCCCAAGAACCATTTTGCATAGTCGGTGGCGACCTGCGGATTGCGCCGCTCTTCCGGCTCGAGCTGGGTGTATCTGAGCACCAGCGTTTGCGGGAAGGTTAACGTGGCATCGCTGAAATACATCCAGTTCAGGAACGCGCCATAGGCGGGATCCGCGACATCAACCATCAGCGGCGTCGGGGCGTATTTGGTGCCGAGATAATGACAGATGCCGGAGGACTCCGTCATCTTCGTCTCGCCGTCGACCATGAAGGGGATCGTGCCGAGCGGATTGAGCGCAAGGTACTCCTTGGCGAATACGCGCGGCGGGAACGGAAGCATCTTCAACTCATAGGGCAGCCCCATCTCCTCCAGCATCCAGAGCGGACGGAACGAGCGCGCGGCGTCGCAGTGATAGAGGGTGATCATCAGGCGTTACTCCCCGGCAGCGTGCCCATCATCTTGCACAAAACCATCAGCATGACTTCGTCGGCGCCGCCGCCGATCGAGGTCAGGCGGCTGTCGCGATAGGCACGGCTAACCGGCGTCTCGTTGGTAAAGCCCATTCCGCCCCAATATTGCAAGCAGGCGTCGGTGAGCTCTCGGCCGAGCCGGCCGGCTTTCAGCTTGGCCATAGTCGCAAGCCGCGTCACGTCCTCGCCGGCGACCAGCTGCTCGGCGGCGCGATAGATCAGCGCGCGCAGCAGCTCGACCTCGGTCTGCATCTCCGCCAGCTTGAAGTGGACAACCTGGTTGTCGAGGATCGACTTCCCGAAGGCCTTGCGGTTGCGCGTGTACGCGATGGTCTGGTCGATGATGTATTCGTGCGCCTTGAGGCAGGCCGCCGCGCCCCAGAGCCGTTCCTCCTGGAACTGGATCATCTGGTAGGTGAAGCCCTTGCCCTCCTCGCCGATCCGGTTGCGCTTGGGGACGCGGACATTGTCGAAGAAGATCTGCGCCGTGTCGGACGAGCGCATCCCCATCTTGTCCAGCTTGCGCGCGACCGTGACGCCCTTGCTCTTCATGGGCACGCAGATCAGCGACTTGTTGCGGTGGACGGGCCCGTCGCCGGTGTTGGCGAGCAGGCAGATCCAGTCGGCCTGCGTGCCGTTGGTGATCCACATCTTGCCGCCATTGATGACGTAGTCGTCGCCGTCGGAGCTCGCATTGGTCTTGATCGAGGCGACGTCCGAACCCGCGCCCGGCTCGGAGACGCCGATGCAGGCCACAAAGTCACCGGAGATCGAGGGCGCCAGAAATTCGCGCCGCACCTCGTCCGAGCCGAACCGTGCCAGCGCCGGCGTCGCCATGTCGGTCTGCACCCCGATCGCCATCGGCACGCCGCCGCAGGTGATGGCCCCTAACTCCTCCGCCATCATCAGCGCGTAGGAATAGTCGAGACCCGAGCCGCCAAATTCGACCGGCTTGTTCAGGCCGAGGAAGCCGAGGCTGCCCATCTTCTTGAACAGCGCATGCGCCGGGAAGATGTCGGCCTTCTCCCATTCATCGACATGGGGATTGATCTCGTTGGCGATGAATTTCTGCAGGGAGCGGCGGATGTCGTCGTGGTCGGCGGTGAATAGCATCGTCTCTCAGCCTCGTCATTCCGGGACGCGCCTCTTGGCGCGGGCCCGGAATCCATAACCACGATCGTGAGTATGGATTCCGGGCTCGCTCCGCTTCGCTCGCGCCCCGGAATGACGCGAGGAGAGAGCGTTCATAGACCCATCTGCCTTGACGCCAGATCCTTCATGATCTCCTCGGTGCCGCCGCCGATGGCGTTGACCTTGACCTCGCGGTAGATGCGCTCGGCCTTGATGCCGCGCATGAAGCCGGCGCCGCCGAAGATCTGCACGGCTTCCGAGGCGCAGAACGCCATGGTCTGCGTCGCCTGGTTCTTCATCATGCAGATCTCCGCGACCGGGCTCTCGCCCTGCTCCAGCCGCCAGGCCAGCATCTCCAGCATCGCCTGCGAGGCTGCCACTTTCTGCGCCATGTCCACGATCTTGTGGCGGATGACCTGGTGCTGGGCGAGCGGCTTGCCGAAGGTCTTGCGCTCCTTGGCGTAGGCAATCGCCTCGTCGAGACAGACGCGTGCGAAGCCGGTGCAGCCGGCGGCCATGCCCATGCGCTCGCTGTTGAAATTCCGCATGATGATCTTGAAGCCCTGCCCTTCCTCGCCGATCAGGTTCTCGGCCGGCACGCGGCAGTCGTCGAAATGCAGCGTCGCGGTATCGGAGGCCCACCAGCCCATTTTCTTCAGTTTTGTCCTGGACAGGCCGGGCGTATCGCCTTCGATCAGCAGCAGGCTGACGCCGCCGGCACCCTCGCCGCCGGTCCGTACCGCAACGGTCAGATAATCGGCGCGGACGCCTGACGTGATGAAGGTCTTTTCGCCGCTCACGACGTAGTGATCACCGTCGCGGCGCGCCCTTGTGCGGAGGTTTGCAACGTCCGAGCCGCCGCCCGGCTCGGTGATCGCGAGCGCGGAAATCTTCTCGCCTGCCAGCACCTGCGGCAGCACGCGCGCCTTGACTTCGGGGCGCGCCGCCCGCGCGATCGGCGGCGAGCCGATGGTGTGGCTCATCAGGCTGGCGCTGACGCCGCCGGCACCGGCCCGCGCCAATTCCTGGCTGGCGACGATCTTCATGAACTGGTCGGCGGCGATCCCGCCATATTCCTCGGGGAATCCGAGTCCCAGGAGGCCGATCTCGGCCGCCTTGCGATAGAGCGCACGGGGAAATTCGCCGGCTTCGTCCCAGTCATGGGCGAATGGCGCAATTTCCTTCTCGACGAAGCGGCGCATGACGTCCCGGAAGGCGTCGTGCTCGGCGGTATAGAACGGGCTCTTCATCGCAACTCGCCCTCTGGCGGATTCGTCCGGTCCACCATGGCCGGAACAACAGCCGTCCACTTGCGCAGAGTGGCTGACAGGGGAACCGCTCCACGGCAGCCCGTCGCTTAGCAACTCAACGCAAGACGATTTTCGCCCCCCGCAGGCCAACTCCAAATCAAAAAAAGACGTGGTGCACAAACTCCGGCTGGCCCCAGGGCCACGCCGGGCATGGTGCACGGCGACAGGAATGCAGGCGGCGAAAGACCGCCGAGGGAGGGATTTTTGGCCGTTCGTTACTACGACTGGATCGCCCACCATGGCCGCCGCACGCCCGACAAGGTTGCGGTGATCGATCTCGCCAGCGAGCGCCGCTTCAGCTATGCGCAGCTCGACGCCCGCGTCTCGCGCCTCGCCTCGTTCCTGCGTCACACGCTGAAGGTCGCGCGCGGCGACCGCGTCGCGGTGCTGGCGCTGAACACGACCGATACGCTGGAGGTGCAGTTCGCCTGCGGACGTCTGGGCGCGATCTTCGTGCCGCTCAACACCCGCCTCACCGTTCCCGAGCTCCAGTTCATCACCGGCGATTGCGCGCCTGTTGTGATGATCCACGACACCGATCTGGCCGAGACGGCGCTCAGCGTGGCCAGGCTCTGCGGCGTTGCGACCAGCCTGCTGCTCGGGCCCGGTGGCGCCTATGAGGCGGGCATCGCCGCAGCGAAACCGCTCGACCGGGTTGAAGAGGTCACGCTCGATGACGTCTCGACCATCATGTACACGTCGGGCACGACGGGCCATCCGAAGGGCGCGACCATCACGCATGGCATGACCTTCTGGAATTGCGTCAATCTCGGCGGCCCCGCCTGCATCGGCCCGTCCTCGGTGCTGCTCACCGTGCTGCCGCTGTTTCATACCGGCGGGCTCAATTGCTACACCAACCCGGTGCTGCATGCCGGCGGCACCGTGATGATCATGCGGGCCTTCGACCCCGGCACGGCGCTCGGCCTGATCAATGATCCCGCCCAGGGCATCAATGTGTTCTTCGGCGTGCCCGCGATCTACCAGTTCATGGCGCAGCATCCGGCCTTCGCGACGACCGATCTCGGCAGGCTGATCGTCGGCGGTGTCGGCGGCGCGCCGATGCCGGTGCCGCTATTGAAGGTCTGGGAAGCTCGCGGCGTCGCGCTTCAGCAGGGCTACGGCATGACCGAGACCTCGCCGGCCGTGCTGGTGCTCGACCGCGAGGATGCGGCGCGCAAGGCCGGCTCCGCCGGCAAACCGGTGCTGCACACCGAAGTGCGCATCGTCCGGCCCGACGGCGGCGATGCCGCTGTCGGCGAACTCGGCGAGCTCTGGGTCAAGGGCCCCAACATCACGCCGGGCTACTGGAACAGGCCGGAGGCGAACAAGACCTCGTTCACCGACGGCTGGCTGCACACCGGCGATGCGACGCGCATCGACGACGAGGGCTTCTACTATATCGTCGACCGCTGGAAGGACATGTACATCTCCGGCGGCGAGAACGTCTATCCGGCCGAGGTCGAGAACGTTCTGCATCAGCTCACCGCCATTGCGGAAGCCGCCGTGATCGGCGTTCCCGATGCGCAATGGGGCGAGGTCGGCCTTGCCATCGTCGCGGTCAAGCCGGGCGAGCGGCTGACCGAGGCAGACGTGTTCGCGCATTGCGCGGCCAATCTGGCGCGCTTCAAGTGCCCGCGGCAGATCCGCTTCGTCACGGCGCTGCCGCGCAACGCCACCGGCAAGATCCACAAGCCGACCCTGCGCAAGGAATTCTCCGTCGTCTCGGAGGTCGACAAGAAAGTCGCCAACGCCTGATCGAAGCGCCCCTTGCGGGCGCTTTTCCTTTTTGAAGTGCCTGCCAACCCACAAGAAACCCAAGGAATTTCCATGAAGAACAAGAAACTCTCCCTGCTCGCCGCGGCGGCGGCCCTGACATTGCTCTCGGCCCAGGGCGCCCAGGCGCAG
>Ga0102590_1002345_pt1 | contig 22786 bp, 22 predicted proteins | sample AraplaMF_Col_mMF_FD_76859 | JGI IMG/M metagenome (GOLD analysis project Ga0102590, IMG submission 76859) | Arabidopsis root microbial communities from the University of North Carolina, USA - plate scrape MF_Col_mMF | ecosystem: Host-associated > Plants > Roots > Endosphere | place: USA... | reverse complement strand
TGGTCTATGTCCACCTGCCGTTCATGGTGCTGCCGCTGTATTCGGCGCTGGACCGGCTGGACAAGTCGCTGCTGGAGGCCAGCCTCGACCTGGGCGCGGGCCACATGCGCACCCTGTTCAAGGTGGTCGTGCCCCTGGCCCTGCCGGGCATCGCCTCGGGCGTGCTGATCACCTTCATCCCGGCGCTGGGGGCCTACCTGACCCCAGACCTGCTGGGCGGCCCCGACAGCCAGATGATCGCCAACGTCATCGAGCGCCAGTTCAAGCGCGCCAACGACTGGCCGTTCGGCGCGGCCCTGTCGTTCCTGCTGATGTACCTGACCTTCGTGGCCATCGCCGTCCAGGCGCTGGTGTCGAAGGGCAAGAAGGGGGCGGCGGCATGACCTCCGACGCCGTGCAACGGACGGGGACAGGCACATGTGCCTGTCCCCAATCCATCCTCGGGGCTTGCCAATGACCAAGAAATCCCCCCCCGGCCCCCTCGAATACCTCCGCCGCTGGCAGATGCAGGCCTGGCTGGCGGCGGTGGGGGTGTTCCTCTACGCGCCGCTGATCGCCCTGATGGCCTTCAGCTTCAACGACAGCCGGCGCAACATCGTCTGGAAGGGCTTCACGCTCAAATATTACGACAAGGCCTTCAACGACTCGTCGCTGATCGAGGCCTTCGCCAACTCCCTGACCATCGCGGCCCTGTGCACGGTGCTCAGCGTGGCCCTGGGGGCCATGGTCGCCCTGGTGCTGTGGCGGTTCCGCTTTCCGGGCAAGACGGTGCTGGACGGGGCCCTGGCCCTGCCGATCGTGGTGCCCGAGATCTGCATGGGCGTGGCCATGCTGGTGTTCTTCGCCAAGGTCCTGCCCTGGCCGGTGGGCCTGCCCTGGCCGCTGAACCTGGGGGCCATCACCATCGCCCACGTGTCGTTCTCGTTCCCGTTCGTGGCGGTGGTGGTCCGCGCCCGGATGGCCAGCTTCAACCGCGAGATGGAGGAGGCGGCCCGCGACCTGGGGGCCGGCGAGTGGCGGACGATCAAGGACGTGATCCTGCCGCACATGGCCCCCTCGCTGGTGGCCGGCGCCCTGCTGGCCTTCACGCTCAGCCTGGACGACTTCGTCATCACCTTCTTCACCGCCGGCCCGGACACCGTGACCTTCCCGGTCAAGGTCTATTCGATGGTCCGCTTCTCGGTGACGCCGGAGGTCAACGCCGCCTCGACCATCCTGATCGTGCTGACCGTGCTCCTGACCGCCGTGGCGCTGAAGCTGCAGGGCGACCCGGCGGGCGTGGCCGGGCACGGGGAGAAGGCGTGATGGCGGTGCGTGAAACCTCTCTTGGCCGCCTCACGGCGGGGGGCAGGCACATGTGCCTGTCCCCGTCCCGCGCACGGGAGGGCCGAAGAGGGCCAGCGGCGGTGGAATTTTCGGGGGCGACGACGTGACCAACCAACCCATCATCACCTTCGAGAACGTCACCAAGCGCTTCGGCAAGATGGTGGCGGTCGACGACGTCTCGCTCAGCATCCAGGAGGGCGAGTTCTTCTCGCTGCTGGGGCCGTCGGGCTGCGGCAAGACCACCCTGCTGCGGATGCTGGCCGGGTTCGAGACGCCGACCGAGGGGCGGATCCTGATCGACGGCCAGGACGTCTCGACCGTGCCGCCCAACAAGCGGCCGGTGAACATGGTGTTCCAGTCCTACGCCGTGTTCCCGCACATGAGCGTGGCCGACAACGTCGCCTACGGCCTGAAGGTCGACCGCGTCTCCAAGGCCGAGCGCGACCGGCGGGTGGAGGAGGCGCTGGACCTGGTCCAGCTGCACGGCCTGGCCCAGCGCAAGCCCGACCAGCTGTCGGGCGGCCAGCGCCAGCGCGTGGCCCTGGCCCGGGCCCTGGTCAAGCGCCCCCGGGTGCTGCTGCTGGACGAGCCGCTGTCGGCCCTGGACGCCAAGCTGCGCGACCAGATGCGCACCGAGCTGTGCACCCTGCAGGAGAAGGTCGGGATCACCTTCATCATGGTCACCCACGACCAGGACGAGGCCCTGGCCCTGGCCTCGCGCTGCGCGGTGATGAACCGCGGGGTGCTGCAGCAGGTGGCCGGCCCCAGCGACCTCTACGAGTTCCCCAACAGCCGCTTCGTGGCCGACTTCATCGGCAGCGTGAACCTGTTCGAGGGCGTGCTGGCTGTCGACGAGCCGAGCCACGCGGTGGTCAAGTCGCCGGACCTGGACTGCGACATCTTCCTGGACCATGGCGTGACCGGCGCGCGCGGCGGCACGGTCTGGGCGGCCCTGCGGCCCGAGAAGATCGAGCTGCACAAGCGCCCCGACGGCGCCGCCCCGCCCAACATGGGCGACTGTCCCCTGGGCCAGAACGCCGTGGCGGGGGTGATCCGGCACGAGGCCTATCTGGGCGGCCAGAGCGTCTACGAGGTGGAGATCCAGAGCGGCCGGCGGATCAAGGTCGTCCGCCAGAACCTGACCCGCTGGGACCAGGAGGACTTCAAGCTGGGCGAGGCGGTGTGGCTGGGCTGGCATGCGTGTTCGCCGGCGGTGTTGTTGAGCTGATGACGGCAGCCCACCCTCTTGCCCCCACCTGGCGGCTGCGCCGCCTGTCCGCCCCCATAGGGGGCGGAGCCACGCGCTCGGCGGCGGCGGCGGGGCTCTTCCCCCTCTGGGGGAAGACGATCGCGAAGCGATCCGTAGGGGGCAAGTGATGACCCGCCCCGTCGCCGGGATCATCTGCTGCACCCGCACCGTCGGGGTCGAGCCCGCCCAGGCGGTGATGAACCGCTATGTCGCCAGCGCCATGCAATACGCCGACGCCGCGGCCCTGCTGGTCCCGTCGATGCCCGGGCTGATGAAGGCCTCGGAAGTGGCCGCCCGCCTGGACGGCCTGATGCTGACCGGCAGCCCGTCCAACCTCGATCCCGCCCTCTACGGCCAGGACGTCGCCGACGCCCCGGGGCCGTTCGACGCGGCGCGGGACGCCATGACCGCCGACCTGATCCAGGCCATGCTCGACCTGGGCCGGCCGGTGTTCGGGGTGTGCCGGGGCTTCCAGGAGATCAATGTCGCGTTCGGCGGCACGCTGCGGCGGGACATGGCCGCCGAGGGCGCGCCGTTGGCTCACCATGCCCCCGACCACGTCGACTTCAACGGCATGTTCGACCACGAGCACCGCGTCGACCTGACCCCGGGCGGGGTGCTGGCGACGGCGTTCGGGGCCGAGGCCGCCGTCGTCAACTCCGTGCACTACCAGGGCGTCGATACGCTGGGCGAGGGCCTGGGCGTCGAAGCCCTGGCCGAGGACGGCGTGGTCGAGGCCGTCTCCGCCACGATCAACGGCGCGCCGGTCCTGGCCGTGCAGTGGCATCCCGAATGGAAGACCGAGCGCAATCCGCAGAGCCAGGCGTTCTTCCAGCTGTTCGGCCGGGCGCTGCGGGGCGAGGGCCTGCGCCCTCCCGCCTCCTAGTTCCGCTCATCCCGGCGAAAGCCGGGACCCAGGCCGAGCCGGCGGCGAGCGTCCGGAACGAAACACCCAGCGCCGCTTGGGTCCCGGCTTTCGCCGGGATGAGCGGGGATAAAAACAAAGAAAAGACCAGGAGCACCCCCGATGACCGTCCCGATCCGCAACCACGACATCGCCGAGCTGAAGCGCCTGGACCTGGCCCACCACCTGCCGGCCCAGGCCGACCACAAGGTCATCTTTGATCTGGGCGGCAGCCGGATCATCACCCGGGCCGACGGCGTCTACATCCATGACGGCGAGGGCCACCAGATCCTTGACGGCATGGCGGGCCTGTGGTGCGTGAACGTCGGCTACGGCCGCGAGGAGCTGGCCAAGGCCGCCTACGACCAGATGCTGGAGCTGCCCTACTACAACACCTTCTTCAAGACCGCGACGCCGCCGCCGGTGAAGCTCGCGGCCAAGATCGCCGAGAAGATGGGCGGCCACCTGACCCACGTCTTCTACAATTCGTCGGGCTCGGAGGCCAACGACACGGTGTTCCGCCTGGCCCGCCACTACTGGAAGCTGAAGGGCCAGCCCGACCGCAAGGTCTTCATCAGCCGCTGGAACGCCTATCACGGCTCGACCGTGGCCGGCGTCTCGCTGGGCGGCATGAAACACATGCATGCGCAGGGCGACCTGCCGATCGCCGGTGTCGAGCACGTGATGCAGCCCTATCAATTCGGCGACGGCTTCGGCGAGGATCCGGCCGCCTTCCGCGACCGGGCGGTCAAGGCGATCGAGGACAAGATCCTGGAGGTCGGCCCGCAGAACGTCGCGGCCTTCATCGGCGAGCCGGTCCAGGGGGCGGGCGGGGTGATCATCCCGCCGGACGGCTACTGGCCGGCCGTCGAGGCCCTGTGCCGCAAGTACGGGATCCTGCTGGTCTGCGACGAGGTGATCTGCGGCTTCGGACGGCTGGGCCAGTGGTTCGGCCACCAGCACTACGGCGTCCAGCCCGACATGATCGCCATGGCCAAGGGCCTGTCGTCCGGCTACCTGCCGATCAGCGCCGTCGGCGTGGCCGACCATATCGTCGCCGAGCTGCGCGACAAGGGCGGCGACTTCATCCACGGCTTCACCTATTCGGGCCACCCGACCTGCGCCGCCGTGGCCCTGAAGAACATCGAGATCCTCGAGCGCGAGGGCCTGGTCGAGCGCACCCGCGACGACACCGGCCCCTACCTGGCCAAGGCCCTGGCCGGCCTGAACGACCATCCGCTGGTCGGCGAGACCCGCTCGCTGGGCCTGATCGGCGCGGTCGAGATCGTCCGCGAGAACGGGACCAACCACCGCTTCCTCGACAAGGAGGGCGAGGCGGGCCCGATCGTCCGCGACCTGTGCATCCAGAACGGCCTGATGGTCCGCGCCATCCGCGACAGCATCGTCTGCTGCCCGCCGCTGATCATCACCCACCAGGAGATCGACGCGTTGGTGGGGATCATCCGCAAGTCGCTCGACGAGGCCGAGCCGGTGCTTCGGGCGCTTAAGGAAACTGTGTAACTGTGATACTGTGAAATCATGAAAAACATCACAGTTACTGTCGACGACGAAACCTATCGGCGGGCTCGCATCAAGGCCGCCGAGAAGGACACGTCCGTCTCAGCCCTGGTTCGCCAGTTCCTGACCGAGGTCGCCGCCGGCGAAAGTCGAGACGAGCGGCTCAGGCGCCTGGAGGCGGAAACGCGTGCGCAGATCACCGACTTCGTGGTGGGCGACATGCTGTCCCGCGACGAACTTCACGAACGTGGCCGATAGCGTGCCTGTATTCTTCGACACCAACGTTCTGATGTACTCGATCAGCGTCTCGCCGGCGGAAGCCGCCAAGCGGGAGCGAGCCCTGGTCCTGCTGGATCGCGATGACGGCGTCGTATCCGTGCAGGTCTTGCAGGAGTTCTACGTCCAAGCCACGCGCGCTTCGGGGCCGAAGCCGCTGCCTCACGCCCTGGCCGTGGCCATGGTCGAGGCCTGGCAACGGCACATGGTCGTCGACAACACCGTCGAGACGTTGCGCGCCGCCTTCGAAATCAAGGAACGGTACGGCTTCTCCTACTGGGACAGCGCCGTCGTGGCCGCCGCCCGGGCGGCCGGCTGCACTCAGCTCTACACCGAGGATCTTTCGCACGGCCAGGTCGTCGAAGACGTCCGCATCATCAATCCCTTCAAGCCCAGCTAGACTTCGAAAAGCGCGAGGAGCGCCCCATGAAGTACAAAGAAAAGAAATCCAAGCCCGCCCCCAAGACCACCCGCGGGGTGGCCACGCTGGACGACGCCAAGGACTGGTTCGCCCGGCAGAACATCGAGGAGATCGAGTGCGTCGTGCCCGACCTGGCCGGGGTGGCGCGGGGCAAGATCATGCCGGTGCGCAAGTTCCTGGGCGCGCCGTCGATGAACCTGCCGCTGGCGGTGTTCTACCAGACCATCACCGGCGACTTCCCCGAGTTCGAGGGGGCGGTCAACGCGGTGCAGTCCGACACCGACATCTTCCTGACCCCCGACCTGGCCACCCTGGCCGTGGTGCCCTGGGCCCAGGACCCGACCGCCCAGGTGATCCACGACGCCTTCCACCCCGACGGCCGGCCGGTCGAGGAGAGCCCGCGCCAGGTGCTGCGCCGGGTGGTGGCCCTCTATCGCGAGAAGGGCTGGGAGCCGGTGGTGGCGCCCGAGATCGAGTTCTACCTGGTCGACAAGAACACCGACCCCGACTACCCGCTGAAGCCGCCGATCGGGCGTTCCGGCCGGCCCGAGACCGGCCGCCAGGGCTATTCGATCGCCGCGGTCAACGAGTTCGACGCCCTGTTCGAGGACATGTACGAGTACTCCGAACGCCAGGGCCTGGAGATCGACACCCTGATCCACGAGAGCGGCGTGGCCCAGATGGAGATCAACCTGCGGCACGGCAATCCTCTGGAGCTGGCCGACCAGGTGTTCATGTTCAAGCGCACCATCCGCGAGGTGGCGCTGGAGCACGAGATCTACGCCACCTTCATGGCCAAGCCGATGGCCGCCGAGCCCGGCAGCGCCATGCACATCCACCAGTCGATCCTGGGGGCCGACGGCGAGAACCTGTTCTCGGACCCCAAGACCGGCGACGCCACGCCGCTGTTCTACGCCTTCATCGCCGGCCAGCAGCGCTACCTGCCGGCGATCATGGCGATCCTGGCGCCCTATGTGAATTCCTACCGCCGGATCGCCCGGGACTCGGGGGCGCCGGTCAACACCCAGTGGGGCTACGACAACCGCACCTGCGGCCTGCGCGTGCCGCCGTCCGACCCGGCCAACCGGCGGCTGGAGAACCGCATTCCGTCGTCGGACGCCAATCCCTACCTGGCCATCGCCGCGGTGCTGGCCACCGGCTATCTGGGCATGCTCGGAAACCTGACCCCCACCGCTCCGGTCGACACCGACGCCAGCGCCCGCGGTATCGAGCTGCCGCGCAGCCTGTTGGAATCGGTGGCCCTGTTCGAGGACGCCAAGCCCCTGGTCGAGCTGCTGGGCGCCACCTTCTGCGCCGCCTACGCCACGGTGAAGGAGGCCGAGTACGAGACCTTCATGCGCACCATCAGCCCGTGGGAGCGGGAGTTCCTGCTGCTGAATGTGTAGGGGCGTCTTCCTCACCTTCTCCCAGAGGGAGAAGGAGGGGCCCGCGACGAAGTCGTGGGAGGATGAGGGGTTACACCGTCTGCCGGAGCGCCGGCACGCCGTCCGACATCTTACCCCCTCACCCTCCCACCGCTACGCGGCGGGCCCCTCCCTCTCCCCATGGGAGAGGGTGCGATGAACACCGGCCATCCCGCGACCTCCTGGTACGCCCAGACCGCCACGCCCTTCCCCGCGCTCCCGGAACTCCAGCAGGACGCCCGGGCCGACGTCTGCGTGGTCGGCGCCGGCTATACCGGCCTGGGCGCCGCGCTCGAACTGGCGACGCGCGGCGTGCGCGTGGTGGTGCTGGAGGCCGCCCAGGTCGGCAGCGGCGGGTCGGGCCGCAACGGCGGCCAGGTCCATACCGGCCAGCGCAACGACCAGGCCTGGCTGGAAAAGGCCGTCGGCCGCGACGACGCCCTGGCCCTGTGGCGGATGAGCCAGGACGCCCGCGCCCACCTGCTGGCCCTGATCGCCCGGCACGACATCGCCTGCGACTTCCGCCCGGGCATGATCCACGCCCGCCACAAGCGCGGCGGCGAGGCCGGGGACGCGGCCCATATCGACTTCATGGCCCGGCGCTACGGCTACGACCAGCTGGCCCTGATCGGCGAGGCCGAGCTGGCGGACGAGCTGGGAACCGACGCCTATCACGGCGGCCTGGTCGACCACGGCGGCGGCCACCTGCATCCGCTGAACCTGGCCCTGGGGATGGCGCGGGCGGCGCTGGCGGCGGGGGCGGTGATCCACGAGCACAGCCGGGCCACGGCCTGGCGGCGCGAGGGCGGGTCGATCGTCGTCGAGACGGCGTCCCATCAGGGAATGGGGGGGCGGGTGACCTGCGACCAGCTGATCCTGACCGGCGACGGCTATCTGGACGGCCTGGCCGGCGGCGCGGCGCGGGCCCGGGTGATGCCGATCAACAACTTCATCCTGGCCACCGAACCGCTGGGGGCGCGCGCCGACCGCATCATCCGCTCGGGCGCCGCCGTGGCCGACACCCGGTTCGTGATCAACTATTTCCGCAAGAGCCCCGACGGCCGGCTGATCTTCGGCGGCGGCGAGAACTACCGGCCGGGCTTCCCGCCGGACCTGAAGGCCTTCGTGCGGCGGCGCATGCTGGAGGTCTATCCGGACCTGGCCGACGTGGCCGTGACCCACGCCTGGGGCGGGACCCTGGGCATCACCGTCCACCGCGCCCCGTTCGTCCGCGAGCTGGCCCCCGGCGTGCGGATCGCCGCCGGCTATTCGGGCCAGGGGGTGGTGCTGGCGCCCTGGTTCGGCAAGCTGCTGGCCGACGCGGCCCTGGGCCAGGGCGAGGGCGTGGCGCTGCTGGCCCGGCTGCCGACCCCGCCGTTCCCGGGCGGGCGGCTGCTGCGCTGGCCGCTCACCGTGGCGGGGCTGAGCTGGTACGCGCTGCGGGATCGCTTGTAACGCCCCTCCCCGTGGGGGAGGGGCTTGCCAGGCTGACCGTTGACATCCCCGGTCCCCCGTCCTCCCATCCGCCCATGTCGACCACCACCACCGAACCCTCCGGCAGCGTCGCCACCGCCCTGGCCAACGGCTGGCGGCTGCTGGACCTGGATCCGCGGCAGGCGGTGGAGCAGGCGATGGCGATCCTGGAGGCCGTGCCGCGCCATGCCGAGGCGACCCTGATCCTGGCCACGGCCCTGCGGCTGTCGGGCGACGTCCGCCAGGCCCTGCGGGTGGTCGATCCCCTGGCCCGGGCCTTCGCCCAGTCGCCGCCGATCCAGCTGGAGCACGGCCGGATCCTGGCCGCCGCCGGCCACACCCAGGCGGCGGTCGCCGCGTTCAAGCGGGCCGTCGCCGCCGATCCCGACCTGGCCGAGGCCTGGCGCGGCCTGGCCGAGGCCCTGGAGCTGCTCGGCGACGAGGCCGGCGCCCAGGCCGCCCGGGCCCGCCAGATCAAGGGCGGGGTCCGCGATCCGGTGCTGATGACCGCCGCCGCCGCCCTGGTCGACGGCGAGCCGGGCCGGGCCGAGACAGTGCTGCGCGAGCTGCTGGCGACCCGTCCCGACGAGCCGGCGGCGATCCGCATGCTGGCCGAGGCGGTCGCCCGGCAGGGCCGCGAGGAAGAGGCCGAGACCCTGCTGCTGGGCTGTCTGAAGATCGCCCCGGCCTTCACCGGCGCCCGCTACAACCTGGCCACCCTGCACTACCGGCTGGGGCGGTCCGAGCCGGCCCTGGCCCAGCTGGACCTGCTGCTGGCCGACGAGCCGCGCAATCCGGGCTATCTCAACCTCAAGGCCGCCTGCCTGGCGCGGATCGGCGAATATGCGGCGGCCATCGCGATCTACGAGGACGTGCTGGAGCGCTATCCGCAGCAGCCCAAGGGCTGGATGAGCTACGGCCACGCCCTCAAGACCGTGGGGCGCTCGGCCGACTGCGCGGCCGCCTACCGCAAGGCCGTCGACCAGGCCCCGTCGCTGGGCGAGGCCTGGTGGAGCCTGGCCAACATGAAGACCTACCGCTTCGACGCGGCCGACCTGGCGGCGATGGAGGCCCAGCTGGCCCGCCAGGACCTGGCCGAGGAGGACCGCCTGCACCTGGACTACGCCCTGGGCAAGGCCCACGAGGACGCCGGTCGCTACGCCGAATCGTTCGCCTGCTACGCCCGGGGCGCGGCGCTGCGGCGGGCCCAGGTCCCCTACGACCCGGCGGTGATGACCCGGCACGTGGCGCGCAGCAAGGCGGTGCTGACGGCGCAGCTGTTCGCGGCCCGGGCTGGGCAGGGCTGCCCCGCGCCCGACCCGATCTTCGTCCTGGGCCTGCCCCGCGCCGGCTCGACCCTGGTCGAGCAGATCCTGGCCAGCCATTCGGCCGTGGAGGGCACGATGGAGCTGCCCGACATCACCGCGATGGCCCGGCGGCTGAAGGAGGCCTCGCCCTATCCCGAGGTGCTGGCCACGCTGGACGCCGACGCGCTGAAGGCCCTGGGCGAGGAGTTCCTCGACCGCACCCGGGTGCAGCGCAAGACCGACCGGCCGCTGTTCATCGACAAGATGCCCAACAACTGGGCCCACGTCGGGCTGATCGCCCTGGCGCTGCCGAACGCCAGGATCATCGACGCCCGGCGCCACCCGATGGGCTGCTGCTTCTCGGGCTTCAAGCAGCACTTCGCCCGCGGCCAGAACTTCAGCTACGGCCTGGAGGACATCGGCCGCTACTACGCCGACTATGTCGAGCTGATGGCCCATCTGGACGCCGTGCTGCCGGGGCGCGTGCACCGGGTGATCTACGAATCGCTGGTCGAGGACCCGGAAGGCCAGATCCGCGCGATGCTCGACTATTGCGGCCTGCCGTTCGAAGAATCGTGCCTGAATTTCCACGAAAACGACCGCGCCGTGCGCACCGCAAGCTCAGAACAGGTCCGACGTCCCCTCTTCAAGGACGCGGTCGAGCATTGGCAGCACTATGAGCCGTGGCTGGACCCGTTGAAGACCGCCCTGGGACCGGTCCTTTCCTGTTATCCCGCCGCGCCTGAATTTTGATCAGCCGCTCAGAACCCTGCCATTTCTGCAACAGTCGGCCGAATTGACGTTCGTTTGAATTTTGCTTCTTGCGGGCGCAAATCAGCCGGAAGAGCATCGTTCTCCGAACAGTTCGGGGAGCCGACATGACGTCTACCACGCGTACCAAGACCGCCCTTTCGAAAGGCGGCCTGCTGACGACCGCGCTTCTGGCCTCGACCATGCTGACGGCGGTCGCCGCCCAGGCCCAGACCGCTCCCCAGACCGCCCCCCAGGGCGCGGTGGCCCTGGACGAGGTGGTGGTCACCGCCCAGAAGCGCTCGGAAAACCTGCAGGACGTGCCGGTCAGCATCCAGGCGCTGGGCCAGGCCAAGCTGGAGCAGCTGCAGGTCGCCAGCTTCACCGACTATGTGAAATACCTGCCCAGCGTGTCGTTCCAGACCACCTCCCCGGGCTTCTCCAACGTCTATTTCCGCGGCGTGGCCAGCGGCGGCGACGGCAACCACTCCGGCTCGCTGCCCAGCGTCGGCGTCTATCTGGACGAGCAGCCCGTCACCACCATCCAGGGCGCGCTGGACATCCACATCTACGACATCGCCCGGGTCGAGGCGCTGTCGGGGCCGCAGGGCACGCTGTACGGCGCCAGCTCCCAGGCCGGCACCCTGCGCATCATCACCAACAAGCCCAGCACCGCCGGCTTCAGCGCCGGCTATGACCTTGAGGCCAACACCATCGCCCATGGCGACCAGGGCTATGTGGCCGAGGGCTTCGTCAACCAGCCGATCAACGACAAGGTCGCCGTGCGCCTGGTCGGCTGGGCCGAGCACCAGGGCGGCTATATCGACAACGTCGCCGGCTCGCGCACCTATCCCACCTCGGGGATCACGGTCACCAACGCCGACCGGGTCAAGAAGGACTACAACGACGTCGACCTCTACGGCGGCCGGGCCGCGATGAAGATCGAGGCCGGCGACAACTGGGTGATCACGCCCCAGGTCATGGGCCAGGTCGAGAAGGTCGGCGGGGTGTTCGCCGAGGACCGCAGCCTGGGGGCCCTGAAGGTCGCCCACTACTATCCGGAAAGCTCCAAGGACAAGTGGTGGCAGGCGGCCATGACCGTCGAGGGCAAGATCAGCAACCTCGACGTCACCTATGCCGGCTCGTACCTGGACCGCGACGTCGACACCCGCCAGGACTACACCGACTACTCGTTCTTCTACGACACCCTGGCCGGCTACGGCGCCTACTGGACCGACGACGCGGGCAATCCGGTCGATCCGTCGCAGTACATCATCGGCCACGACGCCTATATGAAGCTCAGCCACGAGCTGCGCGTCTCGACCCCGCAGGAGTACCGCTTCCGCGTGGTCGGCGGCCTGTTCTACCAGCGCCAGACCCACGGCATCACCCAGAACTACCGGATCGACGACATCGGCGATTCGATCTCGGTGCCGGGCTATCCGGGCACGATCTGGCTGACCCAGCAGAAGCGCGTCGACCGCGACAGCGCGGCCTTCGGCGAGGCGGCGTTCGACCTGACCGACAAGCTGACCCTGACCGGCGGCATCCGCTTCTTCAAGTCGGACAACAGCCTCAAGGGCTTCTACGGCTACGGCCTGGGCTACAGCTCGGGCACCGGCGAGGGGGCCTGCTTCGCCGGCCCCGAGATCGAGGGCTCGCCGTGCACGAACCTCGACAAGCGGGTCAAGGAGAACGGCAACAGCAAGAAGTTCAACCTCACCTACAAGGTCGACGGCGACAAGCTGGTCTATGTCACCTATTCCGAGGGCTTCCGGCCGGGCGGCATCAACCGCCGCGGCACCCTACCGCCCTACCAGTCGGACTTCCTGAAGAACTACGAGTTCGGCTGGAAGACCAGCTGGGCCGACAACCGCTTCCGCTGGAACGGCGCGGTGTTCCACCAGACCTGGGACGACTTCCAGTTCTCGATCGTCGGGGCCAACGGCCTGACCGAGATCAAGAACGCCGTCTCGGCCGAGATCGATGGGGCCGAGACCGACTTCAGCTTCGCGATCAAGCACGGCCTGACCCTGAACGGCGCGGCCACCTATATCGACGCCAAGCTCAAGGGAACCTATTGCGGCAAGGTCGACCCGGCCACCGGCCAGCCGATCACCGACTGCCCGGTCGACATGGACGAATATCCGGAACGCGCCCCGGACGGCCAGCGCCTGCCGGTGACGCCCAAGTTCAAGGCCAACCTGAACGCCCGCTACGAGTTCGACCTGGCCGGCTACGACGCCTTCGTCCAGGGCGGGATCGTGGGCCAGACCAGCGCCTGGGCCGACCTGCGCACCTTCGCCCGCGAGGTGCTGGGCAAGCAGGCCGGCTACATCACCACCGACCTGTCGGCGGGCCTCGGCCGCGACAGCTGGACCTTCTCGGCCTATGTCGTGAACCTCAACGACAGCCGGGCCAGCCTGACCCGCACCACCGAATGCGTCGAGGCCGTCTGCGGCGCCGAGGTCTATTCCGTGCCGCTGCGGCCGCGGACCATCGGGGTGAAGTTCGGGCAGAAGTTCTAGGATTCGAACTCCTCTCCGCCGTCATCCCGGGCCTTGTGCCCGGGACCCCTTTCTCCGCCGCAGGTGCGGGGGTGGCGGTTCGCTCGCGAACCGCTTGCGCCTCACGTGTAAGCTGAACCAGGGGTCCCGGGCACGAGGCCTGGGATGACGGAAGATGGGGGCATGGACGAACCTCTGTTCCCGTGAAAGCGTGACCGCATGACAGAGACCCCGCAGAAGGTCCCGATCCCCAGGATCACCGCGCCCAAAGCCCTCGGCTTCTGGATGTGCACGGCCCTGGTGGTCGGCAACATGATCGGCTCGGGGGTGTTCATGCTGCCCGCGTCCCTGGCCCCCTACGGCTGGAACGCGGTGTTCGGCTGGCTGCTGACCATCGGCGGGGCCCTGTGCCTGGCCGTGGTGTTCGCCGGGCTGGCGCGGGCGTTCCCCAAGGCCGGCGGGCCCTACGCCTACACCCAGGAGGCCTTCGGGCCCATGGTCGGGTTCATGGTGGCCTGGAGCTACTGGATCTCGCTGTGGGTCGGCAACGCCGCCATCGCCACCGGCGCGGTCAGCTACCTGTCGGCGATCTTCCCGGCCATCGCCCAGGTGCCGGGGATGCACCTGCTGGTGACCCTGGGGGCGGTCTGGCTGCTGGTCGGGGTCAACATCGCCGGCGCCCGCTTGGCCGGCGGGGTGCAGGTGGCGACCACCGTGCTCAAGCTGCTGCCGCTGGTGGCGGTGGCGGGCCTGGCTTTCTGGGTGATCGGCCGCGACCACGGGGCCAGCCTGACGCCGTTCCGCGCCGCCGACATCCATCCGGGCGGGATCACCGCCGCCGGGGCCCTGACGCTGTGGGCGCTGCTGGGGCTGGAGTCGGCGACGGTGCCGGCCGGCAGGGTGGTCGACCCGGTCCGCACCATCCCCCGCGCCACCCTGGTGGGCACGGTGTTCACCGGGGTGATCTACCTGCTGGTCTGCTCGGCGGTGGTGCTGCTGACGCCCGCCGACGCGCTGAAGGTCTCCAACGCCCCGCTGTCGGACTTCGTGGGCCTGCACTGGGGCGGCAACGCCGGCAAGGTCCTGGCCCTGTTCGCGGCGATCAGCGCCTTCGGGGCCCTGAACGGCTGGGTGCTGCTGCAGGGCGAGATGCCCTACGCCATGGCCAAGGGCGGGGTGTTCCCGGCCTTCCTGGCCAAGGAGTCGGCCCGCGGCGCGCCCGTCCGCGCCCACCTGCTGTCGGCCGGCTTCCTGACCGTCCTGGTGCTGATGAACTACGCCAAGTCGATGGCCGACCTGTTCACCTTCATCGCCCTGGTGGCCACCACGGCCTCGCTGTTCGCCTACCTGGCCTGCGCCCTGGCGGCGCTGAAGCTGCAGGCCACCCGGCGCATCGCCCCGACCCTGGGCCTGACCGCGATCGCCATCCTGGCCGGTCTCTATTCGGTCTGGACCCTGGTGGGGGCCGGTGGCCAGGCGGTGCTGCTGGGGATCGGCCTGCTGGCCATCGGCGCGCCGTTCTACTGGCTGACGCGGGGGCGGGGTGGGGCGAAGGCGGGGACACACACTCACCCCACCGCCTAGCCCTTTTCACACAGGTCACGGGGTGAGTGTGTGTCCCCACCTCAACCCCCGGCCTCGCAGGACGGAACCATGATCCGCACTACCCTCCTGGCCATCACCCTTGGGCTCGCGCCGCTCGCAACCCAGGCCGCCCCCGTCTACGTCCACGCCGGCAAGCTGGTCGACACCCTGCAGGGCAAGGTCCTGGCCGACCAGATGATCACCATCGACGGCGATCGGATCGTCGCGGTCGCGCCGTGGAAGGCCGCCCCGACCGACGGCAAGGTCATCGACTGGTCCCGGCGCATGGTGCTGCCGGGCCTGATCGACATGCACACCCACCTGGTCGACCAGGAGCAGACCGAGAACGTCGCCGAGCCGCTGCTGACCACCGCCGCCTACCAGGCCTATATCGGCGCCGCCCACGCCCGCATGACGCTGGAGGCCGGCTTCACCAGCGTGCGCGACGTCGGGACCTGGCGGGCGTTCGGCGACGTGGCCCTGCGCGACGCGATCAACGCCGGCCTGGTCCCCGGGCCGCGGATGTCGGTGGCTGGCGCCTATGTCACCATCCCCGGCGGCGGCGGCGAGATCACCGGCGTCGCGAGCGACGTCAAGCTGCCCGACGAGATGCGGGCCGGGGTGGTGCAGGACGCCGCCGACGCCCATCGCAAGGCGGCCAACATCCTGGCCCACCACGCCGACTTTCTGAAGCTGATCGCCACCGGCGCGGTCCTGACCGTCGGCACCGAGCCGGGCCAGCAGGAGCTGACCGAGGACGAGATGCGGGCCGCCGTCGAGGAGGCGGCGCGGCGCGGGACCTACGCCACCGCCCACGCCCACGGGGCCGAGGGCATGAAGTCGGCCATGCGGGCCGGCGTGCGCTCGATCGAGCACGGCTCGCTGATGGACGACGAGGCCATCGCCATGATGAAGGCCAAGGGCGTGTTCCTGGTGGCCGACATCTATGACGGCGACTGGATCGACGCCTACGGCAAGGCCCACGGCTGGCCGGCCGAGACCCTGCGCAAGAACTACGAGACCACCCAGGCCCAGCGCGAAGGCTTCCGCAAGGCGGTGAAGGCCGGGGTCAAGATCGCTTACGGCACCGACGCCGGGGTCTATCCGCACGGGCTGAACGCCCGGCAGATGAAGTACATGGTGCAGTGGGGCATGACCCCGATGCAGGCCGTCCAGTCGGCCACCACCGTGGCGGCCGAGCTGATGGGCAAGACCGACGTCGGCGCCGTCGCCCCCGGCCGCTACGCCGACCTGATCGCCGTCGACGGCGACGCCATGGCCGACGTCTCGGTGCTGGAGCACGTCAGCGCGGTGATGAAGGGCGGGGTGGTGGTGAAGGACTGAGCGCCTAGCCGCCGCGCGCGACGGCGGTCGCGAAGGCGGCCAGGATCACGGCGATCCAGACGCCCGTGGCGATCCACGACCGGATGACGGCGCGCGACAGTTCGGGGTCGTTCAGGCGGAAGGGCGCGCGGCTGCAGTAGAAGCGGCCCGCGGCGTCGCGGGCGGCGAAGGAATAGCCCTGGAAGGTCCGCCAGAGGTCCGGATGCCGCTGGGCCAGGATGCTGCTAACCTGGGCGTAGCGGAACATCGAGATCGCGCCGGCCGCCATGTTGGCGAGAATGAAGGCCAGGAGGAGAAGGGCGTCGGTCAGGCTCATGTCACGGCTCGAAGCGTGACCACAGCATAGGGCGGGGCGATCGGTTTGAAAGCTCCGTTCGGGAAAAGGTCTTCCGGGCGCAATTGCCGCAACGTCGTTGAGCGAATCGCAACCTACAACTTAAGCGTCCCGTTAACCTTTGAGGCGCACCGTCCGTACCATGATCACTCGCCTCCTCATCGCCACCGGTCAGCTGGTCGTCTCGTTCGGGGCGGCCCTGCCGCTCGGCGATCGCCTGCTCGACTCCCGCTACAGCGACGACGAGGGCGAGCACCTGATGTGGGGACTGGGCTTCTATGTCAGCCTGATCCTCGCCGTGGTCTCGCTGTTCGTCTGGAAGCACTAGGAACGGCCGAAGGAGGGGACACACACTCGCCCCTCGCGCCGTGACGATTTTCGAGGCCGCACCGCGAGTGTGTGTCCCCCGTGTCGTCCGCGCATTTCCTTTTATCACTCGAGCCGCCGCAATCTTGCCTGGGGATTCACCAAAAGTCCGCTTGGCTCGGCTCCTGCAGTGTGCAATGCAACACGATGTTGCTGTGCAGCATTGAAACAGCTGTCATGCACGCGCGGTAAGACCGACGCTGAGTGAGCATAAAGGAGTGATCCCCATGGCCGACGAACACACCTACTTCGTTCGACCCGTCTCCGGCGTCTGGCACGTGACCTGGAACGACGCTCCCGACCTGATCGGCTCGTATCCCGCCCAGCCCGAGGCCGTCGGCGTGGCCGAGATGCTGGCCCGCCACATGCGCACCCAGGGCAAGACCGCCCGGGTGTCGGTCTCCGAACCGGAAGTCCGCCGCGCCAGCTGGGGCCGCGCGAGCCTCGGCGCCCAGGCGGCGGCTTAAAACTCACCTTCTCCCTATGGGAGAGGGGTCAGGTAAGAGGCCGCCAGCCGCTCGGCGATCGCTCCCGCCTCGGCCGGGGTGAACACGGTCTCGTCCAGGCACAGCTCCAGCCACAGCCCGTCCACGACGGCCGTCAGGCCAATGGCGGCCAGCCTTGCGTCCACCGACGGATCGCAGGCCGCCAGCAGTTCCTCGAGCCGCGCGCGATAGCCGGCATAGGTGCGCCGGTGGATCGCCGCGACGTCGGCGTCCACCTTCACCAGGCTCCAGAAGGCCAGCCAGGTGGCCAGCAGGTCCGGGTCCAGCACCGGCGGGGCGAAGCTGGCGGTCAGATAGGCCGACAAGCGCGCGCGGGGATCGCCGCCCGCCGCCTCGACCGCCGCCTCCAGCGCCGCGTCGATCCGCGCCCCGGTCGCCTCGTAGGTCGCGGCGATCAGGGCGTCGACGCCGTCGAAATAGTGCCGCAGCAGGCCGGCGCTGACCCCCGCCTCGGCGCAGATCGTCCGCACGGAGGCGCCGGCCACGCCCTTGGCCGCCAGCACCCGGGCGGCGGCCTCGATCAGCGCCGTGCGGCGGACGTCGGGGGCCTCGCGGGTGAAGGCGGCGCGGGGGGTCATGGTTGAAGGCCCAGAGCATCCAAAACGGTTGTCATCCCGGAAGCCCCGCAGGGGTTGTCCGGGACCCAGGGGACCGGGCGAAAGCCGTGCAGCCGCCCCTGGGTCCCGGACAAACGCTGCGCGCTTTCCGGGATGACAACGCTTTGAGACCTTCGCCTAAGCCCTGGCCGTCGCTTCGGCGCCACAGCTGGAACAACTTGTCGCAGGAACGCATCCGTCGGCGACGGCGGCGCGTTAATCTCTTGGAGCCTACAGTCAAGCTCCAAGGAGCAGACCCATGAGCACCCTCGTCGCCCGCATCGCCCCAGTTCCCGCCGCCGGCTGGTTCGGCCTGGTCGAGACGGGCCTGCGCGTGATGCTCGTGGCGGCCGTGCCGGTCAGCGCGGCGATCTTCGTGACGCAGTGGTTCTAGCCTCGGTTCCAGGACGAAAAACCTAGCTTGACCCTAGGAACGTCGGGCAGCCGACATCGTTTGCTGATGCATGGGCGGGGGCGCCCTAACTGTGTCTGTAAGCCTGCATGTCGGATTCCTATGACGATCCCGCCCAAGAACCGGCCTCGGCCGTGTCGGCGAACCTGACGGAGCAGATGCTCCACCTGACCAACCGGTTCGAGCAAGAACGCCTCAAGCTGGAAGAGCGCACGTTCCGCGGCGACGGCGAGTTGGCCCAGGACGGCGAGGGCGAAGGCGAGGAAGGTTGACGCGCGCGCCGCGACGGCCGCACGCGACGTCTTGGCCTGGACGCCCGATGCGGCGTATCACCCGGCTTCGACCCGGAGAGCCCCAATGCCCGTCACCACCGTCGGCGTCGACGCCGACGACACCCTTTGGCACAACGAGACGATCTTCCGCCTGACCCACAAGCGGTTCGTCGAACTGCTGGCCCCCTACGGCGACGAGACCCAGATCGACGCCAAGCTGGCCGAGACCGAGAAGCGCAACCTGCGGCTCTACGGCTACGGGGCCAAGGGCTTCACCCTGTCGATGATCGAGACGGCGATGGACCTGACCGACAGCCAGGTCAGCATCGGCGTGATCCGCCAGATCCTGGCCGCCGGCCGCGAGATGCTGACCGAGCCGGTCGAGCCCCTGCCCGGCGTCGAGAAGGCCCTGGCGACCCTGTCCGAGCGCTACCGCCTGGTGCTGATCACCAAGGGCGACCTGCTGCACCAGGAGCAGAAGCTGGCAGCCTCGGGCCTGGGCGACCTGTTCGCCGCGGTCGAGATCGTCTCGGAGAAGGACGCCGACACCTACCGCCGGGTCTTCGCCCGCCACGGCTCGGGTCCGGAGCAGGCGGTGATGGCCGGCAATTCGGTGAAGTCCGACATCATCCCCGCCCTGGACGCCGGCGCCTGGGCGGCCCTGATCCCCTACCCGCTTGTCTGGGCGCACGAGGCGGCGACGGCGCCGAAGGAGCATCAGCGGTATGTCGAGCTGGGGTCGATTTCAGAGCTGCCGGCGTGGGTGGATAGTCTCGCTTGAACCCTCTCTCTTAGAGAGAGGGAGGGGCCCATGGCGAAGCCATGGGAGGGTGAGTGGTTACACCGCCGGCCGGCATGTCGGCAGGGCGCGGGGACCGCCGCCAGGCGCGTGCCTAACTCTGCTGTCGATCCATGGTGGACCTTCGGAATGTTCGTTAGAGCTGGGCTGAACGGAGGGAATACGGAATGAAGCGTTATACGCGCCGCCAAACGCTGATCCTGGCAATAGGGCTGCCATTCGGTTTGACGATCCTCGCGGTCAACATCGGCAGCGCGCTGGGAGCGTCGGAACCAACGAAGGACAACATCATCCTCGTGGGGATTGCGGCGTTCCTGATCGGACTTGGATGGGCGACCTGGACCTTGCTTCGGAAGCCAGGAAGCTAGATTCAGCTTCCCTCTTCGCGGACGTTCCCAATGTCCGCACGATGGCGCCAACCCGGCCAGCGGTGAAACCTCTCACCCTCCCACCGCTGCGCGGCGGGCCCCTCCCTCTCTCAATGAGAGAGGGGTTCCTTCTTGGCGCCCAGCCCCGAAATCCAATCCCGCGCCGGGCGCTCGAACAGCACCAGCGACAGATAGGCCGCCGGGATCAGGGCCAGCACCCAGAACAGCACCCACAGGCGCAGGGCGTCGCCGGTCAGGCCCCAGGCCGCCACGCCCACCCAGTTGATCCCCATCTTCAGGGCGATCGGGTGCAGCAGGTAGAGGCTGAAGCTCAGCTGGGCCCAGGGGGCCAGCCGGCGGCTGATCCCGCCCTGCGTCCCGGCCGCGTCGGCCGCCACGCCGGCCAGGCCCAGGGCGTAGACGATCAGCAGCAGCAGGGTGCGCTCGATCCGGAAGGTCGAGGCCACGAGGAACACCGCCAGCAGGCCCCACATCCAGAAACGCGCGAAGGGCAGCTTGCCCAGCGGCTCGCGCAGCTGGAAGGCCAGCATGCCCAGCAGGAAGCCCGGCACGGCGCGCAGCACGCCGAAGTTCCAGGTCCACTGATGGAAGGGCATCTCGCCGTCGGGATTGAGCAGCAGCACCACGAAGCTGGCGACGGCCACGGCGGCCGTCACGATCCGCCCGCGCCCGGTGATCCAGAACAGCAGCGGCAGGGCCAGGTAGAGACCCATCTCGGCGCTGATCGCCCAGCTGACGAAGTTCCAGGTCTGGCTATGGCAGGTGTGCCAGGCGTGGACGAAGAGCACGTTGGGCACGATGCAGGCGAGGTCGTAGCGCTTGGGATCGACGTCGCCCCCCCAGTGCATCGCGCCGGCCGCCCAGACGCCGATGAACACCAGCATCGTGGCCCAATGCAGCGGCCCCAGCCGCGCCACCCGCTTCTTCAGGAAAGTCCCGTACTTGCTCCAGCTCGTCAGCCGGCCGGTGTAGATCGCCGCCATGACATAGCCGGAGATCAGGAAGAACAGGTCCACGATCAGGGAAAAGCCCTTGATCATGTCGTCGGCCACCTGCCAGCGCCCATCCAGGTTGATGTAGCGGTTGAAGTGGAACACCACGATCATCAGCGCCCCGACGATCCGCAGGGCGTCGAGGTGCAGCATGTCCTCGGAGTCGGGCTTGAGGGCGGGCAGTGACTTCATCGTCCAGGGATGCGGCGGGCGGCGGCGATGGTCAAGCTCTGGCCGTCGGGGTTGGCAGAGGTCCCGCGAACCGTCACCATTGGGCGAATGGACGCCCTCCTCGCCGACATCCTTTCCTGGCTGGTCTTTCCAGGCGGTTGCATCGCCTTTGTCGCGCTGCTTGTCGGCCCGACGATCTGGCGGATGTCCAGACCTGCGCCGTCCGACGATCTGGCGGCCATCAACCGGTTCGCGGCGAACCGGGATCAGCGTCTCGTTGAGGTCAGGAAGCTATGGTTCGGTCCCTGGCGCATGCGAGAAGGCCTGCCCAGGGAGGCGGGGCGGCCTTATCGCGTTTGCGTCCTGGACTCCGACGGTTCCCGATACGCCCATACCGTAACCGCCGATCGGCGCGACGGGCTTGGCAATATGGAACTGAAACAGCGCCTGGACGGCGTCTGGATGCCCGTCCTCCAGTAAGCCCTAGCGCAGCGCCGGGCCCTTGCCCTTGTCCAGGCTGGCCATGGCCAGCTTCGGGGCGGCCTTGTCCTCGACGGCGTCGCCGCCGGCGGCCAGCAGGTGGTCGATGCGGGCGCGCTGGGTCTTGAAGCGGGTCAGCTCGCCGCCGGCCAGGATCGTGCCCTGGGGCACCTTGGCGCCGATCGGATTGACGCGCTTGCCGTTCAGCCAGACCTCGTAGTGCAGGTGCGGGCCGGTCGCCAGGCCCGTGGCGCCGACATAGGCCACCACCTGGCCCTGGCGCACATGCACGCCGGGGCGGATGCCGGGGGCGTAGCGCGAGATGTGGCCGTAGCCGGTGTCCCACTGGCCCGAATGCCGGATGCGCAGCCAGTTGCCGTAGCCGCTCCAGCGGCGGGCCTCCAGCACCACGCCGTCGCCGGCCGCCAGGATCGGGGTGCCGGTGCCGGCCCCGAAGTCCACGCCCTGGTGGGCGCGGGTGTAGCCCAGCACCGGGTGCTTGCGCTGGCCGAAGGTGGAGGTGATGCGGGCGCCATCGACCGGCGTGCGCAGCAGGAAGCCTTTGATGTTCTTGCCCAGCTCGTCGAAGAACTGCGGCTTGCCGTCCGGACCGTCGCGATCGAAGGCGTAGAACTTCTGGCCCTTCACCTCGGCGTATTCCAGGTCGCCCGCCTCGACCGTGCGGCCGCTCTCGGTGACCTTGCGGCCGAACACCAGGCAGAACTGGTCGCCCTCGTGGATGTCGCGCGAGAAGTCGATCTTGTGCGAGAACAGCTGGGCGGCCTGGCTGACGATGGCCGGCGTGCCGCCGACATCGGAGACGCTCTCGTAGAACGAGCCCTCCATCTTGCCGCAGGCGACCTTGGTCTCGTCGGTGACCTTCTCCTCCAGCTCGCGCAGCTTCATCGCGCCGTCGAAGGTGCGCGAGACGGTCAGGGTCGAGGACGGGCCGGTGCGCATGCTCAGGCCGATCAGGCGGGCCGAGCCGGCGCGGCCGTTGCGGCGCTCGGCCACGGCGGCCTCGAAGGCCATGCCGGCCTTGATGTTGACGGTGTCGATCGCGCCCTGCAGGGCGGTGACCACCTGGTGGGCGTCGTTGGGGGCGATGCCGGTGCGCAGGACCGCGCCTTCCAGGGTCTCGCCGGGACGCACCTTGACCGGGATCGATTCCGGACGCTCGAAGCCCGGCTGGGCCTCGGCGCTGGCGAAGGCGGCGTGCTGCAGGGCGGCCAGGGCGTTGGCGTCGAGCGGCGCCTGGACCACCTGGACCGGCGCATCGGTCGCGGTCAGCTTCCAGCCCAGGCCCAGGGCGGCCAGACCGGCGATCGCGGTGAAGACTTTCGGGGCCAGACGCAGGGTCGGCCGCCTCGGATCGAATTCTTGCAT
>Ga0102590_1002344_pt1 | contig 22801 bp, 20 predicted proteins | sample AraplaMF_Col_mMF_FD_76859 | JGI IMG/M metagenome (GOLD analysis project Ga0102590, IMG submission 76859) | Arabidopsis root microbial communities from the University of North Carolina, USA - plate scrape MF_Col_mMF | ecosystem: Host-associated > Plants > Roots > Endosphere | place: USA... | reverse complement strand
CGTCTCGATTTCGACGGAAGCCGCTGAGACGGTCTCGATGATCCGGCCGATCGCCGTTTCGAATCCGTCGGCGACCTCCTGCATCGCCGCCTTGCGATCGGCGTCGAGCTTGTCCTTGAATGCCGCCTGGTCGGATTCCATGACTCGGACGCGCAAGGCATTGTCCTTGAAGATCTGAACCGCCCCGGCCATCGAGCCGATCTCGTCCTTGCGCTTGAGCGAGGGGATATCGCTCTCCAGCTCGCCGCGGGCGAGGCGCTGCATGGCCTCGGTCATCCGCGACACCGGCGCGATCACGCCAAAGCCCATCCCGAAGATCCCGGCGCCGATCATGAGCAGCACCACGCCGGAGACGCTCCACAGAATGATGATGAAGGTCGAGACCCGGCCGGTGGCGTCGGCTTCGGTGGCGGTATTGAGGTCGGTGGCCTGCTTGACGATCTGATCGATGACGCCGCGATGCTCGGCGTAAGCCGCGCTGACCTCGGCGTAAGACTTCTTCGCCGCGTCGGCGTCGTCTTTGGCCAGCGCCGGCAGCAGGTTCTGTTGCAGCGCCGTCCAGAATCGCTGCACCGCGCGGTTCGAGGTTTCGGTCAGTTTCGACTTGAGCGATGGTTCGAGGCTCGATTGCTGCCAGAACAGCAGCCGCTCGTCATATTCCTTCTTGAGCTGCACCAGGCGCTCGGTCCGCGCCGCGAGCGACGCCGGATCGTGCAGCGCCAGCGTTGCCTCGAGATAGGCTTCAATGACGTATTCCGGCGGCGGCAGAATGTCGGCGATGAGATCGTTGCCGAGCTTGATCTTGTCGTAGATCGGTCCGCCGACCTTCAATTCGCTCAAGGCGTAATTGCTGGTGAAGATGACCGCACCGAGGCCCATGGCAGTGACCAGGCCGAACAGCACGATCGCGCGTGAAATCGTCAGGCGAAACATCGAAACATCCCTGGACCACTTGCCCACGTCGTTGAGGCGCGCATGGCCGAGACAGGCCGTCACAGATCGGAAGCCGGCGCAATGAATTGCCGGCACCGACAACCGCAGTGGGAATCAACCTCCCCAAAGGTCTCTATGGAGGTATCATACGCCGTCGTTATTATCCGACCGTTAACTTTGCCTCGTAAGATTACGTGGCTTGGCCGGGGAATAATCAGCAAACTCACGGGCACAACGTTAACGGGTATGGGGTAACCTCCGGCGGTCCATTGTTCCGGGCCAAGGCCACCCATGCGCAATTTGTTCGCCGACATCGCTTTGCAGGTCCTGCGGATCTTTCAGGCCCCGCGGGACAACCCTGAACTGGTTCAGGCAAAGCTCGCCGCCTTCACCAAGCAGGTTCCGCTGATGTACGCGCTGGTGGTGTCGAACACCCTCGCGCTGGCGGCGACCCATGTCGGCAGCGCGCCGGCCGTGCTGACGCTGTACATTCCGGCGGCGCTGAGCATGGTGTGCGTCATCCGCATGATCGTCTGGCTGCGCACCCGCAACCAGGCCTGCGACATCGACCAGGCGGTCGAGAAGCTCAACAGCACCGTGGTCTTTGCCGTCATCCTCGGCAGCGGATTCAGCGCCTGGAGCCTCAGCCTGTTTCCTTATGGCGATGCCTATACCAAGGGCCACGTCGCATTCTTCATGGCGGTGACGGTGATCGGCTGCGGCTTCTGCCTGATGCATCTGCGGCTGGCCGCGCTCATCGTCATGGGCCTCGTGGTGGTGCCGTTTTCGCTCTATCTCGGATCGACCGGCAATCCCGTCTTCATCGCGATCGCGGTCAATTTCGTCATCGTCGCGGTCGGCATCGTCTTCATGCTGCTGGTCAACTATCGCGATTTCGAGGATCGCATCAATTATCAGAAGGCGCTGCTGGTCCAGCAGACCGAATTGCAGATCCTGAGCGACATCAACTTCATGAACTCGAATGTCGACATCCTGACCGGCCTGCCCAATCGCCGGCAGTTCTTCACCGAACTCGAGAGGAGAATCCGGCAGGCGGCGGCGAACGGCGGAAATCTCGGCATTGGCATCCTCGACCTCGACGGCTTCAAGCCGATCAACGACGTCCACGGCCATCCGATCGGCGACCGGGTCCTGGTCGAGGTCGGCGAGCGTCTTGGCGGGCAGCTCGGCCAGACGGTGTTTCTGGCGCGGATCGGGGGCGACGAATTTGCGTTGATCACCGGAGCCGGCGCCGCGGAAGAGGACTTCAGGCGGATCGGCGAGGCGGTCGCCGCGGTGCTGCAGGCACCGTTGGAGGTCCGCGGCGTGACGGCCCGGATCGGCGCATCGATCGGGTTCGCCCAGTTTCCATCGGCGGCGCAGGATGCCGAGGCGTTGTTCGAGCGCGCCGACTACGCGCTGTATTTCGCCAAGCAGCACGACCGCGGCAATGCCGTGGTGTTTTCCCATGACCATGAAGCCGAAATCCGCGAGGCCAGTGTCGTCGCCCAGGCGCTGACCAATGCCGATCTGGAGCGGGAATTGTCGATCGCCTATCAGCCCATCGTCGATGTCGAGACGTCCCGCACGGTCTGCTTCGAGGCGCTGGCGCGATGGACCAGTCCGGTGCTTGGCGACGTGCCGCCCTCGAAGTTCATCCTTGCGGCGGAACGCACCGGACTGATCACCCAACTGACGCCAATCCTGCTGCGCAAGGCCTTGGCGGGCGCGCGGCAGTGGCCGGAGCATATCCGGATCGCGTTCAACCTGTCGGCCGTCGACATTGCGTCCCCGCTGTCGATCCTCAAGGTCGTCGGCGTGGTCGAGCAGAGCGGGATCAAGCCGGCGCGCATCGACTTCGAGATCACCGAGACCGCCGCGATGCGCAATTTCGCCCAGGCCACCGAGGCGCTGAACATTCTCAAGCAGCAGGGCGCCAGGATCTCGCTGGATGATTTCGGAACCGGCTATTCGAGTCTGAGCTGCATCCGCGACCTGCCGCTGGACAAGGTCAAGATCGATCGCAGTTTCGCGATGAAAGTCGAAACCGACTCAGCCTCGCGGCTGATCCTGCGCACCATGATCAACCTGTGCGACAATCTCGGCCTCGACTGCGTGGTCGAAGGCATCGAAACTCCGCAGCAGCGCGACATCCTGCGGCGCGAGAACTGCCACACCATGCAAGGCTATCTGTTCGCGAAGCCGATGTCCGGCGACGAGGTGCTGGATTTTCTCGGCAAGGACGACGTCAAGGTGGTGGCGGGGTAGGTCGGAACACGTCCAGTGTCATGGCCGGACTTGATCCCGCCATCCATCCCTCTCGAGACAATTCGAAGAAGATTGATCGCCGGGTCGAGCCCGGCGATGACGGTTTTGAACTACGCCGACAGCGCCTTGCGATACAGCGCGCTGTAACCCGCCGCCGAGATGTTCCAGCTGAATGATTTGGACATCGCGCGGCGGCGCATCGAGTTCAGCCGGTCCTTGGCGCCGTAGGTGGCGAAGGCGCGGCAGATGCCGCCGAGCAGGGATTCGGTCGAGGGTTTTGCAAACAGGAAGCCGGTTTCGCCGTCGTCGATGGTTTCGGCCAGTCCGCCGGTCTGGTGGCCGATGGGCAGCGAGCCGAACCGCTGGGCATACATCTGGCTGAGGCCGCAGGGTTCGAAGCGCGACGGCATCAGGGTGAAATCGCTGCCGGCAAAAATCCGCCGCGCCTCGCCGTCGTTGAAGCGGATGGCGACGCCGATGGCGTCGGGGCGGCGGCGGTGCGCCGCCATCAGCGCCTGTTCGATCGCCGGCTCGCCGCGTCCGGTGACGACGATCTGGCCGCCGGCCGAAACGATGGTTTCCGCCGCCGACAGCACGAGGTCGACGCCCTTCTGATGCACCAGCCGGGCCACCAGGCCGAAGATCGGCCCGCGCGACAGCGCCAGGCCGAACTGCTGGCGGACATAGTCGGCGTTGGCGCGCTTGGCTTCCCAGTCGCCCGCGCCGAACGGCCGGGTCAATTCGGTGCAGACCCGCGGGTCCCAGCTTTCGTCGATGCCGTTGAGGATGCCGGTCAGTTGTTCGGCGTCGGAGCGGCGGCGCAGCAGGCCCTCGAGCCCGCAGCCGAGTTCCGGCGTGGTGATTTCGCGGGCGTAAGTTTCGCTGACGGTGGTGAGATGCGAGGCGTAGACGATGCCGCCCTTGAGAAACGACAGCTTGTCGTAGAATTCGAGACCGTCGATATGGAAAGACTCCGCCGGCGCGCCGATCCGCCGCAGCGTCTCCTTCGGAAACAGGCCCTGATAGGCCAGGTTATGGATCGTCAGGATGGTCGGAATCCTGATCCTGCTCCATGCCAGGTAGGCCGGCACCAGCGCCGATTGCCAGTCGTTGGCGTGAACCAGGTCTGCCGACCAGTTCTTGTCCAGCAATCCGGCAGCCAACTGGGCCGCGGCGGAGGCAAAACGGGCAAAGCGAATGTCATTGTCGGGCCAGTCCCGGCCCGAAGCGTCGCCATAGGGATTGCCCGGCCGGTCGTAAAGCTGCGGGCACAGCAGGATGTAGACCGGCATGCCGTCCCTGGTGGCGGCCAGAGCCAGCGAGCAGGCGGGCATCTCGCCGAGCGCCGCACACTGACCGACGATCTCGATGCTGGGAAACTGGGCGGCGACCTCGCGGTATCCCGGGAGCAGGATCCGGACGTCACTCCATGCGCGTAATGCTCTGGGAAGTGCGGCCGACACGGCGGCAAGGCCGCCGACCCGAACGAAATCATCGATCTCCGGCGTGACGAACAGTACCTTCAAGGAACGCCCTCGGTTCAGCCCCCACCAAAGCCATGCAAAAACCGGTCCAGCTTTGGTTCAGGCGTCAGGGTGCCATCGAACGGCGTTCGATCAAGCCCCCGCCCACAACTCGGAACTCAAAAGTAAGTTCGATGACTGGCTAAAGAATTTGCGGCTGGTCACGCCCTAGGCATACAGGCGACTCACGTCGTTATTGTGCAGGGTTGACCGGCGCTTGGGAAATTACGATTCCGGCACCGGGGCGATCAGCCGCGCGAAGCTCAGCAGGCTGCCGACCACCGCGACCGCGGCGCCGAGACCCAGGGCCACGGTGGCGCCGTCCCGGCCTGCGAGGTCGAAGCACAGCGCGGCCAGCGCGGCTCCGGTGGTCTGGCCCGACAGCCGCGCCGTGGCGAGGATGCCGCTGGCGCCGCCGCTCCGCCCGGGCGGCGCGCTGGACATCAGCGCCTTCATGTTGGGCGCCTGGAAGAAGCCGAAGCCGAAACCGCACACCATCATCCGCCAGACGATATCGAGGACCGTCGGGTTGGACGGCAGCCAGGCCAGCAGGGCCATGCCGAGTCCGAGCAGCGCGACGCCGACGCCGCCGAGGATCGCAACCGGATAGCGGTCTGATAGCCGGCCGGCGATCGGCGCCATGATCCCCACCACCAGCGGCCACGGCGTCATGAACAGCCCGGTCTCGACCTGGCTGCGGCCGAGCACGTCCTGCAGGTAGAACGGCAGCGCCACGAATCCGACGCCCTGGACCAGGAACGTGCAGGTCGCGGTCAACGCCGACAGCGCGAACATCGGCCGGCGGAACAGGTCGATCGGCAGCATCGGCGCCGGGTGCCCGGCCTGGCGCCGGAGCAACAGCCAGCCGAGCACGAGCCCGGCGAGGATTTCGCCGCCGGCGAGCGCCGGCGCCGCGTTGTGGGCCGCGCTGCCGATGCCGAGCACGAACAGGCCGACGCTGCCTGCGGTCAACAGCGCGCCCAGGACATCGAAGGCGTGGCCCGCCTTCGGCGTCAGCGGCAGCGTCTTCAGGCCGATCAGGATGGCGATCACGCCGAACGGAATATTGACGGCAAACAGCCAGGGCCACGATCCCAGAGCGAGGATGCCGGACGCCACGGTCGGGCCGAGCGTAAAGGCCGTTGCCACCACCAGCGCGTTGTTGCCGTAGCCGCGGCCGAGCATGCGCTGCGGATAGACGAAACGGACCAGCGCGGTGTTGACGCTCATCAGGCCGCTGGCGCCGACGCCCTGGACCAGCCGCGCGACCAAGAGGCTGTCCAGCGACCAGGCGCAGGCACAGGCCAGCGACGCAATGGTGAACAGCAGCAGTCCGGCGAGATAGATGCGGCTATGTCCGACGATCTCGCCGAGGGCAGCGAACGGCAGCAAGGTCGCGACCAGCGCGATCTGGTAGGCGTTGACCACCCAGACCGCGTCGGCTGGAGTGACGTGGAGATCGGCGGCGATGGCCGGCAGCGCGACATTGGCGATCGCGGTATCCAGCGAGGCCATCGCGACGGCGACGAAGATCGCGGTCACCGCCCAGCGCCGCTGCTCCGCCGGCAAGCCATCGGAGGCTAATGCCGGCTTCGACGGAATAGGGCCTTTCAGCATACCGCGCGATTCCCGAGAAAATGCGCGACCGGACGGCCTCGCCAGCGGTGATGTAGGCCGGAATCGGGCCGCACTGCAGGCGCCGATCTGCATGAGGCGTATGCGCTGGTCCGGCGCGGCGCCGCCGACGGTCAGGCGCCGGAGCGCGTGCCGCGAGGCCTGAACCAGACCCCCGATGCGACGGCGATGGCGAGCGTGGCGCCGTAGATGACCAGGGCGGTGGTGAGCGCCGCGAACAGATGGGTCAGCGAACCGCCGATGCGCAGAGCCAGCCAGCCGCCGCCGATCGCGATCAGGAGGCGCAGCACGCCCGACAGCAGCGGCCAGAACAAGCGGCCGGCGCCCTGCGAGGCGAAGTAGAGCGACAGCCCAAGGCCGAAGAAACCGTAGGCCGGTCCGACGACACGCAGATAGGCGCTGCCGGTCTCGATCATCCGCGGGTCATCGCCGAACAGCCCGAGCCACGCCGTCGGCCAGATCGCAGCGGTGAGACCGACCGTTTCGGTGATGATGAAGACCATCGCGCCGCCGATCAGGGCGCCGCGCAAGGCGCGTGCCGGCTGTCCGGCGCCGACATTGGTGCCGACCATCGCCACCAGCGGCCCGCCGAAACCGAATGCCAGCGGCACCATCAGGTATTCCAACCGCACGCCGGTGCCGTACCCGGCGACCGCATCGGCGCCGCCGGCCGCCCCGACCAGCGCGGTGGTCAGCAATATGGTCAGGCTGGTCTGCAAAGAAATCACCGCGGCGACCGCGCCGACACGCAGGATGTCGGCCGACAGATCCCAGCGCGGCCGGAGCAGGTGGAAGCCGACGAGGCTGCGCCCGGACCAGATATAGCCGGCCAGCACTGCGGCGGTGATCGCCGTGGTGATGACGACGGCAAAGCCGCCGCCGGCAATGCCCAATGCCGGCACCGGCCCAAAGCCGAAGATCAACAGCGGCGACAACGGCACCAGCAGGACAATGCCGACGCAGACCGCGAGCGACGGCACCAGCATGTTGCCGGTGCCGCGAATGACGCTGGCCAACGCGTTCATCAGCCACACCAGCACGCTGCCGCCGAACACCACGTCGGAGTACTGCATTGCCGCTTCCAACGACGGTCCTTCGGCGCCCATCGCCTGATATAAGTTGCGGCCATAGATCAGAAACAGCGCCGCGCCGAACAGGCCGATGACGACGTTGATGCCGATGGCATGCATCACCAGGGCTTGCGCGTCGGCATTGCGGCGTCCGCCGAGCGCGCGGGCGATCGCCGACGAGATGCCGCCGCCCATCGCGCCGGCGGACAGCATCTGCATCATCATGAAGCCGGGAAACACCACCGCCATGCCGGTCAGCGCCGCGGTGCCGAGATGCGAAACCCACCAGGTCTCGATCAGTCCGGTGGAGGCCTGCGCCAGCATCACCAGAACGTTCGGCCACGCCATCCGCAGCAGAGTCGGCACGATCGGGCCCTGCAGCAGCATGCGGGTCCGCGGGTTGAGCTCGCCCAAATCAGACGCGTTGGTGTCGGGTTTGCCGATTTCGGAACTGGCGATGATGGCCTGCGGCGGCTCGAGCTTCATGGGACGTCCTATGATCCGCGCGGGTTCCGCCGCGCCGGTTTGGCCCTGCGGGCTGCGGCCGGCGCGTTTCTGGTTTGAGATGCCGCTTGCGACGTCGCCATGTTGTGCTGCCCGCCGAGGCGTTTTTTCACGCGGGCGCCCGCGGCCGGGCCGGCCGCATTCCGATGCGTGGCGTCGGAGATCGGCCGACCGGTCACGCGATCGACCAGGATCGGTTCCGCCGCCGCGCCGGTAGAAATATCGACCAGCACCACGCTCAGTCCTTCCGGGGCAAAATGCCTGTTGCCCCAGGCCTGCAGCGCAATCACCACGGAGCGAAAATCGCGGCCGCGTTCGGTCAGGAGATATTCGAAGCGCGGCGGCCGTTCGCAATACAGCTTGCGTTCAAGCATTCCGGCGTCGACCAGCGCGGTCAGCCTGCGGGTCAGGATGTTGGGAGCGATGTTCAGGCTTTTCTGAAATTCGTCGAACCGCGTCATTCCGGCGAACGCATCGCGCAGCACCAGAATGCTCCACCATTCGCCGACGCGCTCGAGGCTGCGGGCGACCGGGCATTGCATGTTTCCGAAACTCTTGCGCTGCATGCGGCTTAGGTAGACGAGTTACTATCATGACGCAAGTAACTAGGCCGCGATGTCGCCGCCGACCGGTGCCGCGGCCAATTCCCCCTGCGACAAAATCCCGCCGCAATACTGTTCGACCTTTACCAAGTCGATATTCGCTGAGTGGGGACTCGTCAGAAGCGAATACTCGTCGGTGGGGTGTTCCGCGTAAAAATCTGCCGTGCCAAGGGCCTCCCAGGCCGTGATGACGCACGTCTCGGATTCTGCGGGCCCAGGTCTAGGGAGAAGCGGGATGAAGGATGCCACTCGAAAGGCAGCCTCGGAAGCGCTCGCGCAACTGCTGGCGGTGACGGCCATGGTCGTCATCGCCGGCTTTGTGCTTTATTCGCATTAAATCCAGTCCGTGCAATCTTCGGCCGGCGACCGCAAGCCCGGTGGCCATCGCGTTCGCGCGTTCAAGGCCGAAAATTCGCGTGTTCGGTGCCCGATTCGGTGTGCTAGCAACGCAACGTCGCCGCGGCTTGCGCGTTGCAAGGCATTGTCGCGGCAAATCATTGCGCGTCGGGACACCAACCGGAGGATTTTTCATGCGGAAATTGTGGACGGTGCTAGCCGCGCTGGCGACGCTGAGCCTGACCAATTGCGGTTACAACGCGATTCAAAGCAACGACGAGCAGGTCAAGTCGAGCTGGTCGGAGGTGGTCAATCAGTATCAGCGCCGCGCCGACTTGGTGCCGAACCTGGTCAATTCGGTAAAAGGCTTTGCCCAGCAGGAAAAGGACGTGCTGCTCGGCGTCACCAACGCCCGCGCCAAGGTCGGCAGCATCCAGGCAACGCCCGAAGTGCTCAACGATCCCGCGGCCTTCCAGAAATTCCAGGCCGCGCAGGGCGAATTGTCCGGCGCGCTGTCGAGGTTGCTGGTGGTGACCGAGAATTATCCGCAGCTCAAGTCGGATGCGCTGTTCCGGGACCTGATGGCCCAGCTCGAAGGCACCGAGAACCGCATTACCGTGGCCCGCAACCGCTACATCAAGGCGGTGCAGGACTATAACGTTCACGTGCGATCGTTCCCGAACAATCTGACGGCGATGGCGTTCGGCTACAAGGAGAAGCCGAATTTCTCGGTCGAGAACGAGAGGGAAATTTCGACCGCGCCGAAGGTCGATTTCAATCCGCCGGCCGCGCCCGCGCCGGCCAAGTAGTGTCCGGACCGGCGCAATTGCTGTGATCAACGCTGTCAGGGCAACGATCGTCGCGCTCATGCTGTGCTGGGCGTGGGCGGCCGTGGCGGAAGTTGCGGTGCCGCCGCTGACCGGCCGGGTGGTCGACCGCACCGGCACGCTTGGCAGCAGCGAGATGGCTTCGCTCGAGCAGACCTTGAAGGATTTCGAGGCGCGCAAAGGCAGCCAGCTGGCGGTGCTGATCGTCCCGACCACCGACGGCGAGGCGATCGAAGCCTTTTCGATCCGCGTCGCCGAAGCCTGGAAGATCGGGCGCAAGAAAGTCGACGACGGCGCCATCCTCGTCGTCGCCAAGAACGATCGCAAGCTGCGGATCGAGGTTGGCTACGGCCTCGAGGGTGCGCTCAACGACGTGACGACCAAGCGCATCATCGACGAGGTCATCACTCCGAAATTCAAAAGCGGTGATTTCGGCGGCGGAATTTCCGCCGGCGTCGATCGCATGATCCGGATCGTCGATGGCGAAACTCTGCCGCCACCGACCCCGTCCGGTCAGTGGGACCAACTCGACGGTTTCTTCAATCAACTCACTCCCGAAAGCCTGTTCGCGCTGGTCGTGGCGGCGATGTTCCTGCGCAGCGTGCTGGGCCGGCTGCTTGGGTCGGTGGTAACGGGCGCTCTCGCCAGCGCCGGGTTCTGGTATTTGACCGGTTCGCCGATGTTGGGCCTGATCGCAGGGTTGGTTGCGGCGTTGATCACCTTCGTATTTGGATCCACCGGCGGGTTCAGCGGCGGTGGCTATAGCGGAGGCAGCAGCGGTGGCTGGTCCGGCGGCAGCAGCGGGTCGTCGTCCGGCAGCAGCGGCGGCTTCAGCGGCGGTGGCGGCAGTTTCGGCGGCGGCGGCGCGTCGGGGAGTTGGTGAGATGAGCATCAAGCGCATTGCCAGGCACCTCGCAGAACACCGCTGGCGCGTCCGCAGTATCTTTCCGGCGAAGGCGCTGGCTACCATCGAGCAGGCGATAAAGGCCGCCGAAACCGGCCATTCCGGCCAGATCCGCTTCGTCGTCGAAGGCGCCCTGGACGGCGCGCCGTTGTTCCGCGGGCAATCGGCGCGCGAGCGCGCATTGGATATTTTTTCGCAATTGCGAATCTGGGACACCGCGCACAACAACGGCGTGCTGATTTACCTGCTGCTCGCCGACCGTGACGTCGAGATCGTCGCCGACCGTGGCATCGACGCCAAAGTCGGCACAGCCGGCTGGGAAGCGATCTGCACCGCGATGGAAGCCGAATTCAGGCGCGGCAGATTTGAAAGCGGGGTCATCGCGGGAATCGCAGCAGTATCGCGGCAGCTGGCGACGCATTTTCCGGCCGATGATGTTGGCCGAAACGAGCTGCCCGATGCGCCGGTGGTGATGTAATCCCGTTCGGTCGTCGCCGGCTGGAGACGATAAACTCCGCCAGTTAAGTCAAGCTCAAGCGTCATCCAGCTTGTTCAGATCGCGCACCGATTGCATGATCGGATCGAAATTCGCGCGGGCGTCCAGCGCGTCGAACAGCTCCGCGGTGTCGGACAACAGCGCATGCGAGCGCTGCAGCGCGATCCGCACGTCGTGCTGCGGCGTGTCCGACAACCGGCCGTGGCCCGACAGCAGCAGTTTTGAGTTCAGCCCCTTCAGCCGCTCCAGCGACTGGATGTAGTCGCTGATGCTGCCGGAGCCGAACACGCCGCCCATCACACCGCCCGGCATCAAGGTGTCGGCGGCGAACAGCAAGCCCTTGTCCTGGTCGAACAGGCTGATGCAGGCCGAGGTGTGCCCCGGCGTGTACATCACGTTGAGGCGGAAGTTGCCGAGGTCGAGCAGGTTGCCTTCCTCCAGCCAGATATCGACGTTGATCGGCTCGTTGGGCTCGTTGAACATCTTGCGCAGCATCGAAAAATCGTCGCGCAACATGATCTTGTTGGCGGCGAGGCGGTGCGCGGCGATGATCGTGCGCCCGGCGAAATGATGGGCGGCGCCGATGTGGTCGAGATGCTCGTGGCTCAGGATCACCATGTCGATCTCGTTCGGCGGGCAGCCGACATGTTCGAGGCATTGCAGCATTTGTGGGAAGTTCGACGACAGCCCGACGTCGATCATGATGGTCCGCGACGAGCCGCGCACCAGGTAGGCATTGGCGGCGCGATTCTTGAAACGGATCTGGTAGACGTCCTCGGCCGCCTGGATCAGCGAACAGACGTCGTTGCTGAGCAGGACCGCAAACTGTGCCGGCTTGCGGTCGTTCATGACGCCGCGGCCTTGTAGTTGACGGAGTTGGACGCGCGCAGCCGTTTGCTGAGCGCATCCATGATCATCAGCGCGAACGCCGGCTGCTGACTGACCAGGTAGACGAACCGCGCATGGTTGATCCGCATTACCCGGGTTTTCGGCGCGGCGGCAATCGCCGTCGCCGAGCGCGCCGAGCCGTCGATCACCGCCATCTCGCCGAAAAATTCGCCTTTGCCCAGGGTGACGATCAGGGTGCTGCTGGCGCCGGTCTGCTTGACGATGTCGATTTTGCCGTCAAGCACCACGAACAGTTCATGGCCGACCGATCCTTCCTCGAAAATCACCTCCGAGACGCCGTATTCGTTGATGCATTTTTCGATGGCCATGCCGCCCCCCGTGCCATTCTGGCCGGTCCGAGCGCCATGTTAGTCTGGAAATCCGCAGGCGCAATCGATGGATAGGGCGGTTTGGATGCCGCAGGGCAGCAATCAGACCCGGCCCGCCTCAGCCGGGAGCGACGGGCCGGGGCGGCGAGCAAATCTGAAATTTTCGTAACCACCGGGGCCGGTAACGATTTCGCAAGCAATGAAAGTTACCAAATGGTCAATCTTTTCTGGAGATTTGACCGTGAGTGACCACACCCCCGATGCAATGAGCGCCGATTCCGCCACCGGTTCCACCGTGCCTGGGCCGGACGCTTCAGCTTCGGTCCAGGTCGAATCCCCCAAACTGGCGCCGGAGCAAGGTGACGCGGCCGACGCGCCCAAATCCGAAACCGTCAATTCGGAAACCGCCAAGCCCGAACCCGGCAAAACCGAAGCGCCACGCCTGGCCGGCAAACTGATGATCATGGCGCCGTCGCGGGACGAGGCTTTTGATCGATCGGAATCCGACGAAGAGGCGCCGAGCCCCGGCCTGCTGGGCAAGCGCCGGATATCGGCGCTCGCCGCGGTCGTCGCGCTGGCGGCGGTATCGGGCGCCATCGGCGGGGCGCTGGCAACGGCGAGCTTTGCACATTTCACCGGCCATGACGAGACCGTGACGTCGAGCGTGCAGAACGGCGCGGCGCTGGAAGAACAGGTCATGAAGCTGGACGCCGAGCTCGCGGCGCTGAAGAAGCTCGGCGCGGCGCAATCCGCCAAGCTCAACGACCGAATCGACCGGGCAGAAAAGGCGCAGGCCGAGCCGGCTGCAAAACTCGCCAAGCTGAGCGAGGCCGTGGAAAAGCTGCGTGCCACGCCGCCGCCCGCGCCGGCCCCGGCTCCGGTCGCCTCGGTCGCGCCGCCGAAGGAAACCACCGGCTCGATCCAGCCACCGGTTCCGACCCCCGCGCCGAAGCCCGAGATTGCCCGGCTGCCCACCGTCGAAGGCTGGACACTGCGCGACATCGCCAACGGCGGCGCCCTGATCGAGGGGCGCCAGGGCATCTTCGAAGTCTACGCCGGCGATCCCGTGCCGGGCCTCGGCCGCGTCGATGCGATCCGCCGCCAGGACGGACGCTGGGTGGTCGTGACCAGCAAGGGTCTGATCGTCGCGCGCTGACGGCTTCACGCCGGCGCCAAGTCCGACGCGTTGACCGATTGTTGCGAGACAGGTTCGGCGGTTTTCGGCTATTTTCCGGTGATGTTGGCCGGGAACCGTCACCGCGTGCGCTTTGCACTTCTCTTCACGCTGTCGCTTTGCGGCGGCCTTCTGCCCGGATTGGCGCAAGGCGCAACGCCGGAGCGCGGGCTTGCGGTGACCGATCCGCTGGCCTTGCGCGAGCTCGATCTGCACGCCCGCGGTTTGAACCGCATGCTTGCGCCGGCGGTCGCCGACAATGTCCCATTGGCCAACGATCGGTTGTTCGCACTGCCGTCGATGGCACCGGTTCACAAGGCGCTTGACGACGAATTCGCACGCTACGTCGCAAGACACCGGGCGGACTCTCCCCGCGAGAGTATCGGCGTCGGTCCGTCATTCGATTCTCAACTGTTCGACCGCGCGGTGCTGGATTCCGCACAAACCCGTTTTGTGCTGGCAGGCATAGTCAGCCGCTTGGACCGCGCCTATGTCGCGCCGCAGAACTGCGGCGAGATAAGGCTGATTTACCGGCTGACGCGGATATCAGACGCGGCCTCTCCCTCTCCCGTCGCGGCGGAGGATCGGGGAAAGGAGCCGGTCGCCTCGCCGCGGCTGCCGATGACGCTGAACATCGTGCTCAAGGCCAGGGGCGATGCGCAGGCCATCTCCTGTGCCGAGATCGCATCGCGCTGGCTCAAGACGATGGATCTGCCGCTCGCGGGCGCGGACCTCGCGACCACGCTGATGGCGGCGGGCGGACCGCTTGAGCTGATCACGCCTGGCAACATCGACCGCATCGAGACCAATCTGCAGATCGCCCATGCGCCGAAATCCGAACTGCGCGATTTCCGCACCGACTATCTGTTGAAGGTGTTTCACTACAATCCGCAAACGCGGCTTTATGAGGAAGCCCCGCTGGAAAACCAGATCGACCGCGACCGGCTGTTGTCCGATCCGGCCTTGGGCCGCGAATTCACCGCCTGGCTGCTCGATCCGAAACATCTGCGCGAGCTCGATCGAGGCACTGTCGTGATCCCCGACAGGTTCCTGCAGACCGGCGCGGTGGCGCCGACGCCGGTGGGGTTCGGACGTTCCGGCCTGCAGCCGGCATTCGGCCTGGCTGGCGGCGACGGCGCCCGGCAGCCGCTGTTTCGGCAGGATGATATCGTCAGCGCGTTGAAGCGCGCCAGCGACCGCGAGGGTGCGTTCGAGAATATCCGCTCGCCCGCCGGCTTCGAGCGGCGGCTCAACGACGTGACATGCGCCGGCTGCCACCAGACCCGCGGCATCGGTGGTTTCCATTTTCCCGGTGTCGACTGGATGGCGGCAAACCCTTCGAACTCCACCGTGGTCCCGGCATCGCCGCATTTCTTCGGTGACCAGGTTCGCCGCCGCGATATCGCAAACGCGATCCGGGAGGGCAGGCCGGTGGATTATTCCCGCGGCTTTGCCGATCGTCCGCAACGGCGCGGCAGCACGGAATTGGCCGGCACCGAATATGACGACGGCTGGGGCGCGCATTGCTATCAGCAGCGCCCCAGGGCCGCGGACAATGACAAAAGTTTCCGCGGATGGAACTGCGCCGCCGGGCTGGCTTGCGAGGCGATCGGGGATGCCGGCAAATCATCCCGCATGGGCATGTGCTTTGTGAAGAGCAGGTAGTGGCCGATCTCGCCGGGGCGAGGTATCAATCACATCAGAGCGGCGGCAGAGGGATCACGCATGAGCGAGACGGACAAGGATCTCAAGCAACGCAACAAGCAGATCGCCGCCAACGAGAGCGATCGGCAGACGGTCAGTGCCGTCCGCGTCAGCACCTGGGCGATCGCCGTCGCGGTGGTGATCGGTCTCGTGGTGTTCGGCTGGGTCTTCATGCGCTGACCTACCCGACGGCGCCGGAATCGCGCAACTGCTGGATCTGCGCCGCGTCGAAGCCGGCCTCGCGGAGCACCTCGTCGCTGTGCTGCCCGATGCCGGGCGGATGCCGCGGTCGCCGCTTGTCGCTGCCGTCGATCCAGATCGGGCTGTTGATGGTCAGCATGCCGTCGCCCTCGAATGGCACCAGCACCTCGTTCTCGAGCATCTGCCGATCGTGCGGAATGTCGTCGAGAATCCCGACCACACCGAACACCAGCCCGTTGCCGTCGAGAATCCTGCGCCACTCCGCAAGATCCTTGCCGGCAAAGATCTCGTCGAAAATCCCGATCAACTCGATCGATCGGGCATGGCGCCCGGCCTTGGTCGCAAAGCGCGGATCGGTGGCAAGGTCTTCGCGGCCGATGCATGTCGTCAGCACCGGCCATTGCCGCTCCTCGTTGAGCAATGACAGGATGATCCAGCGGCCGTCGCGGCACTTGTAGTGATTGGTGACGGCGTTCAGCGCCCGCTCGCGCGGCCGCCGCTCGCTGAAGGTGGCGCCGCAAAGCTTGGCCTGGCCGAGCACGCTGGAGGCCCAGATGCCGTTGGCCATCAGGTTCGATCGCACCTGCGAGCCCTTGCCGGTGCGTTCGCGCTTGTAGAGCGCCGTGACGATGGCGCCGTACAGCGCCATGGCGCAGGGATGGTCGCCCATCCCGGCCACCGAACGCGCCGGCGTGACATTCTCGTCGGCTCGGACCAGGTCCATCAGCCCGGAGCGCGCCCAATAGGCGTTGCTGTCGAAGCCGGGCTTGTTGGCTTCGTCGCCTTTCTCGCCGTAGCCGGTGAAGGACGCATAGATCAGCCTTTCGTTGAGCGGCGCCAGTTCCTCGTAGGCGACGCCGAGCCGCGCCCGCACCGCGGGTGGAAAATTGGTGATGAAGACATCGCTGGCGGCGACCAGGCGATGCAGCACGGCCTGTCCTTCCGGCTTGCCGAGATCGAGCGCGAGGCTGCGCTTGTTGCGGCCCTCCATCATCCAGGCGTAGTTATGCTCGCTGCGTGGATATCCCGGCAGGTTCGGCAGGTTGCGATACGGATCGCCCACCCCCGGCGGCTCGATCTTGATCACCTCGGCGCCGAAATCCGACAGCACCGTCGCGGCCGCGGGCGCGGCGATGAAGCTCGCGCAGTCCAGGACCTTGAGGCCTGCGAAGATGCCGTTCTCCATGGTCACTCCCGTCGATGTGTTTTATTCCGCGAGGTGAAATCGCGGCTGGATCAGAAACGCATTTGATCCGTCTTGGCGAAGCGATGCAACGGGGGCTCCAAGCACCACGTCGTCCCGGCGAAGGCCGGGACCCAGAACCCCTGGCGCGTGTCGTTGCGATTGGCGTCTGCCGCGCTGCCCAAAAGCGAGGCCAGGGAATCTGGGTCCCGGCCTTCGCCGGGACGACTCGTGGAGAGGTCGTGTTATTCCCCCTCCGACATCAGCGCGGCGTTGCCGCCGGCTGCGGCGGTGTTGATCGTCACCGTCTGTTCGGTGGCGAAGCGCGGCAGGTAGTGCGGGCCGCCCGCCTTGGGACCGGTGCCCGACAGGCCATGGCCACCGAACGGCTGTACGCCCACCACAGCGCCGATCATGTTGCGGTTGACGTAGATGTTGCCGACCTGCAGCCGCGCGATCACGCCCTCGATCATGTCGTCGATGCGGGAGTGGATGCCGAGCGTCAGGCCGAAGCCGCTGCGCGCGATTGCTTGCACCACGCCGTCGAGGTGTTCGGCGGGGTAGCGCACCACATGCAGGATCGGCCCAAACACCTCTTCGGTCAGTTGTCCGGCGTCCGATAATTCGAAGATGTGCGGCGCCATATAGCTGCCCGACGCCGGCGCCTTGCCTGCGTAATGCACGCGCGCCTGCGCGGTCATCCGTGCGACATGGGCGTCGAGCCTTTGCTTCGCCTGCGCATCGATCACCGGCCCGATATGGGTGGCGGGATCGCGGGGATCGCCGACCACAAGTTCGCGCGCGGCGCCGGCGATCATCTCGATCATGCGGTCGGCGACGTCGTCCTGCACGAACAGCAGCCGCAGCGCCGAACAGCGCTGTCCGGCCGAGCGGAACGCCGAGGTCACGACGTCGTCGGCGACCTGTTCCGGCAGCGCGGTGGCATCGACGATCATGGTGTTGATGCCGCCGGTTTCCGCGATCAGCGGCACGATGGGACCTTCCTTGCCGGCCAGGGCGCGGTTGATCGATCGGGCGACCTCGGTCGAGCCGGTGAAGACCACGCCGTCGACATCGCGATGCGCCACCAGTGCGGCGCCGATGGCGCCGTCGCCGGGCACAAGATGCAGCGCCTGAACCGGCACGCCGGCCTCGTGCAACAGCCGGACGGCTTCCGACGCGATCAATGGCGTCTGTTCGGCGGGCTTGCCGATCACCGCATTGCCGGCCATCAGCGCGGCGGTGATCTGGCCGAGAAAAATCGCCAGCGGGAAATTCCACGGCGAGATCGCCACGAAGGCGCCGCGGCCGCGCAGCCGCAGCACGTTGCTCTCGCCGGTCGGTCCCGGCATCGCCTCGCCGTCGCCGAACAGGCCGCGGCCTTCGGCGGCATAATAGCGGCAGAAATCGGCTGCCTCGCGCACTTCCGACAGCGCATCGTCCAGTGTCTTGCCGCCCTCGCGCTGCAATAGTGCAATGAAGTGGGCACGCCGCTGTTCCAGCAGCGACGCCGCCCGGTCCAGAATGGCGGCACGGCTTGCCGCCGTTGTCTGGTTCCATGACAGAAAACCGCGGCGCGCGGCAGCGACGGCCTGCGCGGCGAGGTCCGGCGTCGCATCGATGACATGGCCGATCATGATGGCTGCGTCGATCGGACTGCCGATCCGGCGCCCGCTGCCGCCCACGGTCGCGCCATCGATCAAGGGCGCTGCGACGATCTCGCGGCGTTCGCTGGCCACCGCGGCAAGCAGCCCGTCGAGGCCTGCGCGTTCGCCGAATTCGACGCCGCGCGAATTGAGCCGCCGCGGCTGATACAGATCGGGCGGCCGGCGGATTTTTGCATGCCGGGCCTGATCGGCGGTGCCGACGATGTCAGCCGGCCGGCGCAACAGCGTGGCCACCGGCACCGCGTCATCCGCCGCGATCGCGACAAAGGATGAGTTGGCGCCGTTTTCCAGCAGGCGGCGCACCAGATAGGCCAGCAGGTCGCGATGGCTGCCGACCGGCGCATAGGTCCGGTAGGCGACATCGGGATGATCCCGCTCCAATTGGTCATAGAGCGCATCGCCCATGCCGTGCAGGCGCTGGAATTCAAAGCCGCCGCTGCCGGCGGCGAGTTCCAGAATGGTGGCGACGGTCAGGGCATTGTGGGTGGCGAATTGCGGGAACAGCCGCGGCCGCAACGTCAGCAGGCGTCGCGCACAGGCGACGTAGTTGAGGTCGGTCATCGCCTTGCGGGTGAACACCGGAAAATCGTCGAGGCCGCGCTCCTGCGCGCGCTTGACCTCGGTGTCCCAATAAGCGCCTTTCACCAGCCGTACCATCATGCGGCGGTTCTGGCCTCCGGCCAGCTGGTCGACATAGTCGATCACCGCTTCGGCGCGTTTCTGGTAGGCCTGGATGGCGAGGCCAAAACCGTCCCAGCCGGCGAGCGATGGCTCGCAAAATGCCGCGGCGATGACGTCGAGCGACAGTTCGAGCCGGTCGGCTTCCTCGGCATCGACGGTGAAATTCAGGTCGTAGGATTTCGCTTTGCGTGCGAGCTCGATCAGCCGCGGCGTCAGCTCGGTCATCACCCGCGCGCGGCTCACCGCTTCGAAGCGCGGATGCAGCGCCGACAGCTTGACCGAGATGCCGGGACGGTCGGGCAGGGGACGCTGGCCGGTGGTCTGGCCGATCGCATCGATGGCGCTGGCGTAGGAGTCGAAATAGCGCTTGGCATCGGCGGCGGTGCGGGCGCCCTCGCCGAGCATGTCGAAGGAATAGCGCGGGCCGCGCCTTGCATGGGCCCGCTCGAGCGCCGCATCGATGGTTTCGCCGAGCACGAAATGGCCGCCCATCAGCCGCATCGCCTGCCGGGTGGCTGCCCGTACCGCCGGAACGCCGAGCCGCTTGGCCAGCCGACCGATGGTGCCGTGTGGGCTTTCGCCGGGGGTAATCACGCGCGCGGACATTCCGAGCGCCCACGCCGAGGCGTTGACCAGGAAGGCGCTGGACCTGGTTTCGTGGTTGACGAAATCGCCTTGCCCGAGCCGGTCCTCGATGAACTGGTCGGCGGTCCGCGCGTCCGGCACCCGCAAGAGCGCCTCGGCCAGCACCATCAAAGCGAGGCCTTCCTTGGTCGACAGCGCGAATTCGCGCAGCATCTCCTCGACGCCTCCGAAGCGATCGCCATCGGCGCGGATGGCGGCGATCAGGCGCGTGGCGGTGCGGTCGATACGGGCATCCTGGTCCGGACCGAGAGGGGCTGATTGGAGCAGGCGCCGGGCGATGTCGCGGTCGTCGGCGGCATAAGCCGGGGAGAAGGGGGTGACGGTTGAGCTGGGGGGCATGGCGTGTCCTCCGTTCTTATACTCTATCCGGGCTTCTGCCGTAGTTCGATGGACAAAATGGATATTTTGCCGTAGAAACAGCGGATAAATTTATGGTTGACCGGATTTGTGAGTGAAATAGACAAGACAGACCGCAAAATCCTCTCGATTTTGCAGGCGGATGGCCGGATCGCCAATGTCGAGCTGGCGGACCGCGTCGGGCTGTCGCCCACATCGATCGGCGAGCGGCTCAAGCGGCTGCAACGCGACGGTTTCGTTGAAGGCTATGGCGCGCGGCTCAATCCGCATCTGCTCGGCCTCGGTCTATTGGTGTTCGTCGAGGTGCTGCTCGACAAGACAACCCCGGATAATTTCGAGCGTTTCGCCAAGGCGGTCCGTCTCGCGCCGGAAGTGCTGGAATGCCACATGGTGGCCGGCGGATTCGATTACCTGGTGAAGGCGCGGGTCGCCGACATGACGGCATATCGGCGGTTCCTCGGCGAGGTGCTGCTGGCGCTGCCGGGCGTGCGCGAAACCCGCACCTATGCGGTGATGGAAGAAGTCAAACGCGACGCGCCGCTGCCGGTCGGTTGAAGCAAGGGAACGCTCTGCTTTTGCTGCAACAACCCGGACCAAATCGGGATGGCCGCGCCTGGCATGTCTTGGAATCACGTCTGCGCTGAGCTAATTTTTCGCGGATTTTGCTGAGGGACATTGCCGAATCATGCGGGTGACAGATTGCTTGAGGCATTGGATTGGCTGCGGGACCGGGCGATTTTTCGCCGCGCTCGCGGCAGCGGGAACTGTCGCGATGCTGGCGGCGCCGCCGGCGCTCGCCGTCGAAATGAGCCCGCCGATGGCCTATCTGTTCACCTCGGTCTCGATCAACCCGCCGACCGCAAGTTCAATGACGATCTGCTACGGCTTTGTCTGCCGGCGCCGCGAGGAGTTCGATTTCACGGTCGCCGACAGAAAGGCGCTGACGCAGATTCTGGCCGCGGGCAAGGCGTCGGCGGCGGCGGAACGCGTCGCGGTGCAGAAGGCCGTGGTGTGGTTCGACAAGCGGGTCGGCCCGGTGATCGGCACCGACAAGCGCATCGCCAATGCCGACTTCCGCTACTTCGACGACAAGCACAATTTCGATTGCTGGGACACCACCCGCAACATCACCAGCCTGTTGCTGATCATCCAGGACTGGGGACTGTTGAAGCACCACGTGGTCGGCGACCCGCACTATCGCGGCAACGCGCTGGTGCTGCAGACCCCGCACAACACCCCGGTGCTGGTCGACAAGGCATCGCGCGTCGAATGGGTGGTCGACATGTGGACGCGCGGCTATGCGCAGATGCCTGACGTCAAGCCGGTCGATCAGTGGGTCAAGGAAGATTGACCGACTTGCGAAAATATTTCGCCCGGTCAAGCCGGGCGACACAGTATGGCGGTCGATTTTCTTGAAAGAGGTGATCCGGCAGCCGGATGAGCCCCCGGACCGCGTCCGAGGGCCTGTCGCCGTCAAACCTTGAGGTTCTCGGCCGAGGTCTTGCCGCGGTTGGCGACTTCCTCGTATTCAACGGTCTGGCCTTCGTTGAGGGTCGACAGACCGGCCTTCTCGACCGCCGAAATATGCACGAACACGTCCTTGCCGCCAGTCGAGGGCTGGATAAATCCAAAGCCCTTGGTCGGGTTGAACCACTTCACAGTACCTTTAGCCATCACCTAAGTCTCCGCAGGATGAAAACGATAACAAGCAGTCGGCCCCCGGAAACCGGCTTATCCGACGCGCGCACGTTACGACGGATATGCGGCGCTTGATAGCTTAAACGGTGACCTCAAAATTGGGGAAAGTGAGCTCTTGAGGTCGTTTTGACCCGTTTTATGCCATTTTCGGCGTGACGGAAGGTCGCAAAGCCGGGGCGAGGCGCCCATGCTTGTCATTCCGGGCCGGCGCCGAAGCAGGGTCCCGGAACGACGGCCGCAATTTTATCTATCTCCGTCAATAGTTCGCGGACAGATAATCCACGATCTTCGGCACGTCGGCGTCCTCGATCGGCGCGCCATAGGTCTTGATCATCTTGGTGACTTCGGCCAGCCAGAAATCCTTCTTGAATTTCTCACCGCGCGGCTGGGTCTGGATGTAGTCGGCGGAATGGCAGCCGGTGCAATTGTTCTGCACCACGTCGAGATTGGTGCCGGGCTTGAAGGCCGCGGTCTCGTCGGGAAGCATATAGGAGATCGGCTTCGCCGCCGAATTCATCACGCCGGCGCCGCCGATCGCCACGGCAGTCAGCATCAGAAGGATGGATTGCCTCATGATCGTTCTCCTTCAGGCCGCGGTGACGCGAACGGTTTCGACGACGTTGCGCAGATAGCCCGCCGGATTCCACAACGGCTCCATCGGCTGCGTCTCGCCGCCATTGCCGGTGGCGCGAACCTTGAGCTCGGCGCTGCCGGCGGCAAGCTTCAACGGCAGCTTCCACTCGCGGAAAGAATATTTGCCGAGGTCCTTGCCGAGCCTGGCGGGAGTCCAGTTTTTTCCGCCGTCGATAGAGACCGCGACCTCCTTGATGCCCTTGCCGCCGTCGAACGCGATGCCCTTCAGCGTGGTTTTGCCGGCCTTCAATTTGGCGCCGTCGGTCACGTTGGTGATGAAGGAACGAACGGTGAAGCGGTTGATCGGAATAGTCGCCTTCGGCGCGGTGCCCGGCTCGACGCAGCCGCAGGGGGTATCCGGAATCCGATAGGCCGATTTCATCCAGAAACCGTCGAACACGCTGTCGATCACGGTGATCTCGTTGAGGTGCTTGACCCAGTAGGTGCCGTAATAACCGGGCACGATCAGCCGCAACGGAAAGCCGTTGAGCAGCGGGAGGTCCTCGCCGTTCATGCCGTAGGCCAGCATCACCTCGCCGTCGC